>ERZ795062.1692-NODE-1692-length-15316-cov-10.351877_pt1 | contig 15316 bp, 18 predicted proteins | sample MGYA00375146_ERZ795062 | MGnify/ENA primary metagenome ERZ795062 (study PRJEB30191, sample SAMN05720281) | activated sludge metagenome | isolation source: Anaerobic digester | place: USA | collected 2015-07-16 ... | reverse complement strand
AAAAGTAATCTCTTGGGTCCTGTGCATAAAAAATGACCTGTCCCTTAGCAATCTTTCTAAAACGGATATGCCTCGCTAACTGATCAAAAGCTTCTCTGGTAAGTTGTGCAAATGTCTGATGTGTTTTGAGATAATCATACTGTTCATTACTAATCATTCAGAAACCTCCAATCACGACCATCTTCTATGTATATTTTACCATACGGAATCGATAAAACCTAACATTTGTGGAAGCGAATACAAAATCACTGTAAACAAAAAAATAATCACCTACTCCCACAGCTCCTTCCTAGATGAGAACTGAAACAGGGCAAGAAGTGATTATTCACAATTTTACCTATAATTCTTCTGCAATTTTATTTAACTTACGTAAACGATGGTTAACACCACTCTTGGTAATGGGCTGTGACAGGCTTTCAGCTAACTGCTGGATCGAATAATCAGGGTGTTGAATGCGCAATTGGGCAATTTCCTGTAAATCACCCGATAGCTGGTCTATACCGATTGTGTCCATTATTTTAATAATATTATTAATGGTTTTCATGCTAGCAGTGACTGTCTTGGCAATATTGGCCGCTTCAGCATTGGTGGCACGATTTAAATCATTCCGGGCTTCCCGTAACAATTTCACGTTTTCAAACTCAGTCTTTGCATCTTCTGCCCCAATCACCAAAAGGAAGTCCATAATATCTTCTGCCCGTTGCAAGTAGGTAATGGTTCCCTTTGACCGCTCTATAACCTTTGCATCCAATAAAAATTTCTGCATCAAATTGGCCAAGTCATAGGCATGATCACTATAGACAGAGGCAATTTCCAATTGGTATTTGCCCTTTTCAGGATCCTTTACAGAACCACTTGCTAAAAAAGCTCCACGTAAATAGGCCTGACTCCACGAATCATTTTCCAAAACTCTTGGTGAAATCCCTGTATCCAAACCAAAAAAACTGTCAGCCAGATGGAGATCATTGAGAATCTCGTTGACTCCATCTTCCACAAAAACCGAATAAACACGATTTTTCTTTAAATTTGACTTTTGATGATGCCGAATTTCTGCTTTTATCTGGTAAAAGTGAAAGAACAATTCATAGATATGACGCGCAATCTTGGCGTTTTCAGTGCTAATCGAAAGAGTCAGCCCTGAAGAAGCAAGACCAAGACTACCAGCCAACTTGATAATGGCTGACAGTTCACTTTTGTTTTGATTGGATTGAAGCAGTAATTCTTCTTTGACATGCACTGTGAAACTCATGTTCGCACCTGCAGAATGTTAAATAACTCTTCCACGACTAAATCCCCATCATGGAAGGCACCACCGTTTTCTAGTTTCAAGAAGTTTGAAGAAATGATGCGACAGCCCTGTTCCTCCAAGCCACGAAAATCATGCTTGACCTGCACCAAATACTCATCAAAAGCATGGGTATTCATGTATTCTTTTGGAACAGGCTCAATATTCACTAACACCGTATCCACAAATGGACAGGCCAGATGTGCATTCAACACACTGACGTGATTGGCATCTGTGAAAGACTCTGTCTCACCACGCTGGGTCATGATGTTGCAGATATAGACGACTTGAGCTTCCGTCTCACAGAGGGCTTTTCCAATATCTGGAATCATGATATTTGGCAGGATGGACGTATATAGGGAGCCTGGACCAAGGACAACCAAGTCGCTGTCCATAATCGATTGTACTACTTGACGGCTGGCTTTCGGTTCCTCATCATTATACGTATTCGTCACATAAACATGACCAATCATCCCCTTGTAGTCCGCAATTTTACTTTCACCAACCACTTCTGTCCCATCTGTAAAAACAGCATGAAGCGTTAAAGGTTCCTCACTAGATGGATAGATCCTACCAGTCGTATGAAAGAAACGTGTCAATAAACGCATGGCGTTATATGTAGACCCTTGCATTTCTGAAATACCCGCGATAATCAAATTTCCCAGAGGATGACCAGCCAAGGGACCGTCCGATTCTGCAAATCGATACTGAAAAATCTTTTCATAAAGCCTAGGCGTATCTGACATTGCCAACAACACATTTCGTAAATCACCTGGAGGAGTAACCTGTATGGCCTGACGAATCTCGCCTGACGAACCTCCATCATCGGCAACAGTCACAATCGCTGTGATATCGGCATCCTTGGCACGAAGGCTCTTCAAAATCACAGGAATCCCCGTACCGCCACCAATCACTGTAATCTTTGGTTTTCTCATGAGCGGTTGACCGTTTCCTTCCGTCTATCCTTGTCGCGATGACTACGGTTGACAATCCAGTTTTTTTCTAAATCGTCGGCAAGACGTTTGGCAAAAGCTACGCTTCTATGTTGACCACCAGTACATCCAATGGCGATGGTCAAAATAGATTTTCCTTCCTTCTGATAGCCTGGCAGAATTGGTTCAATCAAACCAAGCAAATGCTTGTAAAACTCTTCTGATTCCTCATGCTCCATCACGTAATCATAAACAGACTGATCAAGGCCATTCAGTTGCCGTAATTCTGGTTTATAATAGGGATTTGGCAAGAAACGGACATCAAAAACCAAGTCCGCATCTAGTGGCAGGCCATATTTAAAGCCAAAGGACATCACTTCAATCCGAAAAGACGGTTGGTTTTCTTGACTGGCAAACTGTTCGGAAATCTCCTTCCGTAAATTACGTGGAGTCAATTCCGAAGTATCAATCACATTTTGACTCATATTTTTCAATGGAGCCAAGAGTTCACGCTCAAGCTGAATACCATCCAATACACGGCCTGTCGCTGCCAATGGATGTGACCGTCGAGTTTCTTTGTATCGTGCAACCAATTCACTATCGGTCGCATCCAAGAAAAGGATTTTAAAGTCGAGATCTTCTGCGTTTTCAATTTCGTCCAGCACTTCCCGAATCTCAGAAAAGAAAGATCGGCTCCGCATATCAACCACCAAAGCGATTTTGTTGTTATCCTGACTATGACGAATTAATTCTATAAATTTTGGTAAGAGAGTCGGTGGCATATTATCAATGGTAAAATAACCCAAATCCTCAAAGGATTGGATGGCTACAGTTTTACCCGCACCCGACATCCCTGTCACAATGACCAAATGGAGTTTGTCTGACATGGCAGTCCCTCCTATTCTCTCTCTATTCTCCAATGACTGCTATTACTTCTATTTCAACCTTTACATCACGAGGCAAACGAGCCACCTCTACAGCAGAACGAGCTGGAAACTCAGCTGAAAAAGCAGTTTTGTACACCTCATTAAATGCTACAAAATCATTCATGTCTTTCAAGAAACAAGTTGTCTTCACCACATGGTCAAAATCAGTCCCTGCTTCTGATAAAATTGCACCAATATTTTTTAAAACTTGTTCCGTCTGTTCTTGAATGGTTTCCCCAACAACTTCACCAGTCTCTGGTGAAAGAGGAACTTGACCTGAAGCAAATAGGAAGTTTCCTACCACTTTTCCTTGTACATATGGTCCAATCGCCGCTGGTGCTTTATCTGTATGAATCGTTTTCATCTGTCAATCTCCTTTTTATTTACTCATACTATTATACCAAAAAACCAGCCTATTCAGCTAGTTTTCGTGTTTTTACCATAAATCTCCATGTGAGGAAGATCGCTCTCAAGAAAAGGTCAATCAAAATCGACAGCCATACCCCTGCGATTCCCCAACCCAAAATCTGACCGAGGACAATTACCCCAACCACGCGCAGCCCCCACATTCCAATGGCTGTGGAATAAAGAGGCGACTTGGTATCGCCCAACCCTTGCAGTGCGCCAGCCATTATCAAGGAAACCGCAAGCCCAGGTTGGTTAAACGCATCGATTTTCAGGGCGATGACGACTTGATGAATTGCTTCAAGGTCTTTGGTGAATAGCTGAGCAAAATACGGGGCTCCGAAGTATAAAACGATACCAAGAAGGGACATGATGACTACGCCATAGGCTGAGCTGAGAAATGCGACTTTTCGTACTGTAGGGATATCTCCTTTTCCCAAAGATTGCCCAATTAAGACCGCCGCTGCAGTCGCAAGTCCATAGGCAGGCATATAGGTAAAACTTTCAATATTGCCTGCAATCATATGGGATGCATATACGTTCGTTCCGAGTGCAACAATCAAACTAAAATAGATAACCTGTCCCAACCGCATCACCAAGCGTTCCAAGGCTGCTGGAATGGTCACATGCACCAGTTCCTGATAGTCTTTCCGATGTCTACTTTTTTGAAATGATAAAGCCAACTCAGACTTTTGAACCTCTCTAGTAAGCAAATAGCAGCCAAGAAGTCGCGCAAAAATTGTTCCAAGAGCTGTACCTAATATCCCAAGACCATCCCACGAACCAAACCCAAAAATCAAGAAGTAATCCAGTAAAACATTAGTGACATTGGTAATAATTCCCACCTTCATCGGAGTCACTGTATCTCCAGTCGCCCTCAAAATCGTACCCAAACTAGTCATACTAGCATGAAGTAGGGAAAAACCACCTACCCAATAAAAGAAGACTTGAGCATCCTCCAAAGCACTACCGCTTGCTCCCATGGCTTGTAACATCCACCGCCCAAAGAAGATAGAAATAAAACCAAATACGATACCACCTGCTATTGACAATTCTTGTGTTTGGCGAGCATATTGTCTGGCCTTCTCTTTCTGACCCGCTCCCAGACTTCGAGCAATAAGCGCCGTCCCACCAACACCAATAGCTAAAAATACCGCCAAATAGACATTCAAAATCGTATTAGCCAACCCCACAGCTGTAACAGCAACAAGCCCCAACTGAGCAATTAAAAGGGTATCGAAAAAACCGACCAAGGTCTGAAAAATATTTTCAATTGTTGCCGGTAGGGCTAAGCGAATAATCTCGCTTCCTAAACGCTTACTTTTCATATGAACTCCACTATTTTATTTAGAATTATTATAAATAAAAATACAAAAAATTGCAAGAAAAAACAGACTACATTTGTAGTCTGTCTATCCCCATTAGATTAAAGGACTCTATAAAGGAAATGTAAGCAAATTATAAAATTTCAATAATCAATCAACTCTTTCTTCACGTCGCTGACGAGCAGAGTAGCAAAAGCAAAGCTTGTCGCTAATACCGTTAATCCAATGAAATTCATGAAATTTGTTTCTTTCTCACCAGTTGTAGGAAGGCTACTTTGCCCGAATTCTTTTGAATCAACCACATAATCGATAGATAAATATCCACTATTATCTAAAAAGTTTAGCATAATCAGTCTTTGATGAGAATAGGAAAGCAACTTCAACTAAATGCTCTTCCTGGTTTACAGTATAGATGACAATATATTTTCCATTTTGAATGGTTATTCCTCGGCTACTACGGCCATTCTTATCAATCTTAACTCCAATTTTTTCATCAGCATCGAATCCACGCTCTGGAAAGAGTTCTAGGCTCTCTATTTCATCAAAAATGGCCGTTACTAAACGCTCTGCAGTTTCTGGACTCAGTTTCACATTAGCAACATAATCCCTAATACTTTTGATTTGCTCAATAAGCTTTGGCGAAATAATGACTCTATATTTCTCCATTATCCTAGTACTGCCTTTCTCGCTTCCTCAACCGACAACCCTTTATCTGCTTTTAGCGCTTCATAGCTAGTGGAAACTTCTTCTTGAAGTCGAGCAATTAACTTCTCTCTCTCCTTTTCCTCTACTGTCTTAAAAGGCAGTGTTTTGGAAATTGCGACCTCTTGTACAAATTCATTGAATGCTGATGTAATATCCAGTCCGTTTTCCTGAAAGACCACTTTCGCTAATTCAAAGTATTCTGAATTTACTTTGAAGTTGATTTGTTTATCCCTTATTACTGTTGGCATAACTAAGCCCTCTCTTGTGTATAGATGATAACTATATTATATCATTTTAAATAAATATACACAAACTATATTCGTTCTGTATGTTTTCTTTTCAAAATAAATAAAAAATAAAAAAGAACCGTGCCAGTTGACACGGATAATAATCAATCATTTCCGATAAATGTCTTTCCGATGCCCCATTTCAAGAGCTAAGATGACCATTTTGTTATCAATAATATCGCAAATTACACGATAATTCCCCACTCTATACCGCCACAGGCCCTTATAGTCTCCTACCAAGGCCTTGCCAAACTGTCTTGGATTTTCCAAACCGTCCAATCTTTTTTTCAAATCCTTAGCAAGCATCATCCCTACATGCCTGTCCATTTTTTTCAACTGCTTCAAAGCATCATCGCTGAGAACAAGTTTATAAGCCATCTTCTAACTCCGCAAGCACATCATCAATCGAGTGTGTAACAGGATTTTCTTGGAATTTCTTCAAAGCCTTGATACCAATTTCATAGTCCAACTGGTCTTCTATCTGTTCAATAAGTGCTGATTTGAATAACTCAGACAGGCTTTTTCCAGTATGAATGGCATAGCTTCTGAAAATTTCTTCTTCTGTTTCATTTAATCGCAAAGAAACAATTCCCATCATTCCACCTACTTTCTTATTGTAATACATTGTAAAACAATTCGTTCAAAATGTCAATTGATACTCAATGAAAATCAAAAACAGACCACATTTGTAGTCTGTCAGTGAATATTTATTTCGCAGTCTTTCAGTTTACTTTTAGTACTAGCTCTAACAGTCTAGGAATAGACTGTTAGAGGTCGGAAATAGAGCGAACTACGTTCGCACCAAAAGCTGCAGGCTGTACTAAGGTACGGCAAAGCGAGTTCAAATAATGATGAGATTATTTGAAGTTGGAAATACGGAAACGGAGTTTCCTCATACGTCGACGTAATAAAAGAAAAACTGAACGACTGTATTACGGATGCAAGCGGTGCAACATTCTCGGGAACGGAATCGCTTCACGGATATGTTTTGTACCTGCTACGAAAGTTACCATGCGTTCGATACCAATACCGAAACCACCGTGTGGTACGGAACCGTATTTACGAAGATCAAGGTAGAAGTCATATTCAGACTTGTCCATACCTAGTTCTTCCATTTTCGCTACCAAGGCATCATAGTTGTCTTCACGCATTGAACCGCCAATGATTTCACCGTAGCCTTCTGGAGCAAGCAAGTCTGCACAGAGCACACGTTCTGGGTTGCCAGGAACTGGTTTCATATAGAAAGCTTTAAAGCTAGCTGGATAGTTCACAACAAAGGTTGGTACACCAAAGTAATTTGAAATCCATGTTTCATGAGGTGAACCAAAGTCATCACCATGCTCGATGTGTTCGTAGTCTGTATCTTCATCCGCTTCATGCTCTTGCAGAAGGGTAATGGCATCATCATAAGTTAAGCGTTTGAATGGTTCTGCAATGTAGCGTTTAAGGGCATCTACATCACGCTCAAGAGTCTCCAAGGCTTGAGGAGCTCGGTCGATGGCACCCTGAATCAAAGCTTTGACATAAGCTTCTTGCAAGTCAAGTGACTCATCATGGCTGAGGAATGAGTATTCCGCATCCATCATCCAAAATTCTGTCAAGTGACGGCGAGTTTTTGATTTTTCCGCACGGAAAACAGGACCAAAGTCGAAGACACGACCAAGAGCCATGGCACCAGCTTCAAGGTAAAGCTGACCTGATTGGCTCAAGTAAGCTGGTTGACCAAAGAAATCTGTTTCAAACAATTCTGTCGAATCTTCTGCCGCATTTCCTGACAAGATTGGGCTATCAAACTTGATAAAGCCATTTTTTTCAAAGAATTCATAGGTTGCATAGATGATGGCATTACGGATTTGCTGGATGGCAACTTGTTTACGAGAACGCAACCAAAGGTGACGGTTATCCATAAGGAAGTCTGTACCATGTTCTTTAGGCGTAATTGGATAATCTTGTGACTCACCGATCACTTCAAGGTCTGTCACATCCAACTCATAACCAAACTTAGAACGTTCGTCTTCCTTCACAATCCCTGTCACATATACAGAAGTTTCTTGGCTCAACCGTTTCGCCATATCAAACTTCTCTGTACCAGCTTCTTCACCGAATTTTTCAATGAAGTTTGGCTTGAAAGCAACTGCTTGGAAGAAAGCTGTTCCATCACGTAATTGTAAGAAGGCCAATTTCCCTTTACCTGACTTGTTGGCAACCCAGGCACCGATGGTCACTTCCTGACCCACGTAATCTTTCACTTGGTTAATCGTAATCAATTTTCTAGACATTCTATTTCCTCTTTTTATTTTTTCATAAATGTATGTAAACGAGCGACCGCTTCCTTTAGCGTATCCATATCTGTCGCATAGCTGAGACGAATATTCTCAGGAGCACCAAAACCTGCACCAGTTACCAAAGCCACACCGACTTCTTCCAAAATGGCTGTCGTAAACTCCGTTACGTCTGTAAAGCCTTTCATTTCCATAGCTTTTTTCACATTTGGGAAGAGATAAAAGGCTCCCTCAGGTTTGACCACTTCAAATCCAGGCACCTCAGCAAGCAAGGGATAGATGGTATTGAGTCGTTCTTCAAAAGCTTGACGCATGGTCTCTACCGTATCTTGGGGACCTGTGAAGGCTTCAATAGCCGCATATTGGGCAACAGTAGTCAGGTTTGAAGTCGTTTGACCGATAATTTTACCCATAGCCGCGATAATTTCTGGATTACCTACTGCGTAACCAACCCGCCAACCCGTCATGGCATAGGCTTTTGCAACACCATTGATAACAATGGTCTGTTGACGAATGCTCTCTGAAATACTAGAAATCGGTGTAAAGGTATTACCGTTGTATACCAAACGACCGTAAATATCATCCGCCAAGATCAACAAATCATGTTCTACAGCCCAATTACCAATAGCTTCCAATTCTTCGCGACTATAAATCATACCCGTAGGATTGGATGGACTATTGAGCAAGAGGACCTTGGTCTTGTCAGTCCGAGCTGCTTCTAGCTGACCAACTGTAACCTTGAAATGATGCTCTTCCGTCGCAGTCACAAAGACTGGCACCCCTTCATTCATCTTGATTTGGTCTGCATATGAAACCCAGTAAGGCGTTGGAACGAGAACCTCGTCACCTGGATTGATGACTGCTGCAAAGAAAGCATAGAGAATAAACTTAGCACCCGTACCCACTACTACTTGATTGCGTTGAATAGAGTATCCATAGAACTTCTCAAAGTAAGTATTTACCGCATCTTTCAACTCTGGAAGACCAGAAGCTACTGTATAAAAACTAGCCTTGCCATTTTCGATGGCTTGAATAGCTGCTTCTTGAATATTTTTAGGAGTAACAAAATCTGGTTCCCCCAGCGTTAGTTCTAAAATATCGCGGCCCTCAGCCTTGAGTGCTTTCGCACGCGCCCCAGCAGCCAAGGTCACACTTTCTTCCATCTCTAAGACACGTCTTGATAACTTGCTCATAATCCCTCCATCTTGACAAAGTCACCTGTTTCAAAATCCACCAAATAATAGGCTGTCCCCGATTTGACTTCCCAAATCGGTTTGCCATCCCTATAGCCTAGAATGGTTCGATCAGCCGTTTTTGCACCATTTTCTTGAGCAATCGCTTGCGCTTCTTCCTTTGTGATCCCTGCCCCAACTGGATAGACATAAATAGTGGACGAAGCACTTGGTATCAACACATATACCTCATCTCCGCTCTTATCCTTACCTTTCAAGCTATAATAAGTTTCCGTACCATTATAGATTGCAAAGTCATCCACCTGACTCACATCCGCATATTGCTGTGCAATCTGTTGCGCCCCAACTCTAGCCTCCTCAAAAGGACGAGAAGACTGCTCCCAAACGTAGAGAATTAAAAAGACAACACTGAATGCAAGAACAAAAAAACCAATAAGACATTGACCCAAACGGCCACTAGCAAATGCCAAGAGACGACTGAATTTTTTTTCCATAGTAGCCCTATTATACTACAAATCACCCTGCAATGCTATTTTTTCTAGAAATTCAAATGGAAATTTTACAAAAAATATTCAAGTATACCTTTCTATTTTTTAGGAAATCACTTGCCAATCAATGTAAATATTGCTAAAATATTCGTATGAATAGCGTAGAAAAATCATTAAACGAAAATAAACATGCCTTACACAGCCTTGTCGTTTTTCGGAGAGCAGCAAATACTATTTCAAAAAAAGAAATGGAAACCATCAGAAAATATGGACTGACAGTTGCCCAATTTGGAGTATTGGAGGCACTCTACAACAAGGGCGACTTGAGAATTCAGGACCTAATCGATAAATTGCTGAGCACATCTGGAAACATGACAGTGGTCATCAAAAATATGATTCGAGAAGGCTACATTTCCAAAACCATCGATTGCAAGGATAGAAGAGCCTTTCGAATTGGTCTGACACCTTATGGCCGAGAAACCATTGAGAAAATCCTACCTGATCACTATGCTCATGTAGGGGAACTCTTTTCTGTACTCAGTCAAGAAGAACAAGTTCAGCTAGCTGAGATTTTGAAAAAATTTAAAAATTAGGTTCATAATTATTGCTAACTAGTGATATATGATGTATACTATTACCATCACATTATTTAAGGAGCTATTTACATTATGGCAAACGTATTATTTTTAGTTGGTTCTCTTCGTGAGGGTGCATTCTCTGCTGAATTGGCAAAATCTGCTGAAAAAGCACTTGAAGGAAAAGCAACTGTTTCTTACTTAGATTGGAAAGATGTTCCTGTATTCTCACAAGATCTTGAAGCTGATGCACCTGCAGCTGTTAAAGCAGCTCGTGCAGCAGTATTGGCTGCTGATGCTATCTGGATTTTCTCACCAGTATACAACGCTGGCATTCCAGGTTCAGTAAGAAACCTTCTTGACTGGCTTAGCCGTGCACTCGATCTTTCTGACACAACTGGTGTTTCAGCAATCAACGAAAAAGTTGTTACTGTATCAATCTCATCATTTGCACACCAAGACGAAGCAGCTGTTGAATACCGCAAACTACTTCCATTTATCCGTACTTCTTTGGTTGATGAATTCACTCTTGCAACAATTGGTGCACCTGTTGATGAAGCTCAACTTGCAAAACAAGCAGATGCCCTTCTTGCAGCAATCAACTAAAACCATCTGGCAATCATAAACCACCAACCGAGCCAACCGTGCTCGGTTTTTTGCAATGAAAAAGTGAAAAAGCTATAGAACTGGCCTCTTCCCCTTAAGAGGGATTCACCAAGATTCTATAGCTTTTGTAGTCTTTTGAATTAACTTTGATACATCGTCACTTTCGGTTTGCCGTACAATAGTACTGTCTGCACCTCAGTTCCTTGTCTGAAAGCTAATTCATTCGACTATATTTTTTTCACCGAAACTGATACTCAATGAAAATAAGTCAACAAGGTCTTCTTCTGATTTTCGAAGAGTATGAATTTATTCTCCAATCATCTTTTGGTATTCAATCTTAATGCATCGGTTCATGACAATCTGGTCTCGACCTGCCTGACGAAGGATTTCCTCAGCTTCTTGACTTTCCAAACCGAGTTGAGCCCAGAAAATCTTAGCATCTGTTTCAATGAATTCACGAGCAACGTCTGGGAGAAATTCACTCCGTCTAAAGACATTAACAATATCGATGGAAAGAGGAATATCTTTGAGACTTGCATAAACAGTCTCACCAAGAATTGTTTCTCCAGCAGACCGTGGATTTACTGGAATAATCCGATAACCAGCGTCCTGCATGATCCTAGAAACCCGATAGGCTGCTGTTTCTTCCCGATTGGATAATCCAACAACCGCGATGGTTTTAGCTTCTTTAAGAAAGTCGAAAATAGTATCCTGACTAGGATTTTGAAATGCGTACGTCATATAATTCTCCTTAATCTGAAAGATTATCAATAACTTTCAAAGCCATCTTACTTTTTAGAAATCTGATACACAACATCCTTCAATTGACCTATAGCTTTTTTCAACAAAGTGCGATCCGTATCAAGTCCAGGATCCAGCGAATAATATATTGCACCAACCACAACAGAATCATCATAAGCACCAGTTGATTCCATACGGTAGAAGGTTAAACGAGCCAATTTTTGGTCACTGAGAATCTGGCGTCCAACTTGCCATTCTTGCCCAGCAATCGTCACAACCGTATCTTCTGAAAAATCGTGATTGGTCTCTTTCATGCGTTCGGCCAGCTCGTCCATGGTCATATTGCGGCCATCTTCTAATGGAGATTGGTTGAAGGCGTTGATATTATAAAGCTGAACCATAAAGGTACTAGCACCTTCTTTCACATCATAGACAGCCATAAGAGTCTCATCTTCGGTGTTTTCCACATTAATCGTCCATGTTGATGGAACATCGTAATAACGAAAATACTCTTTAATATTTCCATTTTCATCCTGTTCAGCTACACCATTGTTGGCCGCATGAATCTTGTGGGCTTTTTGCGTCTCATCCGCTGGTGGATTTGGGTTGACGACATTGATTTCTGCATTGGCCAAGACATCTAACTTTTCGTTACTTGTATCTTCTTTCTCCTGTAAAATAGGCAAGGTGGCTGAGAATTCTTCTCCTGATGAACTCGACTGTTGACTTGAACTCGTTTGTTCCTTACCACCACATGCAGTGAGAAACAAACTCAGTAATCCCATCAGTACAAGTGATTTCTTCATCGATTTACTTCCTTTAACTTATTTGGCTTCGTACCAAGTCTCACCTTCATTTTCATCCGCAATCAAGGGAACTGACAACTGAATGGCCGACTCCATGGTCTCCTTGACCATAGCTTTTACTGTTTCCAGCTCTGCCATTGGCACTTCTAAGACAATCTCATCGTGTACCTGCAAGAGCATACGGGTCGAAAGACCAGCATCTGTCAGTGCCTTATCAAGATTGATCATGGCTACTTTGAGAATGTCTGCGGCCGAACCCTGAATCGGTGAGTTGATGGCCGTCCGCTCCGCGAAATTACGGACATTGAAATTCCGAGAGTTGATATCTGGCAATTCTCGACGACGCTTGTAGAGCGTTTCTACGTAGCCCTTATCACGGGCTTCTCGCACAATGGTTTCCATGTAGTTTTTGATACCAGGGAAACGTTCAAAATACGTGTCGATATAGTTTTTGGCTTCCTTACGGGAAATTCCAAGGTTGTTGGAAAGACCGAAATCAGAAATTCCATAAACCACACCAAAGTTGACAGCCTTGGCATTCCGACGGTCATTTGGCGTCACATCCTCTGCCTTTTCAATCCCAAAAACACGCATGGCTGTTGACGTATGAATGTCAGCACCCTGTTGGAAGGCTTCAATCAAGTGTTGGTCTTGGGAAATATGGGCCAATACACGCAATTCAATCTGTGAATAGTCCGATGCCAAGAGGACACTATTTTCAAGCGAAGGAACAAATGCCTTCCGAATCAAACGACCTTGTTCTAGACGAACAGGAATATTTTGCAGGTTGGGATCCGTCGATGAGAGACGACCTGTCTGCGTCAAATCCTGCACATAGCGGGTATGGATCTTACCATCTTCTAAAATGGCATCCTGTAAGCCGATAACATAGGTAGACTGAAGCTTGGTAATCTGACGGTAGTCCAAAATTTTTGAAACAATTGGAGCGATTGGTGCCAACCGTTCCAAGACATCCACCGCTGTAGAATAGCCTGTCTTGGTTTTCTTGGTGTATTCCAAGGGCAAGCCCATATCCTCAAAGAGAATAGTCCCTAATTGCTTAGGCGAATTGATATTAAATTCTTGACCAGCCAACTCATAGATTTCCTTGGTCAACTGCTCAATTAAGACTTCATTTTCAGCCTGCATGGCTTTTAAGGTCTCTACTTTTACCTTGATTCCAGCAATTTCCATCTTGGCTAAGACATTAGCAAGCGGCAACTCCATCTCAAAGAGAAGATCGGACTGCTGGTTTTCCTCTAACTTGGCCAACATCGGTGCTTCTGTCTCCAACAAGACCTGCACCTTGCGGGCCAAATGTGGGAAGAATACATCACGCTCAGGCAGAGCCAATTTCGCACCTTTGCCGTAAATGGCCTCGTCAGGAATCAAGCTGGTCTGTCCATAGAGATGGGCGATGGTTGTCAGCGCATTGTCGTCAACTGTCGAAAGCAAATACTTGGCGAGTCGGCTATCAAAGGTTGCAGGGGGTAAATCAATCCCTTTACGAGCAAGCAAAACCTTGCCACGCTTGAAATCATAGGTTTTGATAGGCTGGTGTTCCAGAAAATCCTTCAATACCGGACTATCCAAGAGCTCAGGTCCACCAACATAGATACCATCCTTGTCCCCCCAAGCCAGACCAACTACCTCTTCTCGGTGGTAATTCTCCCCCAAGATTTCAAAGTAAAAGAATTGGTCTTTTTTGAACATAGCAGAGCTGACTTCGGATACGATTTGAAAATCCAGTACTTCTTCCTCTTGCGTGTTCGTCGTGCCTAGCTGGGCCCGTAACTGTTTGAAGCCCATATCATCATAAAACTGACCCAACTCCTCAATCCGTGGACCTTGGTAAACAATGTCATCCAAACCAATTTCAATCGGTGCCTGCGTATCGATGGTCGCAAGAGTCCGAGAAAGAAAGGCCTGTTCCTTATCCGCAATCAGGTTTTCTTTCATTTTAGAAGCCTTCATGCTATCGATATGTTCATAAATTCCTTCCAAGGAACCAAACTCAGTTAGAAGCTTCAGACCTGTCTTTTCACCGATTTTGGTCACCCCAGGGATGTTATCGGACTTATCTCCCATGAGGGCTTTGAGGTCAATAAACTGTGTTGGCGTGATGCCCATTTTTTCCATGAGGTAGGCAGGGGTAAATTCTTCGAACTCGGCAACCCCTTTCTTGGAAATTTCCACAACGGTGTTTTCATCCGTCAGCTGAATCAAGTCTTTATCACCGCTGACAATGGTCACATCGAAAGGAATGTCTGTCCGCTCTGCCATTTTATCCAAAGTACCGATAATATCGTCGGCTTCGTACTGGCTCAGCTCATAGTGCTTAATCCCCATGGCATCCAGCATCTGGCGGATAAAGGGAAATTGCTCACGGAACTCGTCTGGAGTTTTGGCACGACCTGCCTTATAGTCCGCAAACATCTCTGTTCGGAAAGTTGTCTTCCCTGCATCAAATGCCACCAAAATGTGAGTCGGCTCAATCCGCTTCATCATGTGATCCAACATCAGGTTGAAACCATAAATGGCGTTGGTATGAAGACCTGTCGGACTCTTAAACCGATCGATTTGATGATAGAGTGCAAAGAAAGCACGAAAGGCTACAGAAGAGCCATCAATTAATAATAACTTGTTTTTATCCATAGAATTATTATAGCATGAAATCAGGGATTTTGCGGTATATGGACGCCTGATCAAATAGAAAAACCTAGCAAAAACTAGGATTTTTCAAAGTTTATCAGTTAAAAA
>ERZ795062.1691-NODE-1691-length-15326-cov-5.512082_pt1 | contig 15326 bp, 13 predicted proteins | sample MGYA00375146_ERZ795062 | MGnify/ENA primary metagenome ERZ795062 (study PRJEB30191, sample SAMN05720281) | activated sludge metagenome | isolation source: Anaerobic digester | place: USA | collected 2015-07-16 ... | reverse complement strand
TTTATATGCCTGTCTGAAAAAGATTCGGGCGATACAAATCAAATAAAAACAAAAGCAGGAGCACAGCAACATGAATATCACGCGGCGTCAATTTTTTAAGGTTACCGCAGCCGGTGCTGGCGCGTCCGGCTTGGCGGCAATGGGTATGCTGCCGGGCAAGGCGTTTGCAGAGGTGCGGCAGTACAAACTGAGCCGTGCCAGCGAAGCCCGCAATAACTGCACTTATTGCTCGGTAGGTTGCGGCACCATTATTTACAGCATGGGCGATGGTGCCAAAAATGCCAAAAAGAAAATCTTCCACATCGAAGGCGACCCCGATCATCCGGTGAGCCGCGGTTCTTTGTGCCCGAAAGGCGCGTCGCTGGTGGATTTCGTCAACAGCCCCAACCGCCTGCTGTTTCCTGAAGTGCGCGAACCGGGTACCAATGAATGGAAACGCATCTCTTGGCACGATGCACTTACCCGCATTGCCAAACACATCAAAGCCGACCGCGATGCCAACTTGATTGTGCAAAACGAAAACGGCGTACCGGTACACCGCTTGCCCACTTTGGGTATGCTGACCGCTTCTGCTTCTTCCAACGAAACCGGTATTCTCACGCAAAAATGGATGCGCTCGCTGGGCATTGTCGCCACCGATGCGCAGGCACGCGTTTGCCACGGCCCCACCGTATCCGCGTTGGCTTCGACTTTCGGTCGTGGCGCGATGACCAATACCTTTGTCGATATCCAGAATACCGATTTTGTGATGGTGATGGGCGGTAATGCCGCCGAAGCCCATCCGGTCGGCTTTAAGTGGGTGATTGAAGCCAAGAAGAAAAAAGGCATCAAATTATTTGTGGTCGATCCGCGCTACAACCGTACCGCCGCGGTATCCGATTTCTATGCGCCGATTCGCTCGGGTAGTGATATCGCATTCTTGGGTGCCTTGATTAACTGGCTGATTGAGCACGATAAAATCCAATGGGACTATGTGAAAGCCTATACCAACGCCAGCTTTATTGTGGCCGAAGGTTTCGACTTTGACGAAGGCATGTTCTCGGGCTACGAAGAGGCCAAGAAAAAATACAATAATGAAACGTGGTATTACGAGCTGGACGGCAGCGGTTATGCCAAAACCGACCCCACGTTACAACATCCGCGCAGCGTATGGCAGTTGCTGAAAAAACATTATTCGCGCTACACGCTCGATATGATGACCACCATTTGTGGTACGAGCAAAGAAGACTTCCTGAAAATCGCCGAAGCATGGGGCGAAACCGCCGCGCCGAATAAAGTTGGCACCATTCTGTATGCACTGGGTTGGACGCAGCACACCACCGGCAGCCAGATTATCCGCACCATGGCGATGGTTCAATTATTGCTGGGCAATATCGGCATGGCGGGCGGTGGCGTGAACGCCTTGCGTGGCCACTCCAACATTCAAGGCCTGTCTGATTTGGGGCTGCTCTCTACCATGCTGCCCGGTTATCTGGTACTGCCGAATGAAGAGCGCCATCCTACCTTTGCCGATTATCTGGAAAAGCAAACCCCGAAAGCGCTGCAACCCGGCCAGTTGAACTACTGGAGCAACACGCCCGCTTTCTTTGTGAGCTTCCTGAAATGGATGTACGGCGACAATGCCACCAAAGAAAACAACTGGGGCTACGACTGGCTGCCGAAGTGGGACAAAATGTACGACATTTTGCAGATGGTCGAATTGATGTATCAAGGCAAGGTGAACGGCTTGCTGGTGCAAGGTTTTAATGCGCAAGGCTCGTTCCCCGATGCCCACCGCGTTACCGAAGCGTTCTCCAAGCTGAAGTTTATGGTAGTGATGGATCCGCTGGATACCGAAACCGCGACCTTCTGGCAAAACCACGGTGATGCGCATAATGTGGATCCTTCCAAAATCCAAACCGAAGTGTTCCGCCTGCCTACGCCTTGTTTTGCCGAAGAAGCCGGTTCGATTGTGAACTCTTCGCGCTGGCTGCAATGGCACCATCCGGGTGCCGAGCCGCCGGGTGAAGCTTTGCCGGATTTGGATATTTTGGGCGAACTGCATTTGTTGCTCAAAGAAATGTATGAAAAAGAAGGCGGCACCGCGCCTGAGCCGATTACCAAGCTTTCTTGGAAATACGCCAAACCGCACGCGCCGACTCCGGAAGAAATGGCCAAAGAGTCTAACGGTTATGCCTTGGCCGATATTAAAGACAAAGACGGCACCATCCTGCGCAAAAAAGGCGAATTGCTTGACGGCTTTGCCCAACTGCGCGACGACGGCAGCACCGCCTGCGCCACTTGGATTTTCTCCGGTTCGTGGACGCAGCAGGGCAACCAGATGGATCGCCGCGACAATACCGATACCGGCTTGGGTGTAACGCCGAAGTGGTCATGGGCATGGCCGGCCAACCGCCGTATTTTGTATAACCGCGCTTCTTGTTCGCCGGAAGGCAAACCGTGGGATCCGAGCCGCGCCTTAATCAAGTGGAATGGCGAAAAATGGGTAGGCCCGGATGTGCCGGACTTCAAAGCCGATGCTGCCCCCGATTCAGGTATGAACCCGTTCATCATGAACGAAGAGGGCGTAGGCCGTTTGTTCTGCGCGCGCAAATTGGTGGACGGTCCCTTCCCTGAGCACTATGAGCCGTTGGAATCGCCGATCGGCACCAACCCGCTGCACCCGAAAGTGGTACAGTCGCCCGCTATGCGCCTGTTTGACAGCGTGAAAGACCGCATCGGTACGCACGAAGAGTTCCCCTATGTCGGCACCACTTACCGCTTAACCGAACACTTCCAGTTCTGGACGAAATCGGTGAAGCTGTTGATGATTGCCCAGCCCCAGCAATTTATCGAAATCAGCGAAGAATTGGCGAAAGAAAAAGGCATTGAAAAAGGCGACTGGGTGAAAGTAAGCTCCAAACGCGCCTGGATTAAGGCCAAAGCCGTGGTCACCAAACGCATGGGGCCGTTGAATATTAACGGCAAAACCGTTTATCAGGTAGGCATTCCGCTGCATGGCGGCTGGGTAAACGTATCGGGCGAGAAACAGTTTTTGGTGAACTCGCTGACCCCGTTTGTCGGCGACTGCAACACCCAAACGCCTGAATACAAAACCTTTTTGGTCAATATTGAGAAAGCGTAAGGAGCGGGATCATGGCATTGCAATCTTTAGACATCAAACGCCGCTCCGCCACGGCTGGAATTACGCCGCCCCCGGGTGTGCGCCAGCCGGTGGAAGTGGCTAAACTCATCGACGTAACCACCTGTATCGGCTGTAAAGCCTGCCAAGTGGCCTGCTCGGAGTGGAACGACATCCGCGACGACATCGGCATCAACCACGGTGTGTACGACAACCCGATCGATTTAACCTCGAAAAGCTGGACGGTGATGCGTTTCAGCGAAGTGGAAGAAAACGGCAAGCTGGAATGGCTGATCCGCAAAGACGGCTGTATGCACTGCGCCGATCCGGGCTGCTTGAAAGCTTGCCCGTCGCCCGGTGCGATTGTGCAATACCACAACGGCATCGTCGATTTCCATGAAGAAAACTGCATCGGCTGCGGCTATTGCGTTTCCGGCTGCCCGTTCAATATTCCGCGTATCGATAAACAGGATCAGAAAGCCTACAAATGCACTTTGTGTTCTGACCGCGTGGCGGTGGGGCAAGAGCCCGCTTGTGTAAAAACCTGCCCGACCGGCGCGATTCAGTTTGGTGCCAAGGAAGACATGAAACAGGTGGCGCAGGAACGCCTTAAAGACTTGAACAATCGCGGCTATAAAAACGCCGGTTTGTACGACCCGGAAGGCGTGGGTGGTACGCACGTGATGTATGTTTTGCAGCACGCCGATAAACCCGAGTTGTATCACGGCCTGCCGAACAATCCGTCTATCAGCCCGACCGTGAAATTGTGGAAAGGCTTATTGAAACCGCTGGCGACCTTTGGTATTGCCGCCGCCACGCTGGCCGGCTTCTTCCACTATGTAACCGTCGGCCCGAACCGCGCCGAGGAAGAAGAAGCGGAAGTGATCGGCAAAGAAGGCGATATCTTGAAGCGTGAGGAGGATGCATAATGAAAGAGCGTTTGATTCAGCGATATACGCGCGCCGAGCGCATCAACCACTGGGTGGTGGCGATTTGCTTCGTGTTGTTGGCGATTTCCGGCTTGGCGTTTTTCTATCCCGCCTTTTTCTGGCTGACCGGTGTGTTTGGCACGCCGCAGTTGGCGCGCATCATCCACCCCTTTGTCGGCCTGATTATGTTTATCGGTTTTATGGTGCAGTTTTTCCGTTATTGGCGGTATAACTTCATCGACAAAGAAGATGTGAAATGGATGAAATCGGTACCGGAAGTGTTGAACGGCCATGAGGTGGGTGATACCGGCAAATACAACGGCGGCCAGAAAGGCATGTTTTGGCTGATGACCGCCTGTATGCTGGTGCTGCTGCCGACCGGCCTGATTGCTTGGCGCGCCTATTTTTCCGAGTATTTCCCGATTCCGGCAATCCGTTTGGCGCTGCTGTTCCACGCTTGGGCGGCCTTGGTGCTGATTGCCGGTATCATCGTGCATGTGTACGCGGCGATTTGGGTAAAAGGCACCATCCGCGCGATGGTGGAAGGTGTGGTTACCCAAACTTGGGCGAAGAAACACCACCCGCGCTGGTATCGTGAAGTGATGGGCAAGGCGAAAGCCGAAGCGGAAACCGGTGGTAAGAATCCGCCTAAATCTTAATGTAACAAACAGTCTGATTGCTAGGGCGAACTGATGATTGAGCAAGATAAATGGTCAGTTCGCCCTAGCTTGTTTATGGCAGACAATATTCAATACAAACCAAGCAAATATGGATAAGCATCCCACGATTTACCATACAACGGTACACCGGCTCAACAATGCCTGTCTGAAAAAAGACGAAGACAGCATTGCGGAAGAAATGCCGGTGGCTTTGGTGTATAACGGCATTTCGCATGTGGTGCTGATGGCGACGCCGCAGGATTTGGCCGAGCTGGCGCTGGGTTTTAGCTTAAGCGAAGGCATATTGGAAAAAGCGGGCGAGTGTTATGATATAGAAGTGCAAACGGGCGTGGGCGGTACGGAAGTGCATCTCGAAATCGCCGCCGCCCGTTTTGCTGCGCTAAAAGAGCGCCGCCGCAACATCAGCGGGCGCACCGGCTGCGGCTTGTGTGGTATCGACAGCTTGGCGGCCGCTATGCCCGATATTGCGCCGCTTGAGCGGCAAAACCGCTTGGATGCCGGTGAGATTAGCCAAGTATTGCAACGGTTTGATCAAGTTTTGCCGTTGCGTAACCAAACCGGCGCTTTACACGCCGCCGCTTGGGTGGTTGAAGGCGAAATTCAAAAAGTATTTGAAGATGTCGGCCGACACAATGCGCTGGATAAATTGTTAGGCTATCTGGCGAAAAACGATGTGAATCGGGCGGACGGCTGGATGCTGGTGTCGAGCCGCGCCAGCTATGAAATGGTAGCGAAAACCGCCAAGCTTGGCATCGGCTGCTTAGTGGCCGTTTCCGCGCCAACCGCCTTGGCGGTGCGCTTGGCTGATGCCGCCAACCTTACCTTAATCGGCTTTGCCCGTGCCGATGGCCAGACTGTTTATACCCACCCTGAATTTTTAAATGTGAAATCTTAATTTATGCAAACCAATAGCCCGATTAAACCGGCCGAACAGATTGTTGTGGAAAAAGGCCTGTTTTACAAACCGTTTTTCTTGGCGCCCGCTCAGCAGATATTTGCCGAACGGGCTGTTCGTTTCGATGAATTGGCGGCAGAGGAGGGCGGCGATTGGAGCAACTACCTGCGCCTGCTGGCCGACTTGAGCCGTGCACAGCAAAGCGCGGCGGATCAGTTGTCTGCCGTTTTACCGCCGCTCAACCAAGGTAAAACCGTATTACCGGCGGCAGACGGCAGCTTGATTCCGCCGGAGTTTTTTCCGGTGCTCGGCCAGATTGCCAATCAGATGAAAACACAAAGTTTTCAGACAGGCATTCAGCGCATAGCCGCCTTAACGCAAGCCGAAGCCGAAGCTTTGGCCGTACAGGTATTGCAAGGCGAGTATGCCGAACAAGATGCGCCCTTATTCATCTGGATACACGCCGCTTTGCAAGTGGTGTGGACGGCGTGGGCGCAGCAGTTGAGCGACGAACAAGTACCGCCGGTTGCCGAGCGCAGCGTATGCCCGTGTTGCGGCGGCGAGGCGGTGGCGAGCGTGGTGCTGGCCAATGGCGACTGGAACAATCTGCGCTATCTGCATTGCGCGGTTTGCAACAGCCGTTGGAACGCATTGCGCGCCCAATGCACCTTCTGCGGCGATCAATCCGGCATTGCGTTGCAAGAAATCGAGCACGCGGCAGACGGCGCTTTGCGCGGCGCGCGGGCGGAAAGCTGCGAGCGTTGCGGCCATTACCGCAAAATGTTTATGTTGCAATATCAGCAGTATGCCGAGCCGGTGGCCGATGATTTAGCCAGCTTGGCGCTGGATATTCTGGTGGGCGAGGCAGGCTATTTGCGCGGTGGGCATAACCCGTTTTTACCGGTGGAATAGCATAGATGGTACTTCAAAATCGGCACAAAAACAGGTACATTTACATCTTTATGATTTAACCCAAGAAGCAGGCAAAATGGAACGCTTTCCCAAATCCTCGAAACTCGATCATGTGTGTTACGACATCCGCGGCCCGGTACATCGCGAAGCCATCCGCCTGGAAGAAGAAGGGCACAAAATCCTCAAGCTCAATATCGGCAACCCCGCGCCGTTTGGCTTTGAAGCACCCGACGAAGTGCTGGTGGACGTGATCCGCAACCTGCCGACCTCGCAAGGCTATTGCGATTCCAAAGGCCTGTATTCCGCGCGCAAAGCCATTGTGCATTACTACCAAACCAAAAACGTGATGGGCGTGGGCGTGAACGATGTCTACATCGGCAACGGCGTTTCCGAGCTGATTACCATGTCGATGCAGGCCTTGCTCAATGACGGCGACGAAATCCTGATTCCCGCCCCCGATTATCCCTTGTGGACGGCCGCCGCCACCTTGGCGGGCGGTACCGTGCGCCATTATTTGTGTGACGAAGAAGCCGATTGGTTTCCCGATTTGGACGACATCCGCGCCAAAATCAGCCCGAAAACCAAGGCGATTGTCATCATCAATCCCAATAACCCCACCGGCGCGGTGTACAGCAAAGAACTGCTGCTCGAAATCGCCGAAATCGCCCGCCAGCACCAGCTGATCATTTTTGCCGACGAAATCTACGACAAAATCCTTTACGACGGCGCGGTACACCATCACGTCGCCGCCCTCGCGCCCGATGTGCTTACCGTAACCTTCAACGGCTTGTCGAAAGCCTACCGCGTCGCCGGTTTTCGTATGGGCTGGATGATGTTGAGCGGGCCGAAAAAAGAAGCCGCCGGCTACATTGAAGGCTTGGACATGCTCGCTTCCATGCGCCTGTGTGCCAACACCCCGATGCAGCACGCCATTCAAACCGCGCTCGGCGGTTATCAAAGCATCAACGAATTAATCCTGCCTGGCGGCCGCCTGCTGGAACAGCGCAACAAAGCCTACGATATGCTCACCCAAATCCCCGGCATCAGCTGCGTGAAACCGAAAGGCGCGATGTATCTGTTCCCGAAAATCGATACCGAACGCTACGGCATCAAAGACGATATGCGCTTTGTATTGGATTTACTGTTGAAAGAAAAAGTATTGCTGGTGCAGGGCACCGGCTTTAACTGGATACGCCCCGACCATTTCCGCATCGTTACCCTGCCGTATGTGCATCAGATTGAAGAAGCGATGATCAAGCTGGAACGCTTTTTGAAAAGTTATGCTTGAGGGGTGAATACACTCAATGCCTGTCTGAAAAAACTTTCAGACAGGCAGAGACCTTTGCAAAAAAGTTTTAAACGCTTAGATTACCCTACTGACGTCATTCCCGCACAGGCGGGAATCCATGCCAAACCCTCACAAGCAATTGATTAAAAATAGTTTCTTAAAATCCAAGCTGGATTCCCGCCTGCGCGGGAATGACGTCACTTGAGTATCTAACGGCCTTAGGAAGTATTTTGCAAAGGTCTCAGGCATTTAATTAATGCTTAAGCTACTGATTTATTTAGGCATGGTTTGGATGCGTGATGAATGAAAGTAAAGAAAATGGCGAATATTGAATTTGGAGGATATGGTACTTTAGCTAACGGAAAGACTGTGCACTTTCCGACTTACCAGAATCCATCCAAAGAAATTATTTATGAATTAACGAAATATACAACTGATTATGCAGAAGGGATGATTTCTGTATCCATTAAACCAGAGCCTGAATACGGAATCTATGATTTGGTTATAAGATATGAAAACGGAAGGTATTTTCCATTACTGGGTAAGTATTTGGATGATGGAGATGCGGATGTCAAAAATTGGATTGATTCAACAGAAACAGGAAGACAAGTGGCAATTGGTGGTTATTTCTATCCGATTGAATTAACAACAACCGATATCAAGGTTGTGGCAAATTTATTGCTTGCATTTACGCAAGATTTAAACCTTGTAGATAAGCTGATGAAATAATTTTCTATTTGCTTATTGTAAGAGGGTAGCTTGGATTCTTGAATCCGACATTGTCGGAATTTCGAGCATATCGTCGGATACCAGTATCCGACCTACTCATTTTCCTTAAAATAATCAATGCCTGTCTGAAAACGAGTTTGAAGGTTTTCAGACAGGCATTGATTTTGTTTGGATCATATAGATTGAGACCTTTGCAAAATACTTCCTAAGGCCGTTAGATACTCAAGTGACGTCATTCCCGCGCAGGCGGGAATCCAGCTTAGATTTTAAGAAACTATTTTTAATCAATTGCTTGTGAGGGTTTGGCATGGATTTCCGCCTGCGCGGGAATGACGTCAGTAAGGTAATCTAAGCGTTTAAAACTTTTTTGCAAAGGTCTCAGATTAGGTAATGTAGGCTGAGCCAAGCTACGAACTTACTGTTCGAGATAGCTTTTGATGCTTTCCGGGCTGTTGGCAATCTTTTCCAAACTGTTTTCCTGGCTGGCTTTCAAGCGTTCTTGGATGTTGACTCGGTTGAAAGAGGCTAAGGGGCGGCGATTATCGGCGTCCAGATAATTTAATTGGCTTAGATTACCGATTAAAGAGAAGGTAACGGCTGCATTTTTGAATAAATCATCGGCGGTGGGGCTGCCGCCTTCGGTTTTGAGATAAACATCTAAACCATAAGGCTCTTGGGCGGAGTGGATTTCAATGCTGTTGAATTTAGCGCCGTGCGGGTAAGTGAGGTTAGATACAATGGCGATGACTTTAGAATTGTCGCCCACATAATTGGTTTTAGCTTCGTGTATCACCGCAGCAAAGTTTTTATCTGTTGCGGCCGGGTGACAGGCAGCCAGCCCGGTAATGGAAAGCATGGCCAGAGCGCTTAAAAGAAGTTTGCGTTTCGTCATCATGGCTTTAGGTCTCCTTTGTGGGTGAAGTGTTGTTTTATTATAAGCAAATGCCTGTCTGAAAAATCTTTCAGACAGGCATTTTTACTGTTTAAACCATCTTAAACCGCTAATTCATGCTGGCCGTCTTCAGCCAGAAAACCGCGCAGTTTCTGCATCGCTTTGGCTTCAATCTGGCGGATGCGTTCGGCGGATACGCCGTATTCGGCGGCCAGCTCGTGCAGGGTTAAACCGCCGTCGTCTTGCAGCCAGCGGGTTTCCACGATGCGGCGGCTGCGGTCGTCCAGCTTGGCGAGGGCGTTTTGCAGGCCTTCGGTTTGCAGGGTTTGGCTGGCTTTCATTTCGATTTGGCGGGTTGGCTCGTTGTCGTTGTCGGCCAGCCAGTCGATTGGTGCGTAGCTGTCTTCATCGTCGCTGTTGTCGGCGAGGATGCCGATGTCGCGGCCGGTCATGCGCTGTTCCATTTCCATTACTTCGGAAAGTTTTACGCCCAAATCGTCGGCAATTGCCTGCGCTTCTTTCGGGGAAAGGGCGGAGAGGCTTTTGCGCATGCTGCGCAGGTTGAAAAACAGTTTGCGTTGCGGTTTGGTGGTGGCGACACGCACCAAGCGCCAGTTGCGCAGGATGAATTCGTGGATTTCGGCTTTGATCCAGTGCACGGCAAAGGAAAACAGGCGGGCGCCGCGGTTGGGTTCGTAGCGTTTTACTGCTTTCATCAGGCCGATATTGCCTTCCTGAATCAGGTCGGCTTGGTTGAGGCCGTAGCCGTCGTAGCCGCGGGCGATGGAAACCACCACGCGCAGGTGAGAAAGGATCAGTTGTTTGGCGGCTTCGAGGTCGCCTTTAATCTGGCGTTCCGCTAAGCTGGATTCTTCTTCGGCGGAAAGCATGGGAATGCTGTTAACGGTATGAATGTATTGCTCCAAGCTGCCGTGACCGCTCGGTACGGGTAATGCAAAGGCTTGATTCATGCTCATTGTATGTCGTTTCCTTGTTTGTTTTGCTTGTTGTTATGTGTGGTACAGCGGATGGATTCTAGCATCATTGTGCGGGGCTGTATATGCAGCCATACACTGCTGTATGTTTGTATTAGACACAAATTCTGCGTTTGGTTCTACACTTAATAGGTAAATTTTTGTATGTTTTAAATTCTGATTGGTTTTTAATATTTGAGTGATTTTATCAAGATTATAAATGCCTGTCTGAAAAAGTATGTTTACTGTTTTCAGACAGGCATTTAAACGGGTTTTACGGCTTGTTTTTACGGCGACCTAAGCCGAACAACAACACAGCCAATGCGGCCAATAAACCGATTAATGGCCAGGAACCGCCAAGCTTCATATACGGCGTTTCGCCGCTGTAGCCTTCGATTTTGCCGTTTAACACCATGGTGGTGTCGGCGGGTGCGGCTTCGCGGATGCGGCCTTTGGGATCAATGATGGCGGTGGCGCCGGTGTTGGTGGCGCGCACCATATAGCGACCGAGTTCCAGCGAGCGGGCTTGCGATTGTTGCAGGTGTTGGTACATGGCGTTGGATTGGCCGTACCAAGCGAGGTTGCTGGCGTTGGCGAGCAGGCTGGCTTGTTTGGCCGGGGCGATTAATTCGTCGCCAAAGCCGTCTTCATAGCAAATATTGAAGGCGATTTTTTGGTTGGCCATCGCCAACGGCGTTTGGTTGGCGCCGCCGCGTTTGAAGTCGGCCAGCGGCATATTCATCATCTGATACAGCGGTTCGGTGATAAAGGCCAGCGGCTTGTATTCGCCAAACGGCACCAGATGGTCTTTGGCGTAATAGGGCATATCGTAGCCCTGCGCGGGCTGGTAGCCGCTCAGGTTGATGACGGCGTTTTCGTAGTTTTCGCCGTCGTCGGTAAAGCGGGCGACGCCGACCGCCAGCGCGCTGCCGTTGGTTTCGGCTTGGCGGGCAAAGGCATTGATGATTTCGGGCGGCAGTTGTTGCAGCATCACGGTGAGCGCGGTTTCCGGCAGAATCACGATGTCGGCGCGGCTTTGGCCGACCAAATCAAAGTAGCGGCGGATATTGGCTTCAATCTGCGACTCTTCCCATTTCAAGTGTTGCGGAATATTACCCTGCGGCAGCGCCACGCTGGCTTGGGTGCCGTCGGGGCGGGTGAAATCGGTTTGGTGCAACAAGGCACCGGCGGCGAACAGGGCGAGTAAGGCAACAAGCGCGGCGAGGCGTTGGCGGGTTTGCTGCGGATTGTCGATGAGCAGCACCAGCCAAGCACCGGCAAAAGCGGTGGCGAGGGTCACCAAATGAATACCGGCCAGCGGGGCGAAACCGGCCAGCGGGCTGCCGTCAGCAATTTGCGAATAGCCGAGTGCGCCCCAGCCAAAACCGGTGAGCAGTCGCTCGCGGGCAAATTCGGTGAGCGTCCAAAAAATGGGCAAGGCCAAGCCGGTTTTTAACGGGCGGCTGAGGCGGGTTTTCTGCCATAACCACACCGCCAGCATTGGAAACAGCGCGAGATAAGCGGGCAGCAGAAAGGTGAGCGGTATGGCATAGAGATTGGGCAGGCCGGAAATGTCGTGCAGCGCGGTGTGTATCCAATAAAACTGGCACACATAAGCCACCAAGCCAAACAGATAGGCGCTGCGGATTTGCCGTTCGGGGCGCAATTCGAGCAGGCGGATAAAGGCGCCGAACAGCAAGGGCATCAGCCAGAAATGGTAATACGGCGCAAAAGTGAGCGGCGTGGCGGCGGCCAGTACCATCAGCAGCGGCCAGTAAACGGCGGGTTTGCGCCACAGCGCATCGAGACGGGTAAACAGCATCATGGGTTTTGCAATTCAATAAAGGTAGGGAATGCCTGTCTGAAAACGTTTATGGGGTTTTCAGACAGGCATTTTTATTTAAATATAGCTAAATAACTTAATCCATTACCGTGTCGTCATACTCGGGCTTGCCCCGAGTATCTTGATGTTCACGAGAAACGGGAGATGCTCGGGTCAAGCCCGAGCATGACGGAGGTGGTTGTTTTTAAGTTCAGCGACTATATCCGCTTTAATGCGCTTCTTTTTTGCCCAACATTTTCGTTAAAGGCAGAATCACCGCGCAGGCAATCGCGCCGACGATGAGGCCGACCACCAAGCTGGCGAGGTTGCCCATCAGGCCGTCCACCCAGCCGCGCACTTCGAGGAAATGGTGCAGCGATTCAACATAGTGGACAAAAATACCGCCGCCCACTAAGAACATCGCCAAGGTACCGATTACGCTCAAGGCGCGCATAAACCACGGCATAAAGCCGACAATTGCTTTGCCCAGGTTTTCCGACGCGCCGCCTTTTTGGATTAAGTGCAGGCCGAAGTCGTCGGCTTTTACAATCGCCGCCACCAAGCCGTACACGGCGACGGTGATACCGATGCCGACGGCGGAAAGTACGATGATTTTTACCGACAATGAAGAATCGGCCACCACGCCCAGCGCGATGATGATGATTTCGGCCGACAAAATAAAATCGGTGCGCACTGCGCCTTTGATTTTGTCTTTCTCGCTGTCGATTTCGTCGTGCATCACCTGCGGCGCGTGTTCTTCTTCATGGTTCAGAAGTTTGTGCAACAGCTTTTCCACCCCTTCAAAACAGAGGTAGGCGCCGCCTATCATCAATAAAGGAACAATCAGGGCTGGCGCGAAAACCGAAAGCAGCAGCGCAGCCGGTACCAAAATCACTTTGTTCACCAGCGAACCTTTGGCCACCGCCCACACAATCGGCAATTCACGGTCGGCGTTCACACCGGTAACCTGGTTGGCATTGAGCGCCAAATCGTCGCCCACCACACCGGCGGTTTTCTTGGCGGCCATTTTGGTCATCAAAGAAACGTCGTCGAGGATGGCGGCGATGTCGTCGAGCAGGGTGAACAGGGAGGAGAAAGCCATTAAAGTGTCCTGATAATAATATAGAAAAAGGAAAGATATTATAACGAATGTAAGCCGTTAGGAATGCCTGTCTGAAAGTAATCGGTTTCAGACAGGCATAGATTTTTGCAAAGTCGCTTTTGTGAGTATGGTTTGTTTATCTGCAACGTGGTTCCTTCCCCTGCTTTTAGCGGGGGAAGGTTAGGATGGGGGTGTTTGAGTTGAGGGATCAATGTTTCTCTTCACTCGACCAGCCACCCTTCCCCTAACCCCTGATGCCGCTGCATGGTTTCACTAGCGAGTTAAAGCGAGCGTGTGAAACCGCACTCTTTGAGAAGCGGGACGGGGAATATATTGCCGTAATTTCTACCATTTCAGTAATAATGGCATCATTGGATAGCGACAGAGACAAAAGATTCCTCACCAAAAACGCCTGAGCGAAATACTCAGGCGCGGGGTTTACTGCTCTTCTTCTTTTGCGCGTATCGCCATCAAGGTATGCAGGCGACGGTTGTCGGCGCGGGCGACGGTAAACTGCAAGCCGCCGAGACTGACTTTTTCACCGCGCACCGGCAGATGTTCTAATTCCTGAATAATCAGGCCGCCGATGGTGTCGGCTTCCTCATTGCTAAAATCGGTGCCGAAATATTCATTAATGTCTTCGATTTCGGTGGTGGCTTTGATGCGCCAGCGTTCGCTGGAAACGGCAAAAATATTGTCGGCCGAATCGTCTTCATCGAATTCGTCTTCGATGTCGCCTAAAATCTGCTCGATGATGTCTTCAAAGGTGACCAAGCCGGAAATGCCGCCGTATTCGTCGACTACTACCGCCATGTGGTGGCGTTGCTCACGAAACAGCTTCAATAAGGCATTCAGCGATTTGCTCTCGGGTACAAACACCGCCGGACGCAGTAGTTGTTCCAGATTGAAAGTTTCGTTGCCGAACGCCGATTTCAGCAAATCTTTGGCATGCAAAATGCCTAAAACATTGTCTTTGTCTTCGCCGATTACCGGAAAACGCGAATGGGCGGTTTCAATTACATGGGCAACGATGCGCTCCAAGCTGTCGGAGGCTTTAATCACATCCATCTGCGAGCGGGTAATCATCGCATCGCGTACGTCAAGGCCGTGGAAATCCAATACTTTTTCCATGCGTTGCAAAGTATCGGCATCGAATACAGCTTGGTCGTGTGCCTGCCGCAACAGTCCCACCACTTCTTCAGCGGTTTCGGGCGCATCATTGGCAATGCGGTTGATCAGGCGTTCAAAAAAGCCCGGTTTCGACGAGTGTTCGTCCATTTAGCGTTCATCCTGAGAATAAGGGTTGGCGTATCCTAACTGATTCATCAGCTTGATTTCAAGTGCTTCCATGATTTCCGCTTCTTCATCGTCGAGGTGGTCGTAGCCCATCAGATGCAGCGTGCCGTGCAGGGTGAGGTGGGCAAAATGCGCATCGGCGGTTTTGCCTTGCTCGGCCGCTTCGCGCAACACCACCTGCGGGCAAATAATCAAATCGCCGCTGAGCACCTCGTTGTCGGCATCAAACCAGCTTTCGCCTTCGTTTAAGGCAAAGCTTAACACATTGGTGGCATAGTCTTTTTGCCGGTAATCGCGGTTGTAGGCGCGCGCTTCGTCTTCATCGAGTAGAATCAGGCTGATTTCGGCGCGGCGGTATTCGTTTTTCACGGCCTGCCACGCCCAGCGGCGGAAATCGCGCTCGGCGGGCAGCGCATCGATGCTGCTGCGGTTGCCGAAATGGAAAGGGAAGCGGGCGTGCAGTTGTTGCAAAAAAGCGGAACGTTTGGCGGTTTTCATGGAATCTGTTCAGAGAAAAAATTAAATCGTGCTGCGGCGGGCGGTATAACGGCGTGCCAGCCATACCACCAAGCCAATCACCAGCAAAACGGCCAACACCGGTACAAACAGGCTGAGTGCGGTCATCACCACCGCCATACCGGTTTCGGCGGCCGACACCACCGGATTGGCCAAACCGCCGCTGGCTG
>ERZ795062.1685-NODE-1685-length-15370-cov-45.529938_pt1 | contig 15370 bp, 12 predicted proteins | sample MGYA00375146_ERZ795062 | MGnify/ENA primary metagenome ERZ795062 (study PRJEB30191, sample SAMN05720281) | activated sludge metagenome | isolation source: Anaerobic digester | place: USA | collected 2015-07-16 ... | reverse complement strand
GACTTCCGGTATGCCGTCCAACCCCCTTGCGTCCGTGGCGTTCTCGCGCAGCCAGCTAGCGACGCGCGGCACGTCGAAGGCGTCCTCGTCGCGGACCGGCCCCGCGCCCGACGACCCCGCGCCCGACGCGGCCGTCACCGCTGGTCCGTCTGGTAGGGCCGCAACAGGTGGCGGGCGACGACCCCGAGGTGGACCTCGTCCGGCCCGTCCGCGAGGCGCAGCGCCCGAGCCGTCGCGTATGCCGCCGCCAGCGGGGTGTCGGCGCTGACGCCGGCGCCGCCGTGCAACTGGATGGCCAGATCGATGACCTGGCATGCCATCCGGGGGACGGCGGCCTTGATCTCGCTCACCTCGGACGCGGCGCCCTCGACCCCGAAGGCGTCGAGTTTCCAGGCGCAGTGCAGGACGTGCAGTCGGGCCTGGTTGATGGCGATGCGCGCTTCCGCCAGGCGCTCGCGGTTGCCGCCGAGGTTGGCCAACGGCTTGCCGAAGGCCACGCGGGTGGACGCTCGTTCGCAGGCCGATTCGAGGGAGCGCTCGGCCAGGCCGATGAGCCGCATGCAGTGGTGCACCCGGCCGGGACCGAGCCGGCCCTGGGCGATGGCGAAGGCCCGACCGGGGCCGCCGATGATCGCCGAGGCGGGCAGTCGGACGTCGGTGAGCGAGACCTCACCGTGGCCGAGGGGTTCGTCCCATTGGCCCAAGGCCGGCATGACGCGCTCGATCCGCACGCCTGGGGCGTCGAGCGGGACGAGGACCATCGAGTGTCGAGCGTGCTTGGGGGCCTGCGGATCGGTCACGCCCATGAAGATGCCGACTGCGCAATCGGGGTGCCCCACACCGGTCGACCACCACTTGCGCCCGTCGAGGACGACCTCGTCCCCCTCGATCCGAGCGGTGGCGGCCATCGTCGTCGCGTCCGACGACGCGACGTCCGGCTCGGTCATGAGGAACGCGCTGCGGATCCTCCCGTCCAGCAGTGGCTCCAACCAGGTGTCCTTCTGCTCCTGCGAGCCGTACTTCAGCAGGACCTCCATGTTGCCGGTGTCCGGGGCGTTGCAGTTGAAGACCAAAGGGGCCAAGGAACTGCGCCCGGTCTGCTCAGCGATGGGGGCGTAGTCGACGTTGGACAACCCCACGCCGCCATCGGTCCCGAACCGCGCGGCATCCGGACCCTCGTGGCCGGCTGGGAGGAAGAGGTTCCACAGCCCCTGGGTGCGGGCGAGGGCCTGCAACTCGGGGATGAGGGGGTGAACGGTCCACGGGTTCTCGCCTCGATCACGGCGGGCCTGGACGTCGGCGAGGATCGTGGCCTCGACGGGGTCGATCCGGCTGTCGATGAAGTCCCGCACGCGGGCGGTGAGGTCGGCAGACCTCGGTGACGGGGTGAAGTCCACAGGCCGACCTTAACCCCGCGTCGATGCGCGCTTCCTTCCGCTCCCCTGAGCGCCCGCCGCCGTAGGGCTCGCGGTTCATTACAGTGGAGTGACTATGGGCGAATGGCTGTTGGTGCTCCTCGCGGTGATCCTCACCGTGGGGACCGCGATCTTCGTCGCGACCGAGTTTGCCCTGGTCGCCCTCGACCGGCCGACCGTTCAACAGGCCATCGATGCCGGCGACACCCGCGCCCGAGGAGTGCTCGCCTCCCTGCGTCGGCTCTCGACGCAGTTGTCCGCGGCCCAGGTCGGGATCACCGTGACGACGCTGCTCGTCGGTTACCTCGCCCAACCCTCGATCGGTCACCTCCTCGAGGCGCCGCTGGCCGCCGTCCTGCCGGCCGGGTCCGTGGAGTCGGTCGCCGCGATGCTCGCCCTGGTGCTGGTGACCCTCTTCTCGATGGTGTTCGGCGAGTTGGTCCCGCAGTTCCTCGGCATCTCGGCGCCCTTGCCGACGGCCAAGGTCGTTGCCGCGCCGGTCCGGTGGTTTTCGATGCTGGCCAAGCCGCTCATCTGGGTGCTCAACGGCTCGGCCAACGGGTTCCTACGCGGGATGGGCATCGAGCCGCAGGAGGAGTTGTCCGGCGCTCGCACCCCGCAGGAGTTGGCCAGCCTGGTCCGCCGGTCCGCGCTCGTCGGGACGATGGAGCGCGAGACGGCCGAACGCGTCACTCGCACCTTGGATTTCGGCGACCGCACCGCCGCCGATGTCATGACCTCACGGGTGCGGGCCGTCAGCATCGATCGCACCGCCAGCGCCGCCGATGTCGTGGCCTTGGCCCGCCAGACCGGGCATTCGAGGTTCCCCGTCGTCGGGGACGACTGGGATGACGTCGATGGCATCGTCCACGTCAAGCGGGCCCTCGCCGTGCCGCCGGAGCGTCGCGTGTTGGTCCCGGTGTCCGCGCTCATGGTCGCGCACGTGACGGTTCCCGAGACCATCCGCCTCGACGCGTTGCTCGTCCAACTCCGCCAATCAGGTCTTCAACTGGCCGTCGTCGTCGACGAATACGGCGGCACGGCCGGAGTCGTCACCCTTGAGGACGTCGTCGAGGAGATCGTCGGCGACATCTCCGACGAGCACGACTGGTCGGGGGTCAGCGGTCGTCGGGCCAAGGACGGGTCCTGGTCGGTGCCGGGCACCTGGCGCCCTGACGAGGTGCGCAGCCGGCTCGGTGCCCCCGTGCCGGACCACGCGGCATACGCGACGCTTGGGGGCTTCCTCATGGCCGCGTTGGGGCGGGTCCCCGAACGTGGTGACACGGTGTCGCTGCCCGGCTGGAAGGTGCGGGTGCAGCGGATGGAGGGGCGGCGGGTGGCTCGGGTCCGCCTCGTGCCGGTGACGCCGGCAGTCACCGACGATCCGGCGAACGCCACAGGGCGAGAAGGTGACGCGGGCGCGCCGGGCGCCTCCCGAGGGCCGGGTGTCCAGCGAGATCCGGGCAGTCCTCGGGCGCCGCGCGGACCGCTGCAGCCGAGCCAGCCCGCGTCACCACCTGGGGAGGTGACGGGATGAGTCACTCGATGGCGCTCTGGATCTCCCTCGGGCTCCTCCTGGCCAATGCGTTCTTCGTCGGCGCGGAGTTCGCGGCGATGGCGGCTCGACGCTCGGCGCTGGAGCCGTTGGCCGCTGCCGGCAGCGCCCGAGCCGCGACCTGCCTCGCCGCCCTGGAGCAGATGGGCTCGATGCTCGCCACCGCCCAACTCGGGATCACGGTGTGCTCGGTCGGCCTGGGCGCGCTCGCCGAGGCGGCCCTGCACGAGGTGCTGCACCCGGTCTTCGCGGCTCTGCCACTGGGGGAGGCCTGGGCCAACGGTCTGTCCTTCGCCGGTGCGCTGTTGATCGTCGTCTATCTGCACGTCGTTGCCGGCGAGATGATCCCCAAAAACCTCGCCCTCGCCGGGCCGGAGCGGGCGGCCCTCGTGCTCGTGCCGGCGCTCCTCATGGTGTCGCGCGTGCTACGCCCGGTGGTCGCCGTCATGGAATGGGTCGCCAAGGGGCTGGTGCGGGCGATCTTCCGGATCGAGCCCAAGGACGAGATCGCCTCGGCGTTCACGGTCGAGGAGGTCACCCACATCCTCGCCGAGAGCGAGCGCGAGGGGCTGATCGAGGAGCATCGCGAGGGGCTCGTGCGCTCGGCGCTGGAGTTCTCGGCCAAGCTGGCCGCCGACGTCGCCGTCCCCGTCGATCGGCTGGTCACCGTCGCCAAGGGCGTCACCCCGGAGGACGTCGAACGGCTCGTCGCCCGCACCGGCTTCTCGCGCTATCCCTTTCTCGACAAGGAGGGTCACGTCGCGGGATACCTGCACCTCAAGGACATCCTGTATGCCGCGGACGCTGCCGCCCGCACTGAGCGCGTCCCCCGCAAGCGGCTGCGCCGTCTGGCCACCGTCGCCCCCACGGAGGAGATCGAGGACGTGCTGGCGACGATGCGCGGCAACGGCACCCACCTGGCCCGGGTTGTCGACCCCACCGGTGAGGTCATTGGGGTGATCTTCCTCGAGGACATCGTCGAAGAACTCGTCGGCACCATCTCGGACGCTGAGACCCGCTGACCCGTCGGCCAAGCCGCCACACACCCGGAAACGCGAGAACCGGCCGTCCGCACTCTCGTGCGGCGACCGGTTCTCACTACGTGCCCCCGGCAGGATTCGAACCTGCGCCCCCGCCTCCGGAGGGCGGTGCTCTATCCCCTGAGCTACGGGGGCCTGAACGTTCGGTGTCCATCATGTGGACAGCTCATCAGTGGATGATGCCGATTGTCACGCCTGGAGGAGGGTATCAGCCTAGGCTGACCAACGTGGAACCCACGCTGGGGGCAGGGTGGGGGGGGAATGGTGTTGTGCTCGTTTGCGACGACACCGAATCCATCCGACGGCTGCTCAGAATCAACCTTGAGCTTGATGGCTTCGAGGTTCTTGAGGCATGCGACGGCGCCTCGGCCATCGCCCTGCTGCGCGCGCTCCAGCTCGAAGATCGCCTCCCCGACGTCATCCTGCTGGACGCCCACATGGCTCCGCTGGACGGGTGGTGGGCGCTCTCGGAGATCCGTTCCTGCCCGCGACTGTCGCGTATCCCGGTCGTCATGGCCACGGCCGACACGGTCTGCGAAGACAAGGCGGCCATGCTCGCTCGTGGCCTGGACGCCTGTGTCCAGAAGCCGTTCGACCCCGAGGCCGTCGTCGACCTCGTCGCCGGTTTCGTCCGGGAGGGTCGGGCCCACGTCCCGCAGTTGATGTGACACTGGCGCGTGTGGCTGATGCGGTCGCCGACGCGGCGGCATACCTGAGCGGTATGCCGGCCACCCCCGTTCCCCTCGAACGCACCGACCGCGCCCCCTGGGTCTGGGCCAGCGCCCAGGCCCTTCGCAGCCGCGTGGACGCCCATGGGTTGGCCGATGCGGTCCGTGAGCACCCCGCCGTCGAGGCGGTGACGGTCCGCGCGGACGGCTGGCTGGAGATCACCCTCGCCTCCGAGTGGGTCGACCGCACCCTTGCCGATCTCGCAGCGCCCGCAGGTATGCCGCCTGCTCACCTCCCAGCCGCGCCACCGGCTGTCCTTGGCCGGCGGACGTTGGACAACCCCGGCTTCGTTGTCCTGCTCGCCCACGCCCGGGCCTGCCGGGTCGCCGGTCAGGCGCTCGCCGGTCCGGAGCGCGCCGGCCAAGCAACCGATCAGGACGACGCGGGCGCCTTCCACCCGCAGGCCCTGCGCGATCTGAGCGATCCCCTCGACGTGGTCCTGCTCACCGAGATCCTCGATGCCCCGCGTCGTTTGGTCGCCACCGCGCCGCACCAGTGTGCGGCGGCGCTGCTGGCGGTCGCGGCGGCATACCTGCCCTGGGAGGAGCGCTGCCCCGCGATCGCGACCCGACAGGGGGAGTCGAGCACTCCCCAACACTGGGCCCGAGCGCGCATCTCAGCAGCCGGATTGGGCGTCTTGGAGCGTGGAATGGCGCTGCTCGGGATCACCGCCCCCGAGAGGATATGAGGCATGCGCGCACACGAGGCCGGTGCCCTTCACGCCGATGGCTACCGGGGACCGACCTGGCTGCAGAAGCCGGCGGACGTCAACGCCCTGCACCCCAGCCTGTGGGCCACGAGCGTGGGGCGTTCCCGCGACGGTGTCCTCTCGGTCGGGGGCGTGTCGGTCACCGACCTGGCGACGCAGTTCGGGACGCCGGCCTACATCGTTGACGAGGCAGACTTCCGGGCCCGCGCGGCGGAGTTCGTGCAGACCTACAACGAGATCTTCGAGGACCTGTGCGGCGGAGCCGACGTCTACTACGCGGGCAAGGCGTTCCTGTGCACCGAGATCGCCCGCTGGATCCGTGACGACGGGCTGTTCCTCGACGTGTGCAGCGGCGGCGAGTTGGCCGTCGCCATCCGGGCGGGGATGCCCGGGTCGCGAATCGGCATGCACGGCAACAACAAGAGCCTGGCCGAGCTCGAAGCGGCCGTCGACTACGGCGTCGGGCGGATCATCGTCGACTCCTTCGAGGAGATTGATCGGTTGGCCGCCGTCGCCGCTCGGCTTGGTCGCACGGCGTCGGTCCTCGTCCGGGTCACGGTCGGCGTCGAGGCTCACACCCACGAGTTCATCGCCACCGCCCACGAGGACCAGAAGTTCGGGTTCTCCCTCGCCTCGGGTGCTGCGGCCGAGGCGGTCCGGCGGATCCTCGCCCACGCCCCCCAGCTGCGGCTGCTCGGCCTGCACAGCCACATCGGCTCGCAGATCTTCGACACCTCCGGCTATGAGGTCTCGGCCCGCCGGATCCTGCGCCTGCACGCCGAGATCGCCCGCGAGCACGGCATCGAGATGCCCGAGCTCGACCTCGGTGGTGGGTTCGGCATCGCCTACACCAGCGAGCACGACCCGCTGCCGCCCAAGTCCTTGGCTGCGGAGATGGCCGACATCGTCGACCGGGAGTGTCGGGCCAACGGGGTCGGCATCCCGCGCATCTCGATCGAGCCGGGCCGGGCGATCGCCGGGCCGAGCACCTTCACGCTCTACCAGGTCGGCACGGTCAAGCAGGTCCGCCTCGACGGAGGTGCCAGCCGCAGTTACGTCTCCGTCGACGGGGGCATGAGCGACAACGTCCGCACCGCGCTCTACGACGCCGACTTCTCCTGCACGCTGGCCGGACGCGCGTCCAACGCGACGCCGGTGCTCACCCGCGTCGTCGGAAAGCACTGTGAGAGTGGTGACATCGTCGTCAAAGACGAGTTCCTCCCCGCCGACATCGTGGCGGGCGACCTGCTCGCAGTGCCGGGTACCGGCGCCTATTGCCGCGCCCTGTCCAGCCAGTACAACCACACGCCGAGGCCGCCGGTTGTCGCCGTCCGGGACGGCAAGGCGCGGGTCATCGTCCGCCGCGAGACCGTCGAGGACCTCCTGGCGTTGGACGTCTGAGGGATGCGGGATCATGGTGCCTCGTGGTGAGTAAACGCAATGGTGAGTGAACGCGAAGACGTGCAGGGCGCCCCGGTGCGGGTCGCCCTCATCGGCTGTGGAGTGGTCGGCTCGGCGGTGGCCCGGCTGCTCATCGAGCACGCCGACGATCTGGCCGCCCGGGTGGGTCGCCCTCTGGAACTCGTCGGCATCGGCGTCCGCCGGCCGGGGCGCAACAGGGGTGATGGGCTGGACCCGGCCCTCTTCACCACCGACTCCGCCGACCTCGTCACCCGCGCCGACGTTGTCATCGAGGTCGTCGGCGGCATCGAGCCGGCCCGCACCCTCATCCTGCGCGCCATGGCACACGGTGCCTCGGTCGTCACGGCCAACAAGGCTCTCCTCGCCGAGGACGGCCCGACGCTGTATGCCGCCGCCGCCGAGCATGGCGTCGACCTCTACTTCGAGGCGGCGGTGGCGGGCGGCATACCTCTGCTGCGGCCGCTGCGCGAATCACTCGCCGGCGACTCCGTGCGCAAGGTCATGGGGATCGTCAACGGCACGACCAACTACGTGCTCGACAAGATGGACACGACCGGGCAGGGCTTCGCCGACGCGGTGAGCCAGGCCCAGGCGCTCGGTTATGCCGAGGCCGACCCGACGGCCGATGTCGAGGGCTTCGACGCGGCGGCCAAGGCGGCGATCCTCGCCAGCCTCGCCTTCCACACTCGGGTCGCCGGCAAGGACGTCCACCGCGAGGGCATCACCGAGGTCACCGCGGCCGACATCCAGGCCGCCAAGGACATGGACTGCGTCGTCAAGCTGCTCGCGATCTGCGAGCGCACCGATGGCGAAGACGGCTCTCCTGCAGGGGTTTCCGTGCGAGTCCACCCGGCGATGATTCCTCGGCGGCACCCGCTCGCCGGCGTGCGTGAGGCTTTCAACGCCGTCTTCGTCGAAGCCGAGGCGGCCGGCCAACTGATGTTCTACGGGCGCGGTGCCGGTGGCGAGCCGACGGCCAGCGCCGTCCTCGGCGATGTCGTCGCTGTCGCTCGGCACCGGGTCCTCGGTGGCCGCGGGCCGGGGGAGAGCGCCTATGCCGACCTGCCTCTGCTCGACATGGGCCAGGCCCTGACCCGCTACCACATCAGCCTCGACGTCGCCGATCGTCCTGGCGTCCTCGCCCAGGTGGCCTCGGCTTTCGCCGACCACGAGGTGTCGATCGAGACGGTTCGCCAGCAGCAGGTCGTTGGCGGCGCTGCCGCCGATGCCGCGAGCGGCTCGGGCGGGTCGACCGCGCGGGCAAGCCTCGTCGTCGTCACCCACGTCGCCCCCGAGGCGGCCCTCTCGGCCACCGTCGACGCGCTCGCCGCGTTGCCCGTCGTTCGAGGCGTCAATTCCGTTATGCGTGTGGAAGGTGTCTGACATGGCCCACCAGTGGCGCGGGGTCATCCGCGAGTATGCCGATCGGTTGCCGATGCTCGCCGGTGCCCCGGTCGTCACCCTCCTCGAGGGCGGCACCCCACTCATCCCCGCGGCATACCTCTCCGAGCGCGTCGGCGCGCAGGTGTGGCTGAAGTTTGAGGGCCTCAACCCGACCGGGTCGTTCAAGGACCGCGGGATGACGACGGCCATCTCGGTGGCCGCCGCGCGCGGTGCCAAGGTCGTCATCTGCGCCTCCACCGGCAACACGAGCGCAAGCGCGGCCGCCTATGCCACCAAAGCCGGGATGGCCTGCGCCGTCCTGGTGCCCGACGGCAAGATCGCCATGGGCAAGCTCAGCCAGGCGATCGCCCACGGGGCCACGTTGCTGCAGGTGGCGGGCAACTTCGACGACTGTCTCACCGTGGCTCGCAAGCTCGCCGAGGCCTACCCGGTCGAGTTGGTCAACTCGGTCAACCCCGCCCGCATCGAGGGGCAGAAGACCGCGGCCTTCGAGATCGTCGACGCCCTGGGCGACGCCCCCGACATCCACTGCTTGCCGGTGGGCAACGCGGGCAACATCACCGCCTATTGGCAGGGTTACCAGGAGTATGCCGCGGGCACCCCCGGCGCTCCCGGCGAGGCGGGCACAGGTGGCCCGGCCACCCACCTGCCCCGAATGTGGGGGTTCCAGGCCGCCGGTGCGGCGCCGATCGTCCTCGGCCACCCGGTCGACGAGCCCGAGACCATCGCCACCGCCATCCGGATCGGCAACCCGGCCTCGTGGGCCCAGGCCGTCGCGGCCCGCGACGACTCCGGCGGCCGGATCGACGCGGTCACCGACGAGCAGATCCTCGACGCCCACCGGATCCTCTCGGGCAAGGAGGGCGTGTTCGTGGAGCCCGGCTCGGCGGCCTCGGTCGCGGGCCTGCTGGCCCGCTCGGAGTCCGGCGACGTGCCCGCGGGGGCCCGCATCGTCTGCACGGTCACCGGCCACGGCCTCAAGGACCCGCAGTGGGCTCTCAAGCGCGCCGACGGCACCGAGGTCGTCCCGACCCAGATCGCCGCCGAGGCGTATGCCGCGGCCGTCGCCCTCGGTCTCGAAAGCTGACCCTGATCATGCGCAAGGTCCCCGTCGGCACGGCGATCCGGGTGCGGACCCCGGCCAGCAGCGCCAACCTCGGGCCGGGTTTCGACTCCGTCGGCCTGGCTCTCGGGGTCTGGGACCAACTCGACGTCACCGTGGTCGCCGAGCCGGGGTTGCGCATCGAGGTCACCGGATCGGGCGCCGACGGGGTGCCCCGCGACGAGTCCCATCTGGTCTACCGCTCGATGGTCCGAGGCCTGCGCGAGCTCGGCGTCGAGGTGCCGTCGGGACTTCTCGTGCAGACGGTCAACGCGGTGCCGCACGGACGTGGGATGGGTTCGTCGGCAACGGCGATCGTCTCGGGGGTCGCTGCGGCGCAAGGACTTTCAGCGTGCGCTGCGGCGGTGGCGGCGGCTGCGATCGAGGGGCGCCTGGGCGCGGCAGGGGAAGCCGTCACGATCGACCTCGAGGCGGTCAACTCCCTCGCCAGTGAGCTCGAAGGGCACCCGGACAACGCCTCGGCGACCGTCTTCGGGGGGATGACCCTCTCGTGGTCGGCCCAGGACGACCTGCCCATCGCGGTCGGGGCGTCGGAGGGGGAGGCGGGCACACGGCATACCGTCACCGTGCGGTTGCCCCTGCACCCCGACCTGACCGCAGTCGTCTTCGTGCCGGAAACGACCTTGGCCACTCACACGGCCCGCGCGCTGCTGCCCGAGCGCGTGCTGCTGCGCGACGCGGCCCGCAACTCGGCTCGCGCGGCGCTGCTCGTCGAGGCGGCCACCCGCAGCCCCGAACTGCTGGTCCCCGCGACCCACGACTGGCTGCACCAGGAGGCGCGACGCCCCTCGTATGCCGCGTCGATGGACCTCGTCGACCGGTTGCGAGCTGACGGACACGCGGCGACCATCTCCGGCGCCGGGCCGAGCGTCTTGGTCCTGACGACGACCGATCGGGTCGATTCCGTGCGTTCCGGGGCCGACGAGATCTGGACCCGCCTGGTGCCGGGCATCCCCGCCGAGGGTGTGACGGTTCGGTTGCGTTGACACGCGTCTGCGGCGGGACGCGGGCAGGGCGACGGCCGAGGTGTTACATTGAGCGTGCACCGCACCGGAGGGCCGAGTGGCCCGCGACGGCGCGGCGGCACCACCCCCACGCGACAGGCCTTGACAGCCTCGGTCCGCCTTGCGCGCGTCCACCGTGGGGTCAACTCACCGGTCAGCTGATGCTGGCCGCAGCACCCGGCTCCCGTCAGGGGATGCCGACGAACGAGGGGAAGGATCCTTCGTGACAGACACCATTGAGGCCGCGGCCGACCGCAAGTCGACCAAAGCAGGCCTCACGGGGCTCAAGCTTGCCGAGCTCAAGGACGTGGCATCGAGCCTGGGCATCACCGGCACGGCGAAGATGCGCAAGGACGACCTCGTGGCCGCCATTTCGGCGAGCCGAGGCGGGGGCTCCTCCCGCGGTTCGGGACGCGCGAGCGCGGGTTCGGCCGCCACGTCGGCCGCAGCGGCTCGCAGCGCCGAGCCCGCCGCCTCCAGTGACAGCGCAGCCAGTGGCAACAGCGCGTCCGGCGGCAGCAGCGCGTCCGGCGGCAGCAGCGCGTCCGGCGGCAGCGGCGCGTCCAGCGCTCCGGCGGCGACCGCGTCGGCCGAGGGCGGCTCTAGCGCGCCGGCCCGGTCCCGTTCCGGTTCGCGCCGGGTCCGCACCGGTGCCGGTGCCCCCCAGAGCGGTTCGACCGGCGGCGCTCAGGCCAGCCTCCCGATCGGCGACGGTGCGTCCGACGCCAGCTCGGCCGCGCCTGCCGAGCAGGGCGAGCGGGCCGACCGGCCGGCCTCGTCCGGGTCTTCCGAGCAGGGCGAGCGCGCCCCCCGGGAGCGCGCCGAGCGTTTCACCCGCAACCGCGAGGGGCAGTCCGGCGATCAGCAGGGCCAGCAAGATCGCCAGCAGGACCGCCAACAGGGCGGCCAGCAGGACCGTCAGCAGGGCGGCCAGCAGGACCGTCAGCAGGGCGGCCAGCAGGACCGTCAGCAGGATCGTCAGCAGGACCGCCAACAGGGCGGCCAGCAAGACCGTCAGCAGGATCGGCAGCAAGGCCAGCAGGGCGGTCAGTACCGTCAGCAGGGTGGCCAGGGCGGCCAGCAGAACCAGTCGCGCTACGACGATGACATTGACAGCCGCACCGGCCGTCGGCGCAATCGCCAGCGCAGCCGCGACCGCAAGCGCGGCCGCGGGACGATGGGTATGCCGATGGGTGGGCAGGAGCTCACCGAGGCGGACGTGCAGATCGCCGAGGACGACGTCATCGTGCCCGTCGCCGGCATCCTCGACGTGTCGGACAACTACGCGTTCGTCCGGACATCGGGCTACCTCCCGGGGCCTGGCGACGTTTACGTGCCGCTCGGCCTGGTGCGTCGGCACGGGCTGCGCAAGGGCGACGCCGTGACCGGTGCCGTCAAGGCGCTGCGTGAGGGTGAGATCCCCGTCGGTCAGACCGGCAACCGGGCCAAGTTCAACCCGCTCGTCCGGCTGGACACCGTCAACGGCATGGATCCTGACCAGGCCAAGTCGCGGGTCGAGTTCTCCAAGCTCACCCCGCTCTACCCGCAGGAGCGGCTGCGTCTGGAGACGTTGCCCAACATCATCACCACCCGGGTCGTCGACCTCGTGTCGCCGATCGGCAAGGGTCAGCGTGGTCTGATCGTCAGCCCGCCGAAGGCCGGTAAGACGCTTATCCTGCAGGCGATCGCCAACGCCATCACGACCAACAACCCTGAGGTCCACCTCATGGTCGTGCTCGTCGATGAGCGTCCTGAGGAAGTCACCGACATGCAGCGGACGGTTCGTGGCGAGGTCATCGCCTCGACCTTCGACCGTCCGGCCGACGACCACACCACGGTCGCCGAGCTGGCCATCGAGCGGGCCAAGCGCCTGGTCGAGTTGGGCCACGATGTCGTCATCCTGCTGGATGGCATCACCCGCTTGGGCCGCGCCTACAACCTGGCTGCACCCGCCAGTGGGCGCATCCTCTCCGGTGGTGTCGACTCAGCCGCGCTCTACCCGCCGAAGAAGTTCTTCGGTGCGGCGCGCAACATCGAGGACGGCGGCTCGCTCACCATCCTCGCCACGGCCCTCGTCGAGACCGGCTCCAAGATGGACGAGGTCATCTTTGAGGAGTTCAAGGGCACCGGCAACTGGGAGCTCAAGCTCTCCCGCCAGCTGGCCAACCGCCGGATCTACCCGGCCGTCGACGTCAACGCCTCGGGCACCCGGCGTGAGGACATCCTCATGTCGACCGAAGAGTTGCGGATCATGTGGAAACTGCGTCGGGTGCTCTCCGCCCTCGACGAGACCCAAGGCATTGAGTTGCTGCTCGACCGGCTCAAGAAGACCAAGAGCAACCTCGAATTCCTCGTCCAGGTCCAGCGCACCTCGTCGATCAAGCTCGACGGCGAAGAGGACAACTAGTCAGATCGGTGTCGGCCAGGCCAACTCGGCGAGTGTCGAGTTGGCCTGGCCCTTCCGCGCTATCCAGCCCCGCGCAACTCAGCGAGTGTTGAGTTTCCTGGCCCTTCCGCGCTATCCAGCCCGCGCAGCTCAGCGAGTGTCGAGTTAGCCGGGCGGCAACCGTCAGAACTCGCCAGCGCAACTGTCAGGCCGGGCGCTCCCGCTGAGAGAAGTGCTGTCGCCAGCGCTCGCTCAGGCGCGGCACCGGCATACCTCGTCGTTGCATCACTCGCGCGACCCGGGCCAGGACGTCCCCCGGTGTGCCGTTCAGGTGTTCGGTGACGACGACGACAAATGCCCAGCCGTCGGCCTCGAGGTCCTCGCGTCGCAGCAGGTCACGTCCTCGGTAGGGGTCGCGCTCGTGATGGCGACCGTCGTACTCGATGGCCAGTTTGATCTGCGGATAGCTCAGGTCGAACCGGTAGAGCAGCTGCCCAACCTCGGAGTAGATGCGGTGGTCGACCTCTGGCTCGGGCAGTCCAGCGAGGCACAGCAGCAACCGCAGCCGCGTCTCCGGGGGCGAGTCGACGCCTCGACGCACGAGCGCGGCTGCCGAGCGGGCCAGCCGGGTCCCGCGCCCGCGCCTGTGAGCAGCGGCTGTGATCAAGGCCTCCGCAGTGGTGGCCCCCGCGCCCACGAGGCTGTCACCGAGCACGACGAGCTCGACCAGCGCGAGGTATGCCGCGCACGCCAGGAAGGTCTCCTCGGGCCGGGTGACTCGGACACGACGTCTCGTACCAACGGCGGGGAGGGTGTGTGGCCGATGCACGATGACCCCGGCTCGACTGAAACTTGTGCCTGGCGGGATGCTCACGTGGACGGCTGAGGTGTCAGGAACGACGCCACCCCACAGCTTGGCCGCGGTGTGGTGGCTGATCATGGCCCCGGCTGGCGCCGCAGTGAGCGCGGCTTGGGCGCGCAGCGTGAGGGTGATCGGCACCTCGGCAGTCACGTGGACACCGCGGAAGATGGCTCGGAATCCAGGGCCTGCCAAGTGATCGTCGCTGATGCCGGCCTGCTGCGCTCCTCGGCGAAGGAAGGGCTGGCCGGGCCGTGGTGACCAGGGTTGCTCGTGCGCAGGTTGGCTAGGACCACGTTGCCCCGGGCCAGATTCGGCATGGGAACTCATAGCGGCACTGTGCCGCCTCGGGCGGTTGTTCTGCAGAGGTTATCCACAGGGTGCCACCAGGCCGCGTCAGGCTGGGCCAGAGGGGCCGACCGGTGAAAGGCCGCGAGTGTCGAGTTGCCCGACCGGGTCAGCCTGGGTGGGCGTGGCAACCCCGCGAGTGTCGAGTTGTTCGAGCTCCGGCCGAAACGCACCCGCTGAAGTGGCGCGGTCGCGCGCCCCGGCCCCTCACTCAGGATCGAGCCAGGCTCGCAACTGGGCATAGACACTCGGGTGGTTGAGCAGGTCCAGGTGGTGCAGGCCGGTCACGACCACGGTGTGCTCGGACGGGTCGGCTGGCACCGGCACCAGACCGTCACCAACCCGCGGGACGGCCGGGTGCCAGGAGTCGGGCGTGAGCGTGGCGAGGACGGCATACTCCTGCACCCAGTCCGGCAGGGGCGGGTGGTCGATCGGGTGGCGGAGGTCACGGATCCCGTCGCTGCGCATCCCAACCAACCCGCCGAACCACCGTCCGTGGCCGCTGCTCTCGGCGACCTCCTCCGCGACGACCGCGAAGCGTTCCAGTGGCGCGCCCTCGCGAGGGCTGCCCACCGTGATGACGGCACGCACCGCGCGGGTCCAGGCGGTGTCGCCGTGTGCGAGGGCCCGCAACGCCACGAGGCCACCCATCGAATGCCCGACGATCACCACCTCGCGCAGCGGCCCTGGCCAGCACCGAACCACCTCGCCCAGCAGATCGGCGAAGGCGTCGGCATTCGCCGGGATCGGGGCACCAGAGTTGTAGCGCACCATGAGCGGCACCCAATCGGTGTCCGCCGCGAGTTGCGAGGCGTAGCTCACGCCCGCCTCGCCCCACCGCTGCCGCGAGCGGAATCGCCAGGCGTGCTCGGTCTCGACCAGGCCGTGGACGAAGACGACGATCCGCTCATGGCCCATCCCGTATGCCGCGCGCAGCCCCTCCGCAGTCGGCGCGACATTGCGGCCCTCGTGTCGCAGGCTCATGGGGATCGCCAACGTCGAGGCGTCTGCGGCCAGTCGGTCGCCGGTGACCCCGTTGACGATGCCCAGGGCCAGCTGCGCCCTCACGCCATCCAAGCCGCTGCGGCTGCTGCGTTCCCCGCCCATGGCGCGAGCCGCGATGACCTGCGCTGCCCAGGCGCCCGCTTCCAGCCCCCGCTGCACCCAGAAGAAGGTATGCCGTGCCACCAGGTCGTGGGTCACGTGGATCGGCCGGCTCGCCCCACCGGTCAGGCGGCCCACCGTGCGGTAGACCCGTTCGGTGATGCCGTGGTGAGTGTGCTCCACGAGGCCGGCGATGCCCGTGGCAGCGCGTCCGCCGAGCCGGGCGATGTCGCGCGCCTCGTCGGGGGTCATGACCGGGATGCTGACGTCAG
>ERZ795062.1684-NODE-1684-length-15375-cov-5.144713_pt1 | contig 15375 bp, 10 predicted proteins | sample MGYA00375146_ERZ795062 | MGnify/ENA primary metagenome ERZ795062 (study PRJEB30191, sample SAMN05720281) | activated sludge metagenome | isolation source: Anaerobic digester | place: USA | collected 2015-07-16 ... | reverse complement strand
GGATGATCGCGGTCTCGCTGACGATGCGGTCGCGGGGCACCACGATGTGCACGCCCTTGGAAGCCCGGACCTTGAAATGCCCGCGCTGCTTACTCAGCGCCTGCACCTCGTCGGTCCACACCCCGGCGGCGTTGATCACGCAATGCCCGCGGACCTCGGCGGTCTCGCCGGTCTCGGTGTCGCGCACCCGTACACCCAGCACCCGGTCCGATTCGGTGAGAAAGCCGACGACCTGGGTGGAGGTGCGCACGACGGCGCCGTAGTGGGCGGCGGTGCGGGCGACGGTGAGGCTGTGCCGGGCATCGTCGACGACGGTGTCGTAGTAGCGGATTCCGCCGATGAGCGAGCTGCGCTTGAGGGCCGGAGCCACCCGCAGCGCGCCCGATCGGGTGACATGCTTTTGCCCGGGAACCGATTTGGCCCCACCCATGCGGTCATACAGGAAGATGCCCGAGGCAACGTACGGACGTTCCCACACCCGGTTGGTGAGCGGATACAGGAATGGCAGCGGCTTGACCAGATGCGGGGCCAGGGTGCTCAGTGACAGTTCACGCTCGCGCAATGCCTCACGGACCAAACCGAATTCGAGCTGCTCCAGGTACCGCAGGCCGCCGTGGAACATCTTCGACGACCGGCTCGAGGTTCCGGAAGCGATGTCCCGGGCCTCCACCAGCGCCACCCGCAGACCGCGGGTGGCCGCGTCGAGCGCGGCACCGACCCCCACGACACCACCACCGACCACGACGATGTCGAACTGCTCGGAGCCGAGCCGCCGCCACGCCTCCTGGTGGTAGAGCGGCCCCATGTCGGCGGGGCGGTCGGGATTGAACTCGTCACTCATGTTTGCCAAGCGTAATCCAACCCGACTCCTCCTACCGCGTGCGACACCACCGTCCGCCGGCCACCGAACCCAATCGCACCCGATGCCTGATACCGCGTGCAAGACTGTCGGTCGTGGGTAGCCAAACAGATACTTATGTGATGGCGATCGATCAGGGAACCACGTCCACCAGGGCGATGGTCTTCGACCGGTCGGGTACGGTGATCAGCCGCGAACAGATCGAGCACCGGCAGATTTTCCCGCAGGCCGGCCGGGTCGAGCACGATGCCGCCGAGATCTGGCGCAATGCCCGGCGGGTGGCGGCGGCGGCGCTGGCCTCGGCCGATCTGAAGGCCGACCACATCGTCGCGTGCGGGCTGACCAACCAGCGCGAGACCACCCTGCTATGGGATCGGGCCACCGGTGAACCGGTGCACAACGCGATCGTATGGCAGGACACCCGCACGGGAGCGCTGTGCGAGCGTCTGGCCGGCGATCAGGGGGTGGACCGCTACCGCGACCGCACCGGACTTCCGCTGTCCACCTATTTCTCCGGCCCCAAGATCGCCTGGCTGCTCGAGGAGCACCCCGAGTTGCGGGCTCGCGCCGACGCCGGCGAACTGTGTTTCGGCACGATGGATTCGTGGCTGGCCTGGAATCTGACCGGCGGCCCCGACGGCGGTCTGCACATCACCGACGTCACCAATGCCTCCCGCACGATGCTGATGGACATCCACACACTCGACTGGGATCGGCAGATCTGCGCCGACATGGGCATTCCGTTGTCACTGCTGCCCCAGATCCGCAGTTCGTCACAGGTGTACGGCCCGATGCGGGAGAAAGGACCACTGCCCGGCGTTCCGTTCGCGGGCATCCTCGGCGATCAGCAGGCCGCGATGTTCGGGCAGGCCTGCCTGTCGCCGGGTGAGGCCAAAAATACCTACGGCACAGGCAATTTCCTGTTGATGAACACCGGGACGGTGCCGGTGTTCAGTCAGCATGGGCTGCTCACCACCGTCTGCTACCAGATCGGCGACGACGAGGCCCGCTACGCCCTCGAGGGGTCCATCGCGGTCACCGGCTCGCTGGTCCAGTGGCTGCGCGACAATCTCGGTCTCTTCCCGGATGCGGCCGACGTGGAGACGCTGGCCGCCACCGTCAACGACAACGGCGGCGCCTACTTCGTCCCCGCCTTCTCCGGTCTGTTCGCGCCGCGCTGGCGGCCCGACGCCCGCGGCGTGATCGTCGGTCTGACCCGTTTCATCAACAAGGGCCACCTGGCGCGGGCCGCCTTGGAGGCCAGCGCTTTCCAGACCCGCGAGGTGATCGAGGCAATGCAGGCCGACTCCGGTGTACCCCTGTCGACACTGAAGGTGGACGGCGGCATGGTGGTCAACAATCTGCTGATGCAGTTCCAGGCCGACATCCTCGACGTCCCGGTCGTACGGCCCGTCGTCAACGAGACCACCGCACTGGGCGCCGCCTACGCCGCCGGCCTGGCCGTCGGCTATTGGGACAGCCAGGACGACATCCGCGCCAACTGGGCAGAGGGTGGTCGCTGGGAGCCCGACATGCCCGCCGATCGGCGGGCGGAGTTGTACGCCGGCTGGAACCGCGCCGTCGAGCACAGCCTCAACCTCGCCTGAGTTTGCTGCCAGACCCGGATTCCGGGTCTGGCCTCAAACTCACCCAGTCGGGTCGTCGGCCTGGTCCGCCAGCAGCCGCTCCAGTTTGGCTTCAACTACCGATACGGCCTTGTTCGATGCCTGCTCGGGTGAACGCCGCTGCACGGGTCGGTCGATGTCGGGCAGCAGCCATGCGGGTGGCACCGACAGCGCGAGCGCGAGGCGGTAGATCGTCGACAACTGTGGATCGGCGATGTACGGGTCGCGGTTGCTGTGATTGCGTTCGAGGTTGGAGACCTGATTGCGGTGCATTCCCGACCGGTGGGCGACTTCTTCCTGGGATAGTCCGCGCTGACCCCGGATGAACGAAAGCCGATGCCCGAAGGAGTCTCCGTAGGTCCCCCAATCGAGGGATCCACGTTCTCGGGCAGGCACCCAACCAATTTGTCCGACGCACAACGTATTGTCTGCACATCATGATGTGCACACCATTGACGATGGACAATCTCAGACCTCAGGCCCGGCTGCGGGGGCGATGGCCCGAGCCCGTGACCGTCGTCGCGGTGACTGCGCTGGGCCCCGACGCGTCGACGGTGATCCTGCGCCGTGGCGACGGGACGATCAGCGAGGAGATGTTTTACGCGAACGACCTCGACAGTATCGAGATCGTCCCCGCCGACGCGGCGGACTGGACCTTCGCCGCCGACGCTTCCGAATTCAAACTCGCCGCCGAAGCACTACGCATCCGGATGGCGGGGCTGCACGATCCGATGCTCGCCGTCGGCACCAGCGACATCTCACCGCTACCGCACCAGATCCGGGCGGTGTACGGCGAGTTGCTGCCCCGCACCCCGTTACGGTTTCTGCTCGCCGACGATCCCGGTGCGGGCAAAACGGTGATGGCGGGGCTGTACGCCAAAGAACTGATGCTGCGTGGCGACCTGACCCGGATGCTGATCGTCGCCCCCGGCGGTCTGGTGGAGCAGTGGCAGGACGAGCTGGGCAGCAAATTCGGGATCTCGGCGACGATCTTGGGTCGGGAGTTGGTCAACACGAGCGTGGGCGGCGATCCGTTCATGACTCATCCGCTGCTCATCGCGCGGATGGACCAACTCGCCCGCGACGAGGACCTGCGGGAGATTCTCGCGCGCAGCGAATGGGATCTGGTGATCGTCGACGAGGCGCATCGGATGTCGGCGACGTGGTGGAGTGGTGAATTGCGCAAGACCTCACGCTATGCGCTCGGCGAGTTGCTGGGTTCGATCAGCCGGCATCTGCTGCTGATGACGGCCACCCCACATTCGGGCATCGAAACGAACTTTCAGGCATTCCTGGCACTGATCGACCCGGACCGGTTCGAGGGCCAGGCGCGCGGCGAGACCACCTCCACCGATACCACCGGGCTGATGCGCCGAATGGTGAAGGAGGACCTGCTGACTTTCGACGGCAAGCCGCTGTTCCCCGAACGCATCGCCGAGACCGTGCCCTATAAGTTGTCCGGCGGCGAACTCCAGCTATATGAGGCGGTCACCCGGTATGTTCGGGACGAGATGAATCGGGTTGATAAACAATCTGATTCACCGCAGCGCCGCACTGTGGGATTCGCGCTGACGGTATTGCAACGACGCCTGGCATCGAGCACTCACGCAATCTTGCGGAGCCTTGTGCGTCGCCGCGACCGGCTGGCGGCAATGCGCGCCGATATGGCCGCGGGGCGATATACGGCCCCCGGCGATCCGGGCAGGATTCCCCGGCCCGAGGATTTCGACGATACCGACGAGTTCAGTGCAGAAGAGTACGAACGGGTCGAGGAAGAGGTGGTGGACGCGGCAACGGCGGCCCGCACTGTCGCCGAACTCGACGCCGAAATCGCGATCCTCGATGAGCTGGTGACCCTGGCCACCGAGGTCCGCAACAGCGGCAACGACCGCAAATGGGCGGAATTGCGCTCCCTGCTGATCGATCGGTCACTACTGCGCGACGAGGACGGCCGGCCTCGCAAGTTGATCATCTTCTCCGAACACCGCGACACCCTCGACTATCTGGCCCGGCAGGTCCGCAATCTGGTCGGCGCCGACGATGCGGTGCTCACCATTCACGGCGGCACGCGGCGCACCGACCGGGTGGCGATCCGCGAACAGTTCACCCAGGAACCACACCGGCAGGTGCTGATCGCCACCGACGCCGCAGGTGAGGGCCTGAACCTGCAGGCCGCGCACCTGATGATCAACTACGACCTGCCGTGGAATCCGAACCGGCTCGAACAGCGGTTCGGCCGCATCCACCGGATCGGTCAGGAGAAGGTGTGCAGAGTCTGGAATCTGGTGGCCGACCAGACCCGCGAGGGACAGGTCTACGAGCGGCTGCTGATCAAGATGGAGCAGCAACGAAAAGCATATGGCGGCAAGCTATTCGATGTCCTGGGCGAGGCCTTCAACGAAACCCCGCTGCGCATCCTGTTGATGGAGGCGATCCGCTACGGTGACGACCCGGCGCGGATCGCGGAAATCGAGCGGGTCGTCGACGCGCAGGTAGCCGACGGCTGCGTCGAGCTGGTCGAGAGCCGCGCGCTGGCGAGGGAAACGTTGGGACCGCTGGAACTCGACGAGCTTCGTCGGCGGATGGACGACGCGACCGCGCGCCGATTGCAGCCGCACTACATCGAGAAGTTCTTCGTCGACGCGTTCGGTGCACTGGGTGGGCGGATGAAGCGCCGCGAGAAGGGCCGCTACCAGATCTCGAATGTGCCGGGGCAGCTCCGTCATCGGCCTGTCCGCCACGAGCACGCGGGGCGCCCGGTGGTCACCTCGTATGAGCGGGTCACCTTCGAGCCCGCCGCCGTCTCCGGGGCCAAACGCGCGGAACTACTCGCGCCGGGTCATCCGCTGCTGGACACGCTGCTCGATGTGACTGTCGAACGAGGACAGCGAGCGTTGAATGACGGTGCGGTGCTGTTCGATCCCACCGATCCGGGAACCACACCGTCGGTGATCGTCGCGATGACCGGGGACATCGTCGACGGCCACGGCATCACCGTCAGCAAACGCTTCTCCTTCGTGTCGGTGACAACCGGACCCGACGGCCAACCGGTGCTCGCCGATGCCGGCCGCGCACCGCACCTCGATCTGACGGCCCTCCCCGTCGGCGCCGAGTCGGCCGCCGAACGGGCCCGCATGTCGGTGTCGGGGAACGCACATACGTCGGCGATGCGCTGGGCCGCCGGGGTGGCACAGCCCGAGCACCTTCGCGATGTCCGGGAACGACTGTTGCCGACGGTGGAGAAGACCCGGTCGGCGGTCCGCTCCCGTCTGGTGTCACAGATCAACTACCTGGACGGCGAAGCCGCGCGCCTGCGTGAGGTGATCGCGGCGGGCCGTTCCGGAAAACGGTTGCGGCACAGTCCCGACCGACTGGAAAGCCGGGCCCGCGACCTGGAAGCCCGCCTCGACGCCCGGATGACCACCCTCGCCAAGGACGCCGCGCTCACCGCCAGGCCACCCAACCTGACCGCGGTCATGCTGGTGATCCCGGCGGGCATGGTCGGCGGACAGATTGCCCGCCGCGCCAAGGACACGCAGATCACCGACGCCAGGGCTGTCGCCGCCGTACTCGCCGCCGAGCGCGCGCTGGGTCGCGAACCGGAGGAGATGCCGCACAACAACAAGGGCTACGACATCCGCTCGGTTCCACTGCCCGACGCCGACGGCGTCCGGGGGCCGACGGTGTTCATCGAGGTCAAGGGCCGGATCGAAGGCGCCGACAGCTTCTTCGTCACCTACAACGAGGTCCTGCACGGACGCAACACCGGCCCACAGCATCGCCTCGCCCTCGTCTCGGTCAGCGACGAGGGCCCCGACCATGACGACATCCGCTACCTCACCAATCATTTCGCCAGCTTCGAGATCGGCGGCACCGATGTATCCGGCGTCGAACTCGACTGGCGCAAGACCTGGGCCAAGGGCAAGCCCCCACACTGATCATGCCGGCGGCTTCACCCGCTCGACGTCCGACGAATCCACCACATGAGCACCGCCCACCAGAGGGGCCGAGACTCCGGCGATATCCTCATACAGGCCGAGGAAGCCTTCCGGATGAGCCACTTCCGTGGCCGCGACGCACGCCTGACCCGAGCACCCGGCCGCCGATCTTCGATAAGATCAGTTTGTCGGCCGTCGATGTGACAACGGGACCGGCATGGAGGTTGGTATGCAGCGACCGAGCGCACAGCCAGAGCCGACCGTTCGCGTCGGCGACTACCCTCAGCTCCGGGCAATCTCCTGGCAACTCCGCGACGACACCGAACTCAGCGAATCGGAGGCCCTGCGCCGCTACGAACGGAACTGGCGTTTCGTCGGCCTGATGGATGATCGTGAAAAGGCCTTCGTCCAGCATCTCGCCGACACCTACAGCGCCGGGAGGCTGCTTGTTTGAGCGTCCACGCCACCGAGCGATCGCCCGCCTGCTGGGCGGTCTCCACGCAGGTCTCCTGCGCGAGATGAACTGCTGGTTCGGCGGTGGCACTGCCATGGTCATGCGTTTCGGTGAATGGCGCGAGTCGTCGGACATCGACATGCTGATCTCCGACTGGCCGAGTTACAAGACGCTCTGGGAGCGTGTGTCGACCGAAGGCATCGAAGCGATAGGTGCCGTTGAGCCGGTGCGCGAAACCGTCACCGACCGGTACGGCATCCGAACTCTTTTGCAGTCCGATGCCGGACCGGTCAAGTTCGAGATCATCCACGAGGGACGTATCGAACTCGACGCCCCGGGCGACGCCGACATGGTCGGTGATATCGCCACGCTGGCGACAGCCAATATGGTCGCATCCAAACTTCTCGCCAACGACGACCGGCGGGCTGACACGTCCCTGTTCAGCCGGGACCTCATCGACCTCGCACTTCTCCCGGCAACCGAAGCAGACTGGACGCGAGGGCACGCCAAGGCCGTCGCCGCCTACGGCGCAACGATCGACTCGTGGCTCGGCAGGGCAATCGAGACCGCACTGGAAAGACCCGGCTGGATCCAACGGTGCATTCGGGAGCTACAGATGGCCGTCGACGAGCAACTGCTCAGGGAACGGCTCACCGCGTTACTCGACCGCCCCACCGACTGACATCGTCCTGCCCGCGCGAACCCACGTCGGCTTGCTCACACAACTTGTTGTGCAATAGTCTGCAACGTTCTGAGTCGTATGCGAGAGGGCTGCCATGCCGAGCGGTGCACAACATGTTGGTAGACGAAAGCTGATCGAGGTCAGCTTGCCGTTGGAGACCATCAACAAGGAGTCGGCGCGCGAGAAGTCGATCCGGCACGGGCATCCGTCGACGCTGCACCTGTGGTGGTCGCGCAAACCACTCGCCACAGCACGTGCCGTTCTGTTCGCCCAGCTCGTCGACGACCCGGTTCGCGTTGACCTGGTTCCGCCAGAACACTTTCGATACCGGCAGGTTCGGCGATGCCGAATCGATCGCGAACGCTCGTGGCGTGTCGCTGGATGGTCTGGAACGTGCCGGCATCCTCACCAAGGGCGGCGGCAAGGTCGCGCTCATCGCTCCGGCCGACATGCCGCCGGACTACGACCCGGCCACCGACGACGGCATCTCGCACTGGGAGGTTGTCATGCATATGTCGCGCGTGCTTGCCGCCGACGGTGTCCCGGCCGCGGCGTCGTTGCTGGGCCGGGTCCCGCGCACCGTCGACTGGGATCTGTGCAAGGAGTTGGCACACCTGCTGGTCAAGCTCGCCGAGGACCGGAAGGAGACCACGCTGGCCGTCGACTTCAACAACCTGGGCGCCGCCTGGAATGACATCGCCCGCCAGGCCCCCGACTCCTCCTGGCAACCCACCCTCACCGACTGAGTTTGCTGTTGATCCCGGTTTCCGGGATCAACAGCAAACTCACACCAAAAGGGAACCTTTCGCCCACCTGGTGCGTCAGATTCGCGTGGATCTGAACGAGTTCGTCATCAGACACGACGGTGTGGTCAGCGCCAGGCAGGCGCGCGGGTTTCTCAGCACGTCGGCGATAGGGCGGCGACTGTCGTCGGGCGTGTGGACGGCGGTGACCCCGGGGGTGTACCTGGTAGCGGGCCATCAGCGGTCGGCGCGGGCGCAGGCGCGGATCGCCGCACTGTCCGTCGGCGACGACGCGGTGCTGGGTGGCGAGGCCGCCGCGTGGTGGTTGGACATCGTGGACAAACCACCACGCAAGCACCTCGTATACACTGCAACGCGCGGACGGTATGCGCGGGCATCATCGACGACTGTTGTGCGGCAACGACACCTCGACCCGCACGATATTTCTGTCGTTGACGATCTGCCGGTGACGGCCCGTGAGGCGTCCGTACTCGATGCGGCGCTCACGCTCGGAATCTCAGTCGTCGACTCAGCTCTGCTGCGTGGCTTCGTCACGCTGCCCGGACTCGAAGCGGCACACCAGCGCTATCCGGGGCGACGAGGAATCGCGAACATCAATCGGTTCTTGGCACTCTTGCGCTCGGGTGCGAGGTCGGAAGCCGAACGTGTCGTCGTGAGGATGTTTCGCAGGGCGCACGTCACCGGCTGGATCGCCAACCATCCGGTTGGCGGCTACCTTATCGACTTCGCCTTCCCCGACATCAACCTCGCCATCGAGATCGACGGGTTCGGGTGGCACCGCGACGTCGGCGCCTTTCAGCATGACCGGACCCGACGCAATGCGCTGGTCGCCGCCGGCTGGACGGTCCTCAATTACACCTGGGCCGACCTCCTGGAACGGCCATCAGAGACGCTCGGTGAGATCGCCACCGTCCGCCACCAGCTGACCGCCGCCTGAGTTTGCTGTTGATCCCGGAAAACGGGATCGACAGCAAACTCACCCCGCAGCCCCGATGTCAGAGGTGGCCGATACAGTCGATAGTCACAACATGTTGTGTGACTGACGTGAGGCGTGGGCTATGGCATTGAGCAACCGGGACCGTATCGGCAAGGCAATGGAGCTGCTCGGCCCTGCCCTCAACCGGTTTCTCACCACGGTCATCAACCCGGAGGTGCCCAATGGCACCTGGCTGGACCTGCTGCGCATCAAGGATCAAGGCAAAGGCGCATCGTCGAATAAGACCTACAACGCCGACGACCCGGCGAACGGCCTGCGCGTGATCACCGAGAACGTCACCGGCACCGTCCGCAAGGGCTGGTATCCACTCAACGGTGTCCTTTCCCGCGTCCAGAAAAGCTACGCATCGGAACTGCGTGATGCCCGGAACCGCCAGGCGCATATGGAAAGTTTCGACAACGACGACGCCCAGCGCATCCTCGACACCGCCGAACGCCTCCTCAAAGCCATCAACGCACCGGCCGAGGCCGAGCAGGTTCGTAAACTGCGGGTCGATCTGCGCCGCGTCGCCGCCGACCGCGAAGACACCAAAGCCGCCCGCAAACTTGACCTCGCGTCGGTGGCCGCCGACAATTTGCCGCCGTGGCGCGAGATCCTCAGCCCACACCCCGATGTCGCAGGCGACAACTTCAACGCGGCCCGAGTTCGCCGCCGACCTCTATACCGTCGCGCAGGGCAACGAGGCAGGCGAATACACCGACCCGGTGCAGTTCTTCGAACGCACTTACCTGACGCAGGGCCTACGCGACCTCATCGACCGCAATGTGCGGCGGCTGACCGGCGATATGAATGCCTCCCCGGTCGTCAATCTACAAACCAACTTCGGTGGCGGCAAAACCCACTCGATGCTGGCGCTGTGGCACCTCGCCTCCGGGCTGAGCAGCTCCGAATATCCCGACGACGTGGCCGCGATCATCCGACCGCTCGACGCCATCCCGGCCGGGGTGCGCCGGGTTGCCCTGGTGGGCAATCAGATGGAGCCGGCCAAGTCCGATACCACCGATGGTCGGCCCGGTATCCGGACGATGTGGGGCGAACTCGCCTGGCAACTCGGCGGGCAGGAGGCTTACGACATCGTCGCGCACGCCGACCAGACCTCGACCAATCCGGGTGCCTCACTGCGGGAGTTGTTCACCCTCTACTCCCCCGCAGTCATTCTCATCGACGAGTGGGTTGCCTATGCGCGACAACTGTTCCACGCGAGCGGGCTACCCGCGGGCGACTTCGACACGCAATTCACCTTCGCGCAAACACTGACCGAAGCAGCCAAGGCGGTCAGGGGCATTCAGGTGGTCATCTCCATCCCCGCCTCACACGACAACTCCCCCGACTCCGATGGCATCAACGACGAGGAGGTCGGCGGCGAGTATGGCCGCGAAGCGCTGTCGAGGTTGAAATCGATCGTCGGCCGCACCGCCGATCACTGGCTACCGGCGAACTCCCAGGAAAGTTTCGAGATTGTCCGGCGTCGCATCTTCGTGGCACCCGACGGGGAAACACTCGCCAAAATCAGTTCGATCGCCAAAAGTCTGGTGGAATACTATCGCCGCCACAACACCGAATTTCCCAGCCATGCTATCGAACCGGCATACATCGACCGCATCAAACAGTCTTACCCGATTCACCCCGAACTCTTCGACCGCCTCTATGAGGACTGGTCCACCTTGAATCGTTTCCAGCGCACCCGTGGCGTGCTGCGGATGATGAACCGAATCGTCGGCACCTTGTGGCGAAGCGACGACTCCGGTGCCCTGATCATGCCGGGATCAGTACCACTGGAGAAGGATTCGGTCATCACCGAAATCACCCAATACCTCGACGACAATTTCCGCCCCGTGCTCGGTGCCGATATCGCCGGTGAGGATTCCGTCCCGTACATCATCGACAAAGAACACGACCTATTCGGCAAACGCCGCGTCACCCAGCGTCTGGCACGATCGGTATTCATGGGGGCCACCCCCACCCTGCACACCGCACACAAGGGCGTCGACAAACCCCGCATTTTCCTGGGTACCGCCGTCCCCGGCGATATACCGGGAAACTTCCATTCCGCACTCGACCATCTCGCCAATCGTGCGACCTACCTCTACACCGACGCCGGGCGTTACTGGTACGACACCCAGGCCAATACCACTCGCGCGGCCCGCGATCACGCTGCCAACCTTCCGTCCGCCGATGTGTGGGCAGAGGTCACCGAACGTTTGCACGCCGCGCGCCGAACGTCCGCCGACACCAGTTTCGTCGGAATCCACGTGTGCCCGGACACGTCGGCGGACGTACCCGACGAGGCAGCGACCCGACTGGTCATCGCCCCCTTGAAGGTGACTCACGCCGCACGCGCGACCACTTCGTCCGCACTGGTGTGGGCCAAAGAACTGGTCGAACACCGCGGTGCGGCGAACCGCACGTACAAGAACTCGCTGCTGATGCTCGTCGCCGACGACAAGCGGGCACGTGAACTCGATGAGGCCGTCCGCGACTACCTGGCGTGGCGGTACGTCCATGCCAACGCGGACTCTCTCGGGCTCGGCGGCCAGCAGACAACCCAGGCCCGTACCCGGATGGAAAAGGCCGACCGGATCGTCGCCGACCGGTTGATCGACACCTACATCTGGGCGATCGCACCCACTCAGGACCCCGCGCAGCCCATGTACTCACTGACCGCACTGAACACCGGCGGTACGACCGACGATGTGATCGCCCGTACCGGCAAGAAGCTGGCCGATGACGGCAAGATCGCGACAATGCGGTCGTCGTCGCTGATCGGTATGGACCTGACCGGCCCCATCGCCTCGGTGTGGTCGCCGGGACACGTCAGCGTCGGAGAGTTGTCCGACCTGTATGCGACGTACCCGTACTTGTCGCGGCTGCGGAATCGCGCCGTCCTTACCGACGGCCTGCTCTCGGTGTACAACGACACCCGCTGGGACATAGATGGTTTCGCCTTCGCCTACGGCTGGGACGATGCCAAAGGCGAGTACCTCGACTTGCATCTGCCCACCGACGCCGCGACGCCACAACTCACCGATTCCACGCTGATCGTCAAACCTGATGTCGCTCAAGCGCAGCGCGCGCGGGAAATCGAGCGATACAGCAACAAGCACGCCGACGATTCGTCGTCGAGATCTTCGGACCGAGCGGATAACTCACGCCACGATGGAACACCCCACGCCGACGATCCTGCGCCCCGTCCGCCACGCGCGACCCGCTACTGGGGCTCGAAAACCCTCGACGTCAACTTTCCCGCCCGAGACTTCTCGACCATCCAGCAGGAAATTCTGCAGCACCTGTCCACCTCGCCCGACACCACCGTCGAAGTCCGCATAGAGATCAACGCGACCACTCCGACCGGTTTCGACGAGTCCTGCCAACGCACCGTCCGCGAGAATGCGAACACGCTGGGCTTCGACGAGACCGAGTTCGCCGTCGAGTAGCGATCTCACCGTCCGAGTTTGCTGTTGATCCCGGTTTCCGGGTCTGGCAGCAAACTCACCCGCCCGCACGCAGCCGACGCGTCGATCAACTGTCCTCAACCGATCGCGGTGATCGACACATGGTGACCGGGCACCCGTACAAGGCGGGAGTCGGCGGTCACCGGTTCCGTGTCGAGTAGCTCGGCGAGTGCCACATACGTTGCGTCGTAGGCGGTCAGGTTGTCGCGCAACTCCCACACGCGCCGGGCGACCCATAGATGATCGTGGTAGTCGATATCGAACTCGCCAAGGGCGTCCAACGCTGAGAGCGCCGTGTCAGGCGAGGTGAGCCCTGCCGCTACCCGCGCCGGCGCAGTACTTGGAGGACCTCCACCGTCAGCAGATGCGGCGCGTACAACTGGGGGTCGGGATCACTGAGCCGACGACGCACCGGCGGCGCCTACGGCAGGTTCAGCAGCTCCACCACCGCCCACGTGTCGACCACGATCACCGGATGTCGCGCTCGGCACGAACCGATTCGGCCGCCACCACCACGAGATTGCCAAGGGCATATCGACCGGCATGTGACGCCGCGCATCTGAGATTCTCTCCGTACTCCGAACATGGTCAGTGATCGCGTCTGTCGGACCCGGAATCATCCTCCGGCTCGACGGTTTCCGGACCGATCGACCAGTCACCGAGAACCGGCGGCGATACCAGCGGCAATGGGCCGAGCATCTGTGCCCCGTTACCTTCGGTGCGCAGGTACCCGGCCACCGTATGTTGGTCACCTCCCGCTCCTGCGCTGCGCGCTCCCGATGGCACCGCACCACCAGGTATCGGCCGGGTGGTTCCGGGCACCGTCGACGTCGGCGTGGTACCCGTCGGAGTGGACAGCGGCCCGGCAGTCCGTGGCGTGATCGGCGTGCGCGGGCCGCCAGAAGAGATCGGGCCGTTGATTGTTCGCGGCGTCGGCGATCCCGGTGCTCCGGTGGGGGTATTCAGCCCCGGCAATGAGAGCGGGGTCGACAGGTTCAGGCTCCGATTTCCCGATCCAGTCATGTTTGGTCCGGTCGTGTTGGGTCCAGGGGTTTGTGGCCCGGTTGTGTTGGGGGCGGCGTTACTCGGCGAGGTCGTCGGCGACGTGGTGTCTCGGGCTGCGGTCACCGTCGGATCGGTTCCGGTGGTCGTATCCACTGGGCGGGTCGTCGTATCTGTGGTATTCGGCGTGACGTTCGACGACGTGGTCGTGGTGGTGTTCGGCATCGTCTGCGTGTGAGTGTCGCGTGTGTCGGTCTGCCGTTCCGTCGACACCGGGGCGCTGCCGGAGGTCGTCGTGGTCGCATTGTCCGAGACAGCTTGCGTCACCGGCGATGTTCGAGTCGGCGTGACGCTCGTCGGCGTCGCCGACCCCGACGGGTAGTCGCCTCCCGCGGTGGCATAGGACGCGGGATAGACCGGGACGACATCCGCGTCGTCCAAGCCACGCTCGGTAGACACATTGACCCCGGTGATCGGATCGGTGTACGTCGAATTCATCATCTGTTCGAGGTAAGCCCGGACTGTAGCCAACTGCAGCTGCCCAAGACTCGTCGCGGCGAACCCTTTCAGATTCACCAACTCTGCTTCGCGGCCGCCCGTCGCCTCAACGATCCGCCCTGCCGTGGTCGTCGAATCCCGGCCCACGACAGTCCAGTTGGCGCGGGCATCCACGTTCCACCCAAGGGCGTACCCTTCATCCCGACATGCCTGGGCGCCGAGCCCTTTCGCCCCTGGAGTCCCGAAATCCCCCACCAGTTCGGTCCCGATTCGTTGCATCTCCGAGATCACGACACCCAGCACATCGCTGTCGCCGGACGCTCTACCACCGTTCATCGACCTGACGACCACGAGCACCTCGCCGATACTCATCGACCCCCACGGACTCCCCACCAGCCACCCCCCGGATCAGTTCACAATCCCTCGTCCCCCTCTGGACACCGGCGACTCTACCGTGTTCACTGTGACCAGTTAAGCAATCCATCAACAGGTTTCGCCTGGCAAAGATTGTTCGACACCACAAGTCAAGGGGGATATCATGGCCGGTGACGACACACAACCGGGACGGCAGTACAACTTCGACACCGGCGATCTCCTGGAGTCCAGCGAGACATGGTGGAAGGCACGCGGCAAAACCGCAGAGACTGCCGCAAACGACCTGGAATCCCTCATGCGGCGGGTCAAGCCGCTCTTTGGCGAGAACTACTGGGGCGACTGCGTGGAGGGTCGCGCCACCCATACAATGTTTCGCAGATTCATCGATACCCTGGTGACCGATTTGACGGAACAATCAGCGTCCGCTCGCAATCTGTCCCAAGCGTGCTACGAGGCCGCTCGCACCATCGCGACCGCAGACCACAATTCAGCAGCGGGTATCGCGTCCAGCTGACCTCAATGACATGCCATCCATACATGTGCGCCATCTCCCGCTGGTGGTCGGGTTGATAATTACCGCTGGGCTGTCGGCATGCTCTACACCTGGCGAACCGATACCCACATCAGATCCTGCGACGTCAGAACCAGTGACGAGCACGCCTGCACCGATTCGCCAAACCGACGACCGCGGCAAACCACTACCGTTCACCACCCGCTTCCCGAACCGAT
>ERZ795062.1682-NODE-1682-length-15376-cov-5.151230_pt1 | contig 15376 bp, 17 predicted proteins | sample MGYA00375146_ERZ795062 | MGnify/ENA primary metagenome ERZ795062 (study PRJEB30191, sample SAMN05720281) | activated sludge metagenome | isolation source: Anaerobic digester | place: USA | collected 2015-07-16 ... | reverse complement strand
CGACTACTCAGAGGGGAAAAAAGTATTAGCTGGAGGAATAAATCTGGACGAAAAGGTAATCACCTATCGAGGAGTAATTATCGCCGGCTTAGAGGGCTCTTACTGGTACAATGGAGGCGTTCATCAATACACAGAAAGAGAAATGTATTTCAAGTATCTACGGCTGCTGCCTAAGCTGTGGTGGTCCAGGATCCATCGAGGGAGATTCTTAGATATTCTGGTAACTCACGCTCCCCCTCAGGGGGTCCATGAGGGAAGTGACCTTGCTCATCGCGGTTTTTCTACTTTTACCCATATCATTCAGAAATACCGACCCCGCTACCATCTCCATGGTCATGTTCACATCTATGACCACAATCAAAATCGAGAGAGTCAGCTCTTCCACACTACAGTAGTTAACTGCTATAATCATCGTATAATCGAAATAAATCCTGCACAGCTCCCCTCTAAATCCAAAGTAGCGTTATGAACACAAAATAAATGCCCTCATCGAGTTTACCTTTTACACTCGAAAGATTTTTCCCCCGGGCAATTCTTGCACCAGCCCCTGTAGTTCTAAAGAAAGCAACACACGGAAAAATTTCCCTTCCTCCCAGTCGATGAGCTGAATGAGCTCCTCTTTAAATATTCCGGAAGAATCAATAAAAGAAAATAGCTCCTTTTCTTCCTCCCCTGAAGGAAGTATGCTTTCCCCTGAGGATTTTTTCACTTTATCAGGTGAAAAACCCAAAGCCTCCAGAACATCCTTTTTGCTCTGAATTAATGCTGCTCCCTGCGCAATGAGATTATTAGTCCCCTCACTCTGGGGAGAAAAAATAGGACCAGGAACAGCCATCACCTCTCTTCCTTGTTCCAGAGCAAAATCTGCTGTAATTAGAGCACCACTGCGTCGAGGAGCTTCTACCACTACCACTCCTTGAGCTAATCCGCTAATAATCCGATTACGAGGAGGGAAATTTTCCGGACGAGGAGGGAAAAGAGGAGGATATTCGCTGATTATAGCACCTCCTCCCTCCACTATTTCCTCAGCTAACCGCTGATGAGAAGAAGGATAAATTACCCCTAATCCGCTTCCCAGCACCCCTACTGTAATTCCTCCTTCTCTCACCACGCTACTGTGGGATTCTCCGTCGATACCTAAAGCTAATCCACTCACCACTACCCATCCCTCTTCAGCCAGCTCAGAAGCCAGAATTTTAGCTGCTTTTCTCCCATAAGGGGTAGGTCGACGAGTTCCCACTATAGAAATAAAAAGATTAAACTGGCGAAAATCAAAGTCTCCCCACATATAAAGCAAAAAAGGAGGATTAGAAATATGCCGAAGTAAGGGAGGATAAAAATCATCTCTCCAGGTAAGAACCTTAAAGTTCTTTTTCTCGATTTCTTTCCATAATTTTTCCGGCTCTATTTTCTTTTTTTCTTCTTCTATTTTTTGAGCTGTACTGGTGCCAATCGCTCCACTCAGTTCTTTTACTCCAGCCCTCCAGGCAGTTTGAGCATCACCAAAGACGTTCAATAATTTCTGAAAACGGATAGGACCAATTCCCATTATATGGTTAAAAGCCACCCAGAAAATCTTCTCTTCCACTCAAGGCTCCCGATATTTTCGATCTAAAGAACGATATTGAATGGCCTCCGCTACATGCTCCGCCCTGATATCCTCCGATTGCTCCAAATCAGCAATGGTTCTTGCCACTTTTAGAATCCGGTGATAAGCACGGGCACTTAAAGCCAGAGATTCCATGGAAACTTCGAGGAGCTTTTTAGCCTCTCCCTCAAGAGGAGCAAACTGTCGGAGATGACGAACTTTCATCTGAGCATTAAGACGAATTTTTTCTCCCCGGAAGCGATCCGCCTGAATTTCTCGGGCGCTTTGTACTCTTTCTCTCACTTGTTGAGAGCTTTCTTCTTTCCTCTCTGAGGAAATTTCGGAAAAATCTAAACGAGGGATCTCTACCTGAAGGTCAATACGGTCCAGGAGAGGTCCTGACAGCTTAGCCCTGTACCTTGCAATTTGCTGATAGGAACAGACACAGGTCCGCTTGGCATCACCTAAGTATCCACAAGGGCAGGGATTGCAAGCCAACACCAGAATAAAAGAAGCAGGATAGGTAATAGTAGTAGCAGCACGAGCTACCGTTATTTTTCCCGCCTCTAAAGGTTCCCGGAGAGCCTCTAAAACGTTGCGCCGAAATTCCAGAGCTTCATCTAAAAACAGAACTCCATGGTGAGCCAGGCTTACCTCCCCAGGGCGAGGCCATTGTCCCCCTCCGATTAAAGCCGCATCAGAAATAGTATGGTGAGGAGCACGAAAAGGACGCTGAGCAACAAGGGGTCGATCTTCAGAAAGAAGCCCAGCCACGCTATGAATCTTAGTTACCTCAATTACCTCATCTAAAGATAAAGGAGGAAGAAGAGAAGGAAGCCTCCGGGCTAACATGGTTTTACCTGAACCAGGAGGACCAATAAATAGAAGATGATGCCCCCCAGCAGCAGCGATTTCTAAAGCTCTTTTCCCTCCCCTTTGCCCTTTTACCTCTGCCAGGTCCTCTCCATCTCCTGAGTAAAAAAGACCTTGCCAATCCAGGGTGGTAGGTGATAGATCTACTTTATCGTGCAAAAAATCACAAACCTCATTAAGATGATGAAAACCATAAACCTCTACTTTTCCTACCAGCGCCCCTTCTTTGGTGTTCTCTCGGGGCAAAAATAACTGATAATCCTTGCCCTGGAGAGAAAGAAAATGAGCTACGGGAAGGACACCACTTATCGGCTTTATCTCTCCAGAAAGAGATAGCTCCCCCATAGCCACCACCGAAGGAGAAGAAGGTTTTATCTGTCCAGTAGCAGCCAGTATCCCCAGAGCAATGGGGAGATCGAACTCGCTCCCGCTCTTTTTTAAAGAAGCAGGAGCTAAGTTCACGGTTACTCTACTACCGGGAAAGGAAAAACCACTATTTTTAATAGCGCTGCGCACCCTCTCTTTGGCTTCCTGCACCGCGGTATCGGGAAGTCCCACCACTTGAAAGGAAGGAAGACCTGAAGCAACATCCACTTCTACTTCCACCAAGCGAGCATCCACTCCCCAGGTGGTAGCACTCAATATCTTAGCTAACAAAATTGTATCCCCCTTTTCAAAAAGATCCCGGATAATGAAAAAACCGCAACTTCCCTCGCTCTTTTCGAATAGCTAAAACATCAAAACGAAAAAAAACCTCCTCCGGGTTATAACCCTTTTTTTGTAAATAAAAAAGAGCTGAACGGCGGATTCTATTTTGTTTTTCTTCAGTGACTGCCTCCTCAGGAAGCCCGGCTTTTAAACTTACTCTCATTTTTACCTCCAGAAATACCCAGGTGTCCCGATCTCGAGCGATTATATCTATTTCTCCCCAGGGAGAGCGAAAATTAGTTTCCAGAATCTCTAAATGTAGTTTTCTCTTCACCCACCTCTGAGCTGCTAGTTCCCCCTTTTTCCCTTTAGCTCTGTTTTCCATATCTTCGACAAAAACTCCGACGATGGCAATCCTCAAGACCCCATTTCTCAATTTCTTCTCGATGAATAGAAGTACCATATCCTTTATGCTGAGAAAAACTGTAGCGAGGGAAAAGAGGCTGATAAAAATTTTCCATGAGCTCATCTCTAAACACTTTAGCTACCACCGAGGCTGCCGCGACTGCTTCGCTTTTACTTTCTGCCCGAGGTAGAGAACAAGAGGGGAAATTAAGAGAAGGAACTTTAACCCAGTCTAAAATCAAAAAATCAGGGAAATAGGAAAAAGAAGCCCAACGAATGGCTTCTTGAAAAACAAAAACATTGGCTTTTTCAATACCTACTGTGTCGATAAATCTTTCCCCCACCATCCCTATGCCTATAGCTAAAGCAGAAGAACATATTTCCTGGCACAACTCTCTCCTTCGAGAAGGAGAAAGAGACTTAGAATCCTTTACTCCCCGAAGATAAAAATAGCGAGGTAAAACCACACAGGCAGCCACGAGAGGCCCGGCTAAAGGACCTCTCCCTGCTTCATCCACTCCTCCGATAAAAGAATATCCCCTTTCCCAGAGAAATTCTTCTATCATACTATCACCTTATCACCTCAGTATTCTAATGCGCTGAAGTGGCCAGTAAACTAGAAAAGCTCGCCCTAGAATGTTTTTTCGAGGAACGTATCCCCAAAACCGGCTGTCATCACTATTGCTACTATTATCTCCCAGAACAAAGTAAGAGTCTTCAGGAATCACCCTCTCTTCCTGACCATAATAGCCCATTTCATAATAAGGACGAGCAAAAAGTTCTCCTTCCAGGGGAACTCCGTTTATATATACGAGACCCCCCTCAATTTTAACCCTCTCTCCCGGCAAGCCCACCACTCTCTTTATAAGATTTTTGCGATGATCAAGAGGATAACGAAAAACTATGATGTCTCCCCTTTGAGGCTCAGTGAAGTGATAGATAAACTTAGCCACTAAAACCCTCTCTCCAGGAACCAAAGTAGGTTCCATAGAGCCACTGGGGATATAATATCCTTCTATTACGAAATAGCGTATCAAAAGGGCTATAACAAGAGCCCAGAGGATAGTTTCTATCAATTCTCGCCAGGCACTTTTCCTTTTAGGTTCCTGGTTTTCCCCGTTTTTCTGCAATCCTGGACTCCTTGCTGCTCCTGCCTCTCAGATAATAAAGTTTAGCTCTTCTCACTTTTCCTCGGCGCAAAATCTCAATTTTTTCCAAGTTAGGAGAGTGAAGAGGGAAGATGCGTTCCACTCCTACTCCATAGGAAACCTTCCTCACTATAATGTTACGGTTTATTCCTGAACCTCGCACTCCTATTACTAAACCTTCAAAATTTTGCAGCCTTTCTTTGTCGCCTTCTACAATCTTAAGAGTTAATCGCACTGTGTCTCCCGGGTAAACTTCGGGAACCTCTTTAATGTAGCTACTCTCTACTGCTCGCAAAATTCTTGCCTTGTCCATTTGAACCTCCTCCTGAGAAAAATCCTTCCTAATATATCATTCCTTTTTATCCTTAGCAACTGGTATAAGTTCTGGCCGCACCCGGGCAGTTTTCTCTGCAGCTTTCTTTCTTCTCCACTCTTCAATAAGAGCGTGGTTGCCAGACAACAAAATCTTTGGTACTTCTAATCCTCGAAAAACCCGGGGACGAGTATATTGAGGAGGGCCTAATCCTTTCTCGTAAAATGAATCAGCTTTTATAGACTCCTCATCTCCTAAAACCCCCGGGACGAGACGAACAGTAGCCTCAATCATTACCAAAGCCGCTAATTCCCCTCCAGAGAGGATATAATCACCAATGGAGATCTCTTCCGCCCTGGTTAAAGTTAGCACCCGCTCATCCACCCCTTGATAGCGACCACAAAGGAAAAGGAGATGGTCCTCTTGAGCCAGCTCTCTGGCTTTTTCCTGAGAAAATAAAGACCCCTGGGGACTGGTCAATAGCACCCGGGGAGTACTACCAGTATAACTCTCAATAAATTTCACTGCTCGCCACAGAGGTTCAGGCTTGAGCACCATTCCTGGTCCACCACCAAAGGGATAATCGTCTACCGTTCCATAACGATCCAGAGTAAAGCTACGCAAATTGTGAATTTTTATTTTTACTATCCCTTTTTCCTGCGCCTTACCTAAAATAGCAGTCTCTAGATAAGGTTCTATAGCCTGAGGAAATAAAGTAACTACATCAATGCGAAGTTTCAATCCCAGAAACCTCCAGGACATTTCACTTCTATAAAACCACCCCTTTTATCTACTCTTTGTACATAAGCATAAATAAAAGGAAGGTAATATTCCCTCTCTTCCTCTCTCACCACCAAATAATCATAAGAAGGCCCCTCTACAATAGCCACCACTTCGCCTTTCAACTCTCCTTCCTCTATTACCTTAAAGCCTAACAACTCAAAGTAATAAAAATGATCAGAGGGGAGGACTTTTAGCTCTTTTTCCTCTACAGCCAGAAAAAAACCCTGTATTTCCTCTGCTAGCTGGCGAGAAGAAACTTCCTGAAAACGAATCAATACCGTTTTTATCTCCTCAGTTACCTCTTCCACAGTCATAAGCCGGTATTCTTTATCGGGTAACCCTACCCACAGAGAATTTCCAGGGGAAAAGTATTCTTTAGAATCCACAAGAGGAAGCACTTTCACTACTCCCTGCAGTCCCTGGGGCTTCAGGATCTTTCCCACCAAAACTTTTGTCACTTCAGGTTACCATTCACTCCAGAATTTCTACCGCTGCCTTCTTTCCTCTTTTTATCCCTGCTGCTTTAACAATGGTGCGAATAGCTCGAGCAATCCTTCCTTGCTTACCAATGATTTTCCCCATATCCTCCTGAGCTACTCGAACCTCGTAAATTACCGATTGTTCGCCTTCTATCTCAGAAACACTCACTTCTTCCGGATGGTCCACCAACGATTTGACTATAAATTCAACCAGATCTTTCACTGTTCCTGAACCTTCGCTTTCTTAAGAATAGCTTTAACTTTGCTAGACACTTCTGCTCCCTGAGAAATCCAGTATTCAATTCGCTCTTCCCGCAGAGACCATACTGGAGGATCAGCTATGGGAGAATAATTACCCAGAATCTCGATCGGTTTACCGTCTCTCGCTTTTCGAGAATCAATAGCCACAATTCGATAATAGGGAAGATGCTTGCGACCCACCCGAGTTAATCTCAACTTCACTGCCATTCTTGTTCTTCTCCTTTCTCCTCTATCTTCCTAAGCCGAAAAATCCTCTCCCTTTGGAAAAGGGAAGAGGTCGGCCTTTCTCCATTTGTTTCCAAAGTTTCCGAAAATCTTCAAATTGCTTGAGCAATCTATTCACCTCTTGCACCGTGGTACCACTACCTCGAGCAATTCTCCTCTTACGACTGGCATTAATGAGATAGGGATTCTCTCGCTCTTCAGGAGTCATAGAGTTAATTATTGCCTCCACTTTTTTCAGGTTTTTTTCTCCATCCACCTGAGAAACCATCCCTCGTACCTGCCCGGGAAACATATCCATAATTTCCTGGAAGGACCCCATGTTTTTCACTCGCTCCAATTCTTCCAGAAAATCGTTAAAATCTAACTCCTTCTTCTCTACTTTCTTCTTTATTAACTTTTCTCTTTCTTCCTCATCTATGGCTCGGTCTATTTTCTCGATGAAAGTTAAAGCGTCTCCCAGACCCATTATTCGGCTGGCCATCCTATCAGGATGAAAAGCTTCTATTTGATGGAGTTTTTCACCTACCCCCACCAGCTTGACCGGCCATCCCGTCTGAGCCACAATGGAGAGAACCGCTCCTCCTCGAGCATCAGTATCTACTTTAGTTAACACCAGCCCCGTAGGATGTACCCAGTTTTCAAAGCTCTGAGCTACTTTCACCGCTTCCTGTCCGGTAGTAGCGTCTAAAACTAAAAGCCTTTCAGCAAATTCTTCTTCCTCGATTAACTCTTTCAACTCCCGAAGAAGCTCCTCTTCTACATGTAATCTGCCTGCAGTATCTACTAAAATTACATCCAGGCTTTTCTCTCGAGCATAATTTCGAGCTTTTCTTACCATTTCCTGGGGAGTAGAGACCTGAGGGTCATCAAAAAATTCTAAATTGGCCCCTTGAGCAAGAATCTTCAGCTGCTCTTTAGCTGCCGGACGGCGAGTGTCAACAGATATTAAAAGGGGGAGATATCCTCTCCCTTTCAACCACACCCCTAATTTACCACAGGTAGTGGTCTTACCCGAGCCCTGCAGCCCCACCATCATCACCAAAGCAGGAAAAGAACCAGAGAGATTCAATTCTTGAGTTTTTCCTCCCAATATGTCGCGAATCTCCTCCCAGAGGATCTTAATCACCATTTCCCCGGGGGTCACGCTCTCCATTACTTCTTTTCCCACCGCTCTTTCCCTGACCCGAGAAGTGAGGTCCTTGACCACTCGATAATGAACGTCAGACTCCAAAAGCACCATTCTCAATTCTTTAAGAATAGCGTCTATTTCTGCCTCTGACAACTTTCCCTTACTTCGCAACTTTTTGAAAATGTTATTAAATTTATCGGTTAAAATTTCAAACACTTATAACTCTCCTTTTTACTAAAACATGTAAGATAATAATCGGCTCTTTAGCTTCTGTCAAGAAAAGAATGCCTCTCTATCGCTCAATCATAAATTATAGCTTTTACAAACTCTTCTGAGTCAAAGGGGACTAAATCCTCTATTCCCTCTCCCACCCCTAAGTATTTGATGGGTAAATCAAACTCCCCCTTGATGCGGAAAACAATTCCTCCTTTAGCCTGGCTATCCCATTTAGTAAGAATTATACCACTGAGGTCTGCCACTGGAAGCAAAGACTGGGCTTGCAAGAAAGCATTTTGACCAGCTAGAGCATCTACCACTAAAATACTTTCCAGATTAGAAGGAACGATTAGTTTTTTGGTAACCCGTACCACTTTTTCTAACTCAGCGAGAAGATTTCGATTAACATGAGATCTCCCGGCCGTATCAATTATAACTAGAGTATTTCCCTGCCGGCGAGCATAGTTTATTCCGTCAAAAACTACTGCTCCGGGATCTGCTCCCTCTGTACCCTTAAAATAGTGACACTTTGCTCTCTGCGCCCAAATTTCCAGCTGTTCCATAGCCGCAGCTCGAAAAGTATCAGCAGCAATAAGACAAGCTCTCTCTCCTTGATTGTTAAACAGGAAAGCTAATTTACCGGCTACAGTAGTTTTGCCCACTCCATTAACTCCGGAGAGAATTATAGCTTTCAATTCCCCTTCTTTAGCAGTAGCAAAAAGGGAAGGATCGTTACCCTCAAGAAGAGAGAGCAGCTTCTGATATAACCATTCTTGCCAGCTACTTTCCCTTGAGGATTTTTTAAATTCCCGGAAGTCCTCCACTATTTCCATAGCTAAGGCAGGCCCCATATCGGTCTGAATAAGCAGCTCTTCCAGCTCTTCCCAGTCTTTTTCTTGAACTTCTTTCTTGGTCCACAGCTGGGAAAAGTGTTCCTTCACCTCCTCCTTCATTTTTCCCATGCCTTGCATCCATCTCTGCCAGATACCTTCTTTTTCCATTACTTCTCTCCTTTTTCCTATTGAAATGATTCTCCATCAAAACAAATCGCCTGGGAAACTCCCGGGTCATTCATAGTAATTCCGATTATCCGCTCTGCCGCCTCCATCACTTCCTCCTGATGAGTCACCACCACCACTTGCCGAGTTTGAGAAATATTTCTCAATAACCGAGCTAAAAGTAAACTATTGGTATGGTCTAAATTGGCATCCACCTCATCTAAAAAGCAAAAAGGCAAATCAGCTGCTTCAAAAGCTGCAAAAAGGAAGCATAACGCTACCAAAGCTTTTTCTCCGCTAGAAAGCAGAGAAAGACTTTGTTTTCTCTTTCCCGGCAGGCGCACCTCTATTTCTGCTTCCTCCTCCCCCAAAATAAGCCGGGCTTCCCCTCCGGGAAAAATCTCTGTAAAAAAATCAGAAAAACTTTTATCCACTCCATAAAGGAATTCCTGAAAATTCTTCTTGACCTCTCTTTGGCCAAGAGAAATCCCCTCTCTCACCAGCTTCAGACCAATTTTACATTGTTCGTTTTTTTCATTCAGATAAGTAAAACGCTCCTTTACCCGGGCAAATTCCTCCCCTGCTCCAGGAATAACCCTCTTTTTCTGCAGCAATTCTTCTTTCTCCTTTAGGGAAAGTTCCAATTCTTTTATACTTACCTCCTTTGAGGTAAACGTAGAACAAAGGTGTTCTTCTCCTAACCTTTCCAGCTCTCGAGAAAGTTCAGCCACCTCTCCGCTCAATTTTTCCTCTAAAATAAGAATTTTTTCTAATTTTCTCTCCTTCTCTTCCTTTTCCTTTTCTATCTCCCGAATTTTTCCCGTAGCTAAATCAATTTCTTCCCTTAAATTTTTCTCCTCTTCTTCTTTCTCTTGTAACTCTTTTTTCTTTCCCTGAAGAGAAATTGCTACCGCCCAAATTTTATTCCCCTCTTCTTTTAATCTTTCTCCGTATTTCACTCTCTCTTTTTCTTCTTTCTTGAGAACCTCCCACCCTTCCCTTAGTTCCTTCCTTAGAGATTCAACTTCCCACCGGAATCTCTCCTTCTCTATTTCCGCTTTTTCTCTCTTTTTTCTCTCTCTTTCTTTTTCCTCTATCTGAGATTGGATTTGGGAAATATCTATCTTTATCTTCCTTAGCTCCTCCTCTATCTCTATTATTTCCTTCTCCCCGGTATCTTTTTTCTCAACTATTATTTCTATCTCTTTGCGCAGTTGATTTATCTCCCTTTCCACTTCCTCTTCCTCTTTTTCTCGGTGGAGTAGCTTTTCCTTTTCTCTTTCTACTTCCAGCTTATCCTTCCATAGCCTTTCCTCTTCTTTTTTCCTCTCGCGCACCACATTCTCAACCTTCTTCTCCCAGAAATCCACTTTATCCTGCCACCTTTTTTCTCTCTGCCTCCATGATTGATAGAAGCGAGGTTCCGATGAAGAAATCAGTTGTCCAGGAAACAAAAGAAAACCGCTACGCAAAAAAATCAGGCTCCCATCAGAAGCTACCAGATTTTGCTCCGGAAGTTCACCACGGTGAAAAAGATGAAATACTTCTTTTTTCTGACACTCTCTCCAGAAAGCAGGAGGCTCAACAGAAGGAGACACATACCAGCATCCTACTTCCGGGGAGGATTCCAAATTAAAGTCCTCTCCTTTGAGGTTGTGGTATTCCCAGAACCAGCTGAGAGCTTGAATTGCCCGCTTAGACCAGCCTTGAGCATTTAATCCTTTTTCCCACTCCCTATGACCTTCCCGCTCTCTTTTTTCCCGACTATTTATTTTGCGGGAAATGCTCTGTAGAATCACTCTGCTTCTTTCTAAGTTCTCTCTTCCTGTCTTCTCCTCTTCCTTTCCTTTTTCTATTGCCCTTTCTCTTTTTTGAATACCTTCCTCCCCTTCTTTGATCCTGCGCTTGGCTACCAAAAGCTCCTCTTTTATTCTCTTTTCTTTTTGAAGTTTATCTCGGAGGCGAGCTTCGGCTTTCTCCTCCTCTTCCTCTAAATACCGTTCTCCTTCCCGCAAATGAATATTCTTTTTCTCTAACTCTCGAATGGCTTTTTCTTTTTCCCTCAGCTGGAGCATCAACCTTTCTTGGTTATCTTCACCCTCCTCCTGGAGAGGAAAATATTCTTCCCAGCTTTTTTTTCTTTCTTCCAGGAGACCAATTGCTGCTTCCCAATGGGCAAGTTTTTCCCTGATTTGTAGAGCAGCCTTTTTGCTCTCTCTCATTTCGGTCAAAATATAATAGAGTTTTTCCTCTTCCCTCCTTTTTTCCCCCTCTTTTTCTTCCTTTTCCTTCTCTATATTTTTCTTTTCTATCTGGCAGTTATATCGAGCACGGGAAAGAGAAGAAAAAGTGCCCTCCCACTTTCTTTTCTCTTCTTCCTTCTTTTTGATTTCTTCTTCTTCTACTTCTCTTTCGGATTTAAGAAGAGAAAGTCTCTCCTTACTGGACTCTACCATTTTCTGAATATAAAGCGCCCTGATTTCCCTCCACTCTTTCTCCACAGATAAATACTCTTCTTCCTCCTCCGCCCATAATCTCCACCTCTCCATCTGAGGACCAAGCTCTTTTAACCGCTCTTCTAAAAGCTTCCTTCTACTCTCTATCTTTTCTAAACGGAGAGAAACTTGCGATAATTTCTTCTTCCACTCTCCAGCACCGCTTACCATCTCCAACCACTGCCATCGTCCCGGAGGAGTCTGGTTAAGCAAAGCCTGTAGTTCTTCCGAACCTACCACACCAGTACTCAGGCGCTCTATCTCCAGCCCTTCTTGTTCCAGATTTTCTTTCCATTCTCCCCAAGAAACTTTTTCACCCTCCAGAAAATATTCCGACTCTCCAGAAGCAAACACCCTCCTTCCCATCTTCAAGTCTGTTCCTCGTAAATCCTCCCACCACAGTTCAATATCGGCCATTCCCAGAGGCTTTACTGTCTCAGACCCATGAAATATAACCTCCCGATTTCTAGTAATCCTTAGCTCTCGCATCTTATTTCCCCACACCCATCGCAGGGCATCGATGAGATTACTTTTACCCGAACCATTGGGACCTACAATGACATTTAAGCCTGGAGAAAAATCAATGGTGGTAGAGTGAGCAAAAGATTTAAATCCTTGAATGATTATTTTCTTCAAATACATTAGCCTTCACCGAAAGGCTGATTATCGCTACTTAAAATCTCTAAAGCTTTCCGAGCCGCCTCCTGCTCTGCCCTTTTTTTATTTTTACCTTCTCCCTCCGCTATGCTCTCATCTTCGATCTTTACCTCTACCCGATAAAATTCGGGACTTTCTTCTTGATTTACAATCTCATAATGAGGCAGACAATTATAATACTGTAAGCACCATCGCTGCAGTAACCCTTTATAGTTTACCGAAAGATCGAGAGATTCAATATTTCCTATTTCACAGAAAATTTTTTTCAGAACCCTCCTGGTCTCCTCATAAGAAGAGGAGTCCACAAAAACCGCTCCTGCTAATGCTTCCAGAGAACTGGCCAGTATAGAATCCTTTTCTCGTCCTCCGCTTTTTTCTTCCCCTTTGCCTAATTCGATAAATTCTGCTAATTCAACCTTCCGAGCTAGATAAGCCAGACATTCTTCACTCACCCATTTTGACTTAGTTAAAGATAACCAGCTCCGAGGTCTCTTATAGTGGTGAAAGAGGTAGTCGGCGACAAAAAAGCCGACTACCGCATCTCCTAACCATTCTAACTTATCATTACAACTACCGTCTTTTCCTTCCAGCGCTGATTTGTGACGTAAAGCAGTCCTTAATAGTTCCCCATCCCTAAAAGCGTATCCGATTCTCCTCTCCAGCACTGAAAAGTCAAATTCTAGACCAGACACGGAACAATGAAGCTATTCCACTCGGGATTCAATATATTCGACCGCTTCTCCTACTGTGGTTATTCTTTCAGCATCGTCATCTGGTATTTCAATGTCAAATTCTTCTTCAAAAGCCATGATTAGCTCCACAATGTCCAGAGAATCAGCCCCTAAATCATCAATGAAAGAAGCATCCAGAGACACATCGTCTTCATCAACACCTAATTGGTCTACCACTATCTCCTTGACTTTAGAAAAAACATCCATGATTGCACCTCCTGCTCAAAGTAAATTTTTAAATCATCACCAACCCACCATTGACGTGGATGGTTTGACCGGTAATATATCCAGCAGCTCGAGAAGCCAGAAAAGCCACCGCTTGAGCCACTTCTTCAGGTTCTCCCCAGCGACGGAGAGGTACCTGCTGAAGCCAGGTTTCTCTCACCTCCTCCGGCAGTTTTTTAGTCATTTCTGTATTTATAAAGCCGGGAGCTACAGCGTTAGCCGTTATGCCTAAGGGTGCCACTTCCCGGGCCAGGGATTTAGTAAAACCCAGAACAGCTGCTTTTGCAGTAGCATAATTGGCCTGACCAACATTACCCATTACTCCTACCGCCGAAGAAATATTTATTATTCTTCCATATTGCCTTCTCATCATATACCGCAAAACTTCCTTAGTACAATAGTAAATCCCTTGCACCCCCACCTCAAGTACTGCTTTCCAGTCTTCATCCTTCATCCGCACGAAAAGTGCATCTTTGGTAATCCCGGCATTATTCACCAATATATCAATCTGCCCCCAGGTATTCATTATATCCTGTACTACGGCTTTAATCTCCTCTTTTTTGGTAACATCGGCCACATATCCTCGAGCATTTATTCCCTGCTTTTTTAGCTCTTCCACTGTTTTTTCTATTTCCTCCTCGGGAGCTACATCATTTATAGCCACCCGAGCACCATTTTGGCCTAAAACTTGAGCAATAGCTAAACCAATACCTCGCCTTCCTCCGGTTACCATAGCTACTTGATTTTCAAAGTCCATCTTTTTTTTCCTCCTGACCTTCTTTTCTAACTTCATCCCAGGAACTTATATTTTTTACTTCCACATCGGGATACTCCCGAGAAAAAAGTTTACTTAACACCGTTCCCGGGCCCATCTCCCAGATATGGCGAGATTCGTAATGATAAAGAGCGTCCATGACCTCCTTCCATCTCACCGGAGAAAGCATCTGTTTAACCAGCAAATTTCTAATTTCTTCCGGCTGAGAAACATACTCCGCAGTTACATTACTTACATAGCGGTAACGAGGAGGCTTAATTTCTATTCCCCTTACCAAGGAAGAAAACTTCTCTGCCGCTTCTTCCATAAAACTGGAATGAAAGGGAGCACTCACTTTTAACTCTACCACTTTTCTACTTCCCTCTCCTTTTAACCTGTCTATAACTTGAGGTAAAAGAGAACGAGAAAGAGAAAGGACAATTTCAGAAGAAGAATTGATATTAGCTATTTCCACCTTCCCTTTAGGGGAGAATTCTTCTACTACATTTTCTACCTTATCTTGTGCTAACCCTAAAACTGCCACCATCGCTCCCACTCCCGGAGGTGCAGCCTCTTGCATAAGTTCCCCCCTTTTCCGCACCAGAAAAACCGCCTCTTCAAAGTCTATACTTTCTGCAGCACAAAGGGCCGAGTATTCCCCCAAACTATGTCCCGCCACCGCATCCACCACAGGAGAAAACTCTCTTCTCCAGATTTGCCAGATAAGTAAACTGGTAGCTAAAATAGCCGGCTGGGCATTAAAAGTGAGGTTCAGTTCTTCTTCCGGTCCTTCCAAGGTTAGCTGCAGCAAATCAATCCCACAAATTTCACTCGCTTTCCCCAGGATTTCCTCAGTTTCCCTGCGATAGTTTTCCCACCACTCTCGAGTCATACCTACCTTTTGTGTTCCCTGTCCGGGAAAAAGAACCACCCAACCCACTTTAGTCCTCCACCAGGTGAGACAATTTTCTTATCGTTTCTTCAAATTCTTCAATTATATCCTCAATAACCTGCTGAACAGGTTTAATATCTTTTACCAGGCCGGCAATTTGTCCTGACATTACCGAACCTTCCTCCACATTACCACAAACTGCCTCTCTCAGTCTACCAGAACCCAGAGCCTCTATTTCCCCCACAGGAGCTCTCCGGGTTTCCAATTCCTCAAACTTGCGCGTGAGACGATTACGCAGGCAACGCACTGGATGACCAGTAGTAGTACCAGTAACCACTGTGGAGCGATCTTGCGCTTTCACAATTGCTTCTTTATAAAGAGGGTGCACCTCACATTCTTCAGTACACACAAAACGAGTGCCCATTTGCACCCCTTCTGCCCCTAAAGCAAAACAAGCCGCCATGCCCCTTCCATCAGCTATCCCTCCCGCAGCAATCACCGGAAGGGGACTAACCGCATCTACTATTTGGGGAACTAAACACATGGTAGTTATCTC
>ERZ795062.1680-NODE-1680-length-15391-cov-5.497196_pt1 | contig 15391 bp, 12 predicted proteins | sample MGYA00375146_ERZ795062 | MGnify/ENA primary metagenome ERZ795062 (study PRJEB30191, sample SAMN05720281) | activated sludge metagenome | isolation source: Anaerobic digester | place: USA | collected 2015-07-16 ... | reverse complement strand
TAAAGCAGCCAGTAAACACTCCACCGGCCAGTATCCTGCTTCGCTTTCTGCTCCCTTGCTTTTAAATAAAATTGTTTCTTTTCCCACCCGGGCTTCAATTTTTCCTTTTTGGGCTACAAGTTCTACCTGAGCCATTATTTTCTACCTCCTCACTGATTTTTGAGATTAAGGTTTGGTATCATTGTATCATTATATGATGGAACTCTATTTTAAGAAGTAAATACTATTTTACAGTGAAAAGTAAAAAGGAGGTAAGATCATGGCTAAAAAATGGTGGTTGCTTTCCCTGGTGACTCTTTCCCTTTTTTTCCTCTCTGGTTGTGCTCAGGTAGAGTTAGCAGTTAAGGTGGCTGGTGATGCTACTATTCCTGCCGCTCGTCTTGCGGTGATAGTAAACGATACCGTGGTTTTAAGTCAACTAAAGAAAGTAGCGATAGATGAATACAAAAAGTTACCCGAGGAAGAAAGAGAATTTGTAAAAGTAATGACCAAAGAAGATGAGCCTCCCTATGTAGTGGCCTGGGAGTGGAATTTCCCCGACCAGGAAAAAGCTCAGGAGTTTACTCAACAATTCCTGGGTAGTGCTGCTCGTCTTTCTAAAGATGGAGACCTGGTAGTCTTAGAGGCTAGCCTGGAAGGGAAAGAACTGGACAACCTTTTAAATCAATGGGGAGGGTCTGCCGTAAAACCCTTTTTAGACTCTATCACTCTTTTTATTAAAGCTTATATGCCCGGAGAGATACTGAGCTATGTGGAAGGAGAGGTAAAAGATAAAGTCTGGCAACAGGAGTTAAACCTGGGAGAGGTATATAAAAATAAACCCACAGTGGACATCGAAGTGATTTCCCGGGACAAATGAGAAAAAAGTAAAATAACGCCGGAGTTTTTGGTGATTATTCCTCGTTCCCAAATATTCCGGCGTTTATAAAAAATTAAGTATAAACAGAAAAACACAAAGATAAAAAACCATTGAAGAGGGAAAACGGACAGTCTACGACATAAGCAAAAAAGAATTGAAAAAGCAGAAAAAAACGAATACAACCGAGGGATAAAAAGCCTCCCTCAGTGGATTCCCGATTGAAGATTTTGGGAATGACGGAAAAGGAAGCCTTCGGGCAAGAAAAGTGAGATTGCCACGCACTGATGCCACGAGCTCGCAATGACCACCTGGGGCGTTTGTAAGGAGGGGTAGCGACCCTTGGAGATCGATCCCATTGACTCCTCTTTTCTTTCCCTCAAAGGGAGACCCTACATATTCTTTCCCTCTCCCTTAGTAAAGGCCTTTGGATTCCCGATTGAAGATTTGGGGAATGACGGAAAGAACAATGGGGAGGAAGCTCCCTTATAGCTCCAGAAAGCAGAAGCTTAAAAAAGCAAAGACTATCGGAAAGAGAAGCTGCGAGGATAAAAAAGCACCTCCGGGAGGCCTCCAGGCTATCAGGGCCTAAGGTATCCCCCCTCCCAGGGTTTATAGAGCTCGCTATCATTTTGTGGATGGTTATTCTGTGATGGTGTTGTTCGGTGCGAGGTATAGAAATTTTATAATCAGTGCTTTATAGTTTACCGCAGCGGTCATCTGCTGTTTATTGTTACGGAACTTTCCTTAAAGTTTATTTTTGAAAACCTATCAAGAGTTATCTATTTTTTGCTGGAATACGGGATATAATCTTTATCAGAGAAAAATTTTAAGTAAAAGAAGGGTGAATTTATTCAAATTCAAAAAGAAGAAGATCGCACCAGGTTGCAGAAAAAGGTTTTTGCGCTTTGCTGGTGTGCATATGCAGGAGGATACCTCTGTAGAACAAATTTATCTATAGTAATCCCATCGCTTATTCAAGATTTAGGGTGGGATAAGGCCTCTATAGGATTAATGGGGAGTCTGTTTTTCTGGACATATGCATTTGGTCAACTTATAAATGGATATATCGGAGACCGGGTAAATCCGCGGATATTTATATTTATTTCCCTCTTTTCTTCGTCATTGATAAATATAGTGTTGGGTTTTGTATTTAATAGATCTTTATTTATTGTGCTGTGGGCTATAAATGGTTTCCTGCTTTCCATGCTCTGGGGCCCGATTATAAGGATCTTGGGCCTGTGGTTTTTAGAATGGCAAAGAAATAAAATTAGTTCTGGAATATCCACATCTATGTTTGTAAGTTACCTGATATACTGGAGCCCGATAGGGAGATTGATTAGGGATGTTAACTGGAGATTGGCATTCTATTTACCTGGAATAGCAGTGCTTCTTTTTTCCTTTTACTGGCTAAAATCTATACCTTTCAAACCAGCAGAGATAGAAAAAAAGAGCTCACGTTCTGAAAAATTATCTCTAAGAGAGCTGTTGACTCTAACATTATTTCTAATTGCGGTGGCCTGTTTGGTTCAAGGGATGGTAAAGGAGAGCATAGGACTCTGGACTCCTACTATTTTAAAGGAAACATTTGGAGAAGATATTCCTTTGTTTACTATGTTTATCCCCTTTATGAGTCTGATAGGATTGTTTTTTGCTGGCTGGATAAACCACAAGAATAAAAATAGAGACGAACTGTCGGTATTGATTCTATACTTGATTAATCTGGCAGTCTGCGTTGTCCTCTCGGTTGTGCTGAGGTTTAATGCTATTTTATCTATATTTCTGTTAGGTGTATCTTCCGCTCTCCTTTATGGAGCCAATGTTCTCTTGTTAGCAAACATTCCATTGAGATTTGCAAAACGTGGTAGTGCGTCAACGGTAGCAGGATTTTTGGACTTTTTCTCATATATGGGCTCTGCATTGGCCAGTATATTAACCGGGATTATGGCTACTAACCTGGGATGGAATAAGGTTATCCTGTCGTGGGGAATACTATTGGTAATAGGGATGGCAAGCATATATCAAAGTCAAAAGGGGGATGTAAGATGATAAATTTAGATAATTACTTTAAAATTTATCCAAAGATTGTAAAAGCAGATTCAAAAGCGACTTTAACTATTGAGCCAAGATTTTCAGATTGGCACTTGCCAGAGGGCAAGTATAAGTTTTATTACTATTCAGTTAATCGTTGTGGTAACCAGGACTGTAGAGAGCTAAATGTAGGGCGAGAGCAGAATAAATTCTACACAGAAGGCTTCTTTGAGGGAGAAGGAGAACATATAATTTATATAGATACAGGGGATGCAACTCTTTCGTTCTCGGTCTATTCTGTAAATGAGGACCTTTTATTTAGAACCCCCTATAAAGGGGATATGCACATACATACATATTATTCCGATGGGATAGAGTCTCCGGCATACGTAGCCTGTTGCTGTAGAAAGATAGGGCTGGACTTTGTAGCCATAACCGATCATGGACAATATCTTCCCTCTATAGAAGCTATTGAGACATTTAAGGATTTAGAATTAAGTTTTAAAATATTTCCTGGCGAGGAAGTGCATGCCCCTGGTAATCCGCTACACATAGTAAATTTCGGCGGGAAATTCAGCATTAACGAACTATTTAAAAAGGATAGAGAGGGGTATGAGAGAGATGTTTTAGCAATAGAAGAAAAGTTGAAATCAGATATTCCCAATATTCCTGAACGATATCAGCTAGCATCATCCATATGGTGTTTTGACAAGATTAAAGAAGCGGGAGGACTGGGCATCTTATGCCATCCTTTCTGGAGGGTTGAGGAAGGATACTATATATCTAAGAGGTTGCTCGATCTTTTGTATGAGAAGGGGCCTTTCCAGGCAATTGAAATAGTTGGCGGGTATCACATGTCTGAGTTAACATCTAACAATCTGCAGATAGTCTCTTACTACGAAAAGAGCAGGGGAGGAAATATCCCGGTAGTGGGAGTTACAGATGCACATGGGTGTGAAACGGGGAGTCTTTTTGGGTGGTATTATACAGTAGTTTTCTCTACCAGCCTGGAATTAGAGGATATTATAGAGAGCATAAAAGCTGGCTATAGTGTAGGAGTAGAAGCTATACCCGGTAGAGAAGTCAGAGTTTATGGAAGCTTAAGACTTACGCTTTTTACGCTCTTTTTGATCACAGAGCTGTTCCCGGTACATAAGAAAATATGTGAGAAAGAAGGAATTGCTATGATGGAGTATATAGCTTCTGAACAGCAAAATATCGTAAACTACAAAGAAAACGTAGAGGAATTTTATAAACTGTACTGGCAGAGATAAAAGGTCAGGTGTGAAACGAGGAAAATGGATTGCTGAGGAGAAAAGAGTGATAGAAATATAGGGAGCAAAAGTGGTTGAGTTTTGTATTATTGTTGTAAAGTTACAATCAGGTCAAAATTTAGTGAATGGAGGGATAAGGAAATGGACGTCATGACTGGAGTAGAACGTATGACCAATATACTGCAACGCAAGCCTGTGGATCGAATAGGATTGTATGAGCATTTCTGGGGGGATACTCAGAAGAAGTGGACCGAAGAGGGCTATGTAAAGCAGGGGGAAAATCTGGTTGATCATTTTGGCTTTGATATGGATGAGTGCTGGCCTTTCAACATGGTAGCCGATCTGGATTTTATTCCTGAAGTGGTGGAAGAAACGGATGAGACTATCCTGACCCGAGATGGGAATGGTGCTCTATTGCGTCGCCATAAATTGCATGACGCCACTCCAGAGCACGTTGACTTCATGGTGAAAGACCGCCGGGGGTGGGAGGAACATATAAAACCTTTGCTTAATCCTGAGCGAAGGCGAATAAACTTTGAAGCTTACCGGGAGGCTAAAGGGCGTGCCGCTGACAGGAACCGTTTTTTTGTATGGTCGGGAGTAAATGTGTTTGAACTAATACATCCGGTATGTGGACATGAATATATGCTGATGGGTATGGCGCTGGATCCCGACTGGGTGAGGGACATGGTCGATACCTATTCTCGTCTTACTGTGGAGCTGCAGGAAATTCTTTTCCGGGAAGAGGGATATCCAGACGGTATATGGTATTACGAGGACATGGGCTTCAAAGAACATCCCTTTATGTCGCCGACCATGTACCGGGAGATAATACAACCTGGCCATGTAAGAACCTTCCAGTTTGCTAAAAGCTGTAATCTTCCTGTAATTGTTCACTCCTGTGGCTATGTAGAGCCTTTAGTTCCGGGTCTTTGGGAAGCTGGGATGGATTGCCTGCAAGTTATAGAGGTCAAGGCGGGGATGGATTTATTACGTTTATATAGAGATTATGGTGATGTATTGTCATTTATGGGGGGCATAGATGTTAGAGTATTGTATACCAATGATAAAAAGAAAATCGATGCCGAATTAGAGGCCAAAATACCCATAGTTAAAGGTAAATATGGATATGCACTTCATAGCGACCATTCTATACCCAATACGGTCAATTATGAAACTTACCGATATTTTGTGGAGAGGGGCCTCGAACTGGGCAAATATTCAGCATAAGGAGACTCTTGCATATGCATTTTCGTTATACTGGAGAAAGACTTAAGGAGATTTCATTTCCTCTGGGAGGAATAGGTGCGGGATGTATAGGTTTGGCAGGCAATGGTCGACTGATAGATTGGGAAATTCAAAACAGGCCCAACAAAGGTAGCTACAACGGCTACTCCCATTTTGCTATAAAGGTAGAAAAAGATGCCAGAGTAGTTGATTCCCGGATATTAAATGGAGACTTGCATCCGCCTTACTCTGGTAATCATGGGGGTCCCCATTTTAATAGTTTCGGATTCGGCCCTCCACGAGCCTATTTATCGGGAGTGCCTCATTTTAAGGATGTGGAGTTCAGAGGTGAATTTCCAATTTCCAGATTAGCCTTTATAGATGACACATTTCCCGGTAAGGTAGAAATAACTGCATTCAATCCCTTTATTCCCCTCAATGACCAGGATTCGAGCCTGCCAGCAGCTTTCTTTGAAATATGTGTTACTAACCCTACCGGTGAGGATTTGCACTATACCCTTACCTCCTGCATAGGCAATATGAGTGGGGGGCATAATGAATATATAAAAAGAGACTTTGGGCAGGGAATCAAGATGAATTGCCAGAGTGTTCCGCAGGATGATGTGCACTATGGGAACCTTACTATTGCTACTGATATGGATGATGTGAGCTACCAGGAATACTGGTACAGAGGAAACTGGTTTGACGATCTGGAAATATACTGGAGGGATTTGAACACGCCGGGTAAATTCATTAATAGAAATTATGAAAATAAAAATGGCGGTAACAAAATAGGCTCAGGTAATCCGGGGGATATGTGTACTTTGGCTGCTCATTTTTCTTTACCTGCCGGAGAGACTAAAAAAGTACGATTTGTTCTAACCTGGTATTATCCTAACTGCACTAATTATTGGACTGTGGGTAATGAGCAAAATTGCTGTTTATCTCAAACACCGCAGAAAGGGCATTGGAAAAATTATTATGCCACTTTATTCCGAGATTCCCTTGCCGTTGCTGAATATTCTCTTAAAAATTGGGACCGGTTGTATGAGCAAACCCTCCGTTTTAAGGAGGCTCTGTTTTCTTCCACCCTTCCACCGGCGGTCATAGATGCTGTATCGGCAAATCTATCGATACTCAAGAGCCCTACGGTCCTGCGGTTAGAAGATGGGTCGTTTTATGGTTTTGAAGGATGTCATTGTGACAGCGGTTGTTGCGAGGGCTCCTGCACCCACGTATGGAATTATGCATACGCCTTGCCGTTTTTGTTTCCCAGCTTAGAGCGTTCTATGCGTGAGCTGGACTATCGATATAACCTGAGGGAAGATGGGGGAATGTCTTTCAGACTTCAACTTCCCCTGGGAAGCTCGCCCTCATCTTTTAGGCCCTGTGCTGATGGGCAACTAGGAGGCGTTTTAAAAACGTATCGGGAGTGGAAAATTTCAGGAAATGACGAGTGGTTGAGGTCGCTGTGGCCGTCGGTAAAGAAATCTATTGAATATGCATGGGCTGATACTAATAAAGATCGCTGGGATCCGGAACAAAAAGGAGTGTTGACTGGACGACAACATCATACACTGGATATGGAGCTCTTCGGTCCTAATTCCTGGCTTACTGGTTTTTATCTTGCCGCTCTAAAAGCAGGGTCGGAGATGGCAAATCACCTGGGGGATGAGCAAACTGCACAGAAATACATCGATATATTTCACCGAGGCAAAGCATGGGTAGATTCTAACTTGTTTAATGGCGAATACTATTACCACTGCATTGACCTCGAAGATAAGTCCATTCTGGAGTACTTTGATAGTGATGAGGCCGGAACACTTATAGGTGGTTCGACTTTGGAGGCATACTGGGATGAAGAAAGAGGAGAAATCAAGTATCAGGTAGGAGAGGGCTGTATCATTGATCAGGTACTGGCACAATGGCATGCCAATTTGATAGGTCTGGGAGAAATATTTGATCCAGATAATACTCGAAAGGCTATATACGCTGTTTATAAAAACAACTTTAAAAAGAGGATGAGAGAAGTTTTTAATCCCTGTCGGGTTTTCTCCCTGAATGATGAAAGTGGTATGATAATATGTTCCTATCCTGAAGGAAGTAGAAGGCCTGCTATACCGGTTCCCTATGCTCAGGAGACCATGAATGGATTTGAATATCAGGCAGCAGCACATCTCATTCAAGAGGGGTTTATAAAAGAAGGACAGGAAGTAGTGGAAGCAATCCGGGAAAGATATGATGGAGAAAAACGCAATCCCTGGAACGAATTTGAATGTGGAAGTAACTACGCCAGGTCTATGGCCAGCTATGCATTGCTACTGGCTTACTCCGGTTTTGTTTTTGATATGACCAGGCACCTCATAGGATTCAATCCGGTTATAGATGATATACCATTTCGCGTATTCTGGTCTTTAGATTCTGGATGGGGGATTTTTGAGCGAGCGCAAGATAAAGTTGAACTAAAGGTTCTCTATGGATATTTAGATTTGGGAATATTGCGCCTGCCTTTTATAAAAGATAGGAGTATTGAATCGATTCGTGCCGGGAATAGAGTAGTGGATTATCACAATCTGGAAGGAGATATTGGGTTGGATGGTCCTGTAAGAGTTGAAGAGGGGTCTTCTGTAATAATAAAATTGCGCTAAAATGAGGTGTAGAGAGTGGTGGATTTAAAGAATTACGATTTTGTAAGACACAATCAGGAAGTTAAAGCAGTATGGGATGCTTATAATGCTGGGCGACCCATACGTGTACCTATGATTATTGGCACCAATAGCCGTTACTTCATATTCAACGAGGATACCAATCCCCAAAATATCACCTTTAAACAGTATATGGAGAATCCAGACACCATGTTTGAATGCCAGGTGATATTCAACGATTGGAGCCGCCATCATATTCTGTGTGATCAAATGATGGGGTTACCTCAAGATGGAGAGTTTTGGAATGTAGGGGTTGATTTTCAGAATTTTTATGAGGCTGCGTGGTTTGGTTGTCCAGTGTATTACATAGAAGGTAACGTACCTGATACTCGTCCAATACTCGATGATAATCATAAAAATATGTTGTTTGATAAAGGTATACCGGATCCCTTTTCTGGAATTATGGCTAAAGCCAGAGAATATTATGAGTATTTCCAGACTAAAGCTGAAGTTTATAGCTATAAAGGGGTAAAAGCCAGGGTAGAAGGGGTGTCGGGTTTAGGTACTGATGGCCCTATGACTGTAGCCTGCAACCTTCGCGGGGCTGCTGAATTTTGTATGGACCTGGTGCTGGACCCGGAATATGCTCATAAATTGCTCTCCTATATCACTGAGGCTACTATACAGCGTATACAGGCATGGCGCAAGTATATGGGGCTTGATATGTATCCTGACTTGTGGGGGTTTGCTGATGATAGCATATCGCTTCTTTCCTGTGAGATGTATAAAGAGTTCATATTGCCGTATCACAAGCGATTGTGTGAGGCTTTGTCAGCACCTCATGCTGTGCGCTCGATTCATTTGTGTGGTGATGCATCGCGTCATTTTTCATTGATAAAACGGGAGTTAAATGTATATGAGTTTGATACAGGTTTCCCTATAGATTTAGCTGAGGTAATTAGGGAATTAGGTCCGAAAGTGCGAGTGAATGGTGGACCACATGTAGAATTTTTGCGCACCGCCAGCCCGGAAGAGGTGAGGCAAGAGGTGCGCCGCATTATGGAAAGCGGGGTCAAAAGCAACAAGCGTTTTGTGTTGCGTGAAGCCAACAATTTAGCCCCTTATACCCCTGTGGTAAATATAGCAGCTATGTATGAGGCATGCAAAGAATATGGAAAATACTGAAGGCAATAGAGCCCATAAACCGGACAGAAGAGGCCGTGTTTATCCTCTATATAGAGAAAGTAAGAAGTAAAAAGATGGTAACTCTTCACAGAGGGCCGGTGAGCAGTGAAATATGAAGAGGTCTGGAGAAAGATGTTACTGGGATTCATACCCCGAGGAGAATATTTCCCCTCAATTTGACGCAGAGCCATCAGGATTGACACTACGTATTAAATTTATAAAATATAAACATAAGTGAACATTAACTATGAAAGAAAATAGTTTTATTATCACTTTAAGGCTTAATAGTGGAGAGTTAGTAGATATTTTTGTAAATCAGTTTCAATATCCATTACAATGGATATTGAACTTATAGGAAGTGAAAGGGACCTTGTAGTAAATAGGAAGAACCATCAGATAACATTCTATAATAATTCTAATAAATGGGAAGAGACATCTGCCTGCGGGTTTAGTAGTGATGTTCCGTGCATCCTTCTCTTTCAAGCTAATGAATTTCTCGATACTTTAGAAAGAGTAAGTCGTGAAAAGAAAATTTGCTTAGTATACCAGTTCAAACTTGCTTTAAAAAGCATCGAGTCGCCCGTCTGGTGGCGAATCCAAGTTTCAGAAAATTGTACTTTCTGAAACTTACATGTAGCCATCTGGGGTGTTTGTTTTTTTCAGTGTCGCATATCGCATGCATTATTACAGAATAACTATAAATAGAGCCTCAAAATAATTGACTAAGATGGATAAATATGATATGTTTTGAGTCGTCTAAGAAAAAGACTAGGGAGGCGATAAGCATAGAAGTAAAATACCGCGTTAACCATCAGATTGGAGCGCGGGAAGTGAGATTGATTTCTCCGGAGGGAGAGCAGCTGGGAGTTGTTCCCTTGAAAAAAGCTCTGGAGATGGCTGAAGAAGCGGGCCTGGATCTGGTAGAGGTAGCTCCTGATGCCAACCCTCCTGTGTGTCGAATAATGGATTATGGGAAGTTCAGGTATGAAAAGGAGAAAAAAATTAAGCTCTCCCGTAAGAAGCAAAAAACTTCTGAGTTAAAGCAACTTAACTTAAGACCCAAGATTGACGAACATGATTACCAGGTAAAACTCAGGAACGCCCTTCGCTTTTTAGAAGATGGTGATCGGGTAAAAATAACGGTCAGGTTTCGAGGAAGAGAGATGACTTTCCAGGAAAGAGGAGAAGAGCTCTTAAAAAGGATGATAGCTGACTTAGAAGAAGTGGGGAAAGTGGAACAGGATATAAAACATGAGGGGCCCCATCTTACAGTTACTTTAGCCCCTAAGAAGTGAGGAGGAATGACTATGCCTAAGATGAAAACTCATCGAGGTGCAGCAAAGCGGTTTAAAGTTACTGCTACTGGTAAAATAAAAAGAAAGCAGGCTGGGAAAAGTCATCTTTTGGCTCACAAAAGTAGAGATAGGAAAAGAAGACTTAAAAAATCTGTTATCTTGAATAAAGCGGAAGAAAAAAGGGTGCAGAAATTGCTTGCTCGTGCTTAAAGGAGTGAATAGAGTATGCCTAGAGTAAAAAGCAGTGTAGCTTCTCGAAAGAGAAGAAAGAAAACCATGAAGTCGGCCAAAGGCTATCGGGGGGCTCGTTCCCGTTCTTACCGAAGAGCTAAAGAACAAGAAATGAGGTCTCAGGCTTATGCCTATCGAGACCGAAAAACCCGTAAACGGGATTTTCGTCGTTTATGGATTGTGCGGATAAATGCTGCAGCGAGAGCAGAAGGCATAACTTATAGTGAGTTTATGGGTGCTCTCCGCAAAGCGGGAGTAAATCTGGATCGGAAAAACCTCTCTCGCCTGTCCATTGAAGACCAAGAAGCCTTCCAAAAGCTGGTGGAAATAGCTAAATCCCAGCTCTAAATTTTTGATTTTGTCCTTTCATTCTGAAAAATTGAAAACCACTAACAGTTTTCCGGTTATTTTATGGGAATGGAGGAAATGTTTTGCGAGAGTTAGAAGAATATTGGGAAAGTTTTCAGGAAGAGCTTAGAGAAGTCAATACCCTGAGTGACTGGAATTACCTGAAAGGTAAATACGTGGGGAAAAAAAGCCGGTGGGGAGAATTTTTAAGTGAGCTAAAAGATCTGCCTGCCGAGGAGAAAAGAGTCTGGGGTAGAAAAATTAACCAGCTCAAGCGGGAAATGGAAGAGTTACTGGAGAAAAAATACCAGGAGCTTCTCTCCACTGAGGAAAAGTCAGAAATTGATATTACTCTTCCCGGAAAGAAAGGATGGTCGGGTTCCTTCCATCCTGTTCTCCTTACCCGGGATTGGATTTTGGCCATCTTTGAGAGTCTGGGATTTAGGATAGAAGAAGGACCGGAGATAGAAACCGAGTTTTACAACTTTGAAGCCCTGAATATTCCCCCTGACCATCCCGCTCGAGACGATCAAGATTCTTTTTATCTGGCTCCCGGTTATCTACTTCGCACCCACACTTCTCCTGCTCAAATCCGGGTGATGGAAAAAATGGAACCTCCTTTTAAAGTGGTAGTTCCAGGAAAATGCTATCGTCGAGATGCCTTTGATGCTACTCATAGTCCTATGTTTCACCAAATAGAGGGTCTGGTAGTGGCTGAAGATATTTCCATGGGGGATTTGAAAGGCACCTTAGAGACTTTTGTACGTCGTTTTTTCGGAGAGGAGAGAAAGACAAGGTTTCGTCCCGGGTATTTTCCTTTTACTGAGCCCAGCGCAGAAGTAGATGTTTCCTGCGGAGTATGTGGAGGCAAAGGTTGCCGCTCCTGCGGATATAGTGGATGGTTAGAAATCCTGGGGTGTGGCTTAGTTCATCCTCAGGTTTTTGTTCATGCTGGCTATGACCCTCAAAAGGTACGAGGGTTTGCCTTTGGCATGGGGGTGGAAAGAATTACCATGCTCAAATTCGGCATAAAAGATATAAGGTGGTTTTTAGAAAACGATGTGCAGTTTTTGGAGCAATTTAAGATTTTTTAGGTGAGGCCGGTATTATTATGAGAATTTCCTATGGTATTTTAAAAAGATTTTTACCTGATTTAGACCTCCCCGGCGAAGAATTGGCTACTCTTCTTACTGAACAAGGGCTGATGGTGGAGAAAATCTGGAAAACAGAGGAGATATTTCCTTTTCCTCTTGTGGTAGCTACATTGGATAACGTAAAAAAAGGAATACTTTATTCCGAAGGAGAGGTTCATTTTCGAGGAGAGGTTTGGAATATAAAAGTAGATAACTGGGGTATGCCTGAGGAGAAAAGTAAAATAATAGTGGGAATGGAAGAGGGGATACCTCATTTTTTGCCCTGGGGAGGAGGAAGGGAAGAAATAATAGATTTTCTGATTACTGTTCCTTTTCCTGCAGAAGAAGGAGAGGAAGTCACCTCTCTTCTTTTAGGTGATGATGTAATTTTAGATATAGAAGTCACTGCTAATCGGGGAGACTGTCTTTCTTCTCTGGGTGTAGCTCGAGAGGTAGGGGCAAAATTAGATCTCAAGTGGCAAATCCCCCCGGTTACTTATGAGGAAGCCGATACTCCTGCTGATTTCAGTTTGGAAAACCAGGCACCGGATCTCTGTCCTTATTATACGGGAAAACATCTGAGGCGACTTTCTGTTCGTCCTTCCCCCTGGTGGGTGGTGAAAGAACTTTCTTTTTTGGGCTTGAGGCCGGTTAATAACGTAGTGGATTTTACTAACTTAGTAATGATGGAGATTGGCCAGCCTTTGCACGCTTTTGATGCCTCAGTTATTAAGGGGCGGAAAGTAGTGGTGAGAAGAGCGAAAGAGGGAGAAAAGCTAATTACCCTTGATGGGATAGAAAGAGAGCTATCTTCAGAGATGCTGGTAATAGCCGATGCTGAGCGTCCCATAGGTATAGCAGGAGTGATGGGGGGAAAAGAGAGCGAAATTACTCCTTTTACCTCAGAGGTATTTTTAGAAGCAGCTATTTTTGACCGGGTGGCGGTGAGGAAAACAGCTAAAGCCTTGGGGATGAGAACCGAAGCCTCTGCTCGTTTTGAGCGAGGGGTAGATCCAGAAAAAGTGACTTATGCTTCTCGTCGAGTGCTTCACCTTCTAGGAAAAGATGGAGAACCCGCCTCCGGCTGGCTTATAGCGGGTAGCCCTCCTGAAGAAGAGCGAAGAGTATCTTTTTCTCCCCAGGAGGTAGAAAAAACATTGGGTTGTTCTGTAACCAGGGAGGAAATGATAAAAATTTTGACTGGATTGGGTTTTGAGATAGACTCCTCTTCTAGAGGAGAGACCATTCAAGTTAAAGCTCCCAGCTGGCGAAGTGATGTTTATCTTCCTGTAGATATTGCCGAAGAAATAGGTCGAATACACGGTTATGATAAAATTATCCCTCGTCTTCCCCAGTTTTCTTTTGACCCTGGAAATAAAGATAAGGGTATCCTCACAGAAGAAAAATTGAGGAGACACCTGGTAGATAGAGGTTTGAAAGAAATAGTCAGTTTTCCTCTAATTAGCCCCCGGTTAGCGGAGTTATGGGGGACAAAAGAAGAACAGATAGAGATCAAAAATCCTCTTTCTCAAGAGCAATCTTATCTTCGCCCTCATCTTCTTTTATCAACTTTGGAGGTTTTGAAGATCAATGCTACCCGGGGAAGAAATAACTGGGGATTATTTGAAATAGGGAAAGTATTTCGAAAGGGGCTAAATTTTCCTTTTCAAGAAGAAAAAAGGCTGTTTATAGCTTTAACTGGTTATTTGTTGCCTCCTCTGTGGCAGAAGGGCGGAGAAGTGGATATTTTCTTACTGAAGGGCTTAATAGAAGAACTTCTGGATATAGCGGGTTTTGAACAAGAAGAAATCTGTTTCCGGGAGGACGGAGGATTTGGTTTAGAACCTTCTTCTTCTTTTCGAGTAGAAATTTCGAAACAAGAAGCGGGAAGAGGAGGGATTTTATCCTCTTCCTTTATTCGAGAATGGGGTTTTGGGGCTGAAATATATGTAGCGGAGCTTAATCTGGATTTATTAATTACTGAAGAAAAGAAAACTTTCCAGTTAAAAGAAGTGGTTACTTTTCCCTCTGTGGTTCGAGATATTTCTCTTCTGGTAGATGAGGCTACCAGATGGGGGGAAATAGAAGAAATAGTGAAAAGTACGATCTCTCGGGAAAAAATGGAGGTAGAAGCGGTAGAAATTTTTGACCTTTACCAGGGAGGAAATGTTCCTCAGGGTAAGAAGAATTTTTCCTTCCGGATTACTTTTCGCTCCCCGGAGAGGACTTTGAATGATGAGGAAGTAGATAAATGGGTGCAAAAAATTAAAGCGGACCTCAAAGAAAAAGAAGGTCTGCTTTTGCGGGAGGAACTGGTAAGTTTTTGACCATAGATTGGTATTCCATTGTAGGTCTGATAATATTAGGTATCAATATCATAAGGAGCGCTTTGCGGGGGTTTAGTAAAGAGTCCTTAGGGTTAATAGGCTTTCTGGGTGGTCTGGTAGCAGGTTTACAGTATTATCCTGTGATAGGTGGTTTTTTTGCTCATTTGTTGGGCAAGTATTATATCTGGCTTTCCCCGGTGGGTTTTCTACTTCTTTTTTTGCCTTTAGTTATAATTTCCTCCTGGGTAGGGGTACGGTTCCGGAAAGTATTTGAAAATTTGGATATAGTGTGGGTGGATTCGATTTTGGGTTCCGTAACAGGAATAGCAAAGGGAGTCTTATGGTTTTCCCTTCTCACTCTTTTTCTTCTCAATCTCTCCTACTTTTCGGTGGTGAATCAACACATTTATCGTTCCTCTCTTTATTTTCGATTGATTCAGCCTCTTTTTATTTACTTATATGAGTGGGTGCGAGAGATTCCTCACCTTCAATTTTTACAAGGAATATTACAAAAAGGGATAGGATGGGTATAAATCTCTCTCCTTTAGTTCTGGAAACTTTTGACTTTGATAAGATTGTAGAACGCTTAGTATCTCTCTGTTCTTCTTCCCCTGCTCAAGAACTAGCCCGCTCTATCACTCCTTTTCCTGTGGAAGAGGTTTATCTCAGGATTCAAGAAGCCCGAGAAGCTCTGGATATGGTCCAGTTTGACGGAGCTTTGAGTTTTCGAGGATTATCTGACCTTGGCCCTCTTTTTTCCCGAATAGAAGTGGTGGGTTCTTCCCTGAGCTTAGAGAATTTAATAGAGATTTTAAATTTTTTCCGATTGAGTTTGGAAA
>ERZ795062.1673-NODE-1673-length-15431-cov-5.075377_pt1 | contig 15431 bp, 14 predicted proteins | sample MGYA00375146_ERZ795062 | MGnify/ENA primary metagenome ERZ795062 (study PRJEB30191, sample SAMN05720281) | activated sludge metagenome | isolation source: Anaerobic digester | place: USA | collected 2015-07-16 ... | reverse complement strand
GTCATCGTGCCCAGCAACACCTACATCGCCACCTGGCTGGCCGTCAGCCAGTGCGAGGCGACTCCAGTGCCGGTGGAGCCCGATGCGCGCACCTGCAACGTCGACGCGGCGCTGATCGAGGCGGCCATCACCTCGCGCACCAAAGTGATCCTGCCCGTTCACCTGTATGGCCAGCCGGCCGACATGGACCCCATCCTGGCCATCGCCCGCAAGCACGGCCTAAGAGTGCTGGAAGACGGGGCGCAGGCCCATGGCGCGCGTTACAAGGGCCAGCGCCTGGGCGCGCATGGCGACGCCGTGGCTTGGAGCTTTTACCCGGGCAAGAACCTTGGCGCCATGGGCGACGGCGGCGCGGTTACCACCAATGACGCTCAATTGGCCGACCGCATCCGCGTGCTGCGCAACTACGGCTCGCGTGTGAAGTACGTGAACGAGGTGCAGGGCACCAACAGCCGGCTCGACCCACTACAAGCCGCAATCCTTCGCGTGAAGCTGGCGCACCTGGACGAATGGAATGCTCGGCGCAAGGCAATTGCGGCAAGGTACACAGCCCAGTTGACCTCCGTCATTGCCTTTAGCGCCGTTATTGCGAGCGAAGCGCGGCAATCCATGCCCCCACTCATCCTCCCCCATGTGCCCGAATGGGCTGACCCGGTCTGGCATCTGTATGTGGTGCAGCACCCACAGCGCGACGCGCTGCAAAAACAACTGGAGGCGGCCAGCATCGGCACCTTGATTCATTACCCCATTCCACCGCATCTGCAGCACGCGTATGCAGCGGCGGGCTTTTTGAGCGGGCGGTTCCCCAGGGCGGAGCAAATTGCGAACCAATGCCTGAGTTTGCCGATGGGGCCGCATCTTGCTGCGCAAGACCTTGAAGAAGTGATTTCCCATGTCGCCGCATTCCTTCGCTGAAAAGGTGCGCCGCAAGCTCGCACGCATCGCGTTTCGGCTCATTCAGCTGACCCGAATCCTCATCTATAGGTGGCTCTCTGATGCCAATGTGCAGGGGAAACCGACGCTCCATCAGCCATTACAAGCTGTTGGATTGGGTGCGATCGAATTCGCAGGCGGCGTCAGCATTGGTGTATTCCCTTCGCCCCTATTTTTTTCTACCTACGCCTACATCGAAGCCCGAAATAGCACTGCCAAAGTTTCGATTGGAGAGGGCACCTGGATAAACAATGGCTTCAGCGCCATCGCAGAACACACATCCATCACGATCGGCAGACGGGTGCTGATAGGCACCAACGTTGAAGTGTTTGACAGCGATTTCCACGGCATTCGCATCGAAGACCGAATGGTCTCCAGAGCCGAGTGGGCAAAGCCCGTTGTGATTGAGGACGATGTCTTTCTTGGTTCCAACGTGCGTGTGATGAAAGGGGTGACCATTGGACGGGGCTCCGTGATTGCCAACAGCGCCCTGGTTGTTCGCGACGTTCCGCCAGGCTCGGTTGCCGGTGGCAACCCGGCCCGCGTCATCAAGGCAGTCGGGTGACATGAGTAAGGACGGCTCTTACCGCCAGATCCTTCGCTCTTCATCGATCATGGGCGGCGCGCAGGCGTTGAACTATCTGGTCGGCATGGTGCGGGTGAAGATCATCGCCGTGCTGCTTGGGCCGGCCGGGGTGGGGCTGATCGGCCTGTATTCATCCGCAGTGGGACTGGTGGGCACAGTGACCAGCTTGGGCATCGCCAGCAGCGGTGTGCGCGAGGTGGCCCTGGCGCATGGCCAGGATGACCCGCAAGCCGTGGCGCGCACCGTGACGGTGCTGCGCCGCGCCTGCTGGGCCACCGGGTTGCTGGGCTGGGCGCTGTCGGCGGCGGCGGCGGTGCCGCTCAGCCGATGGGCGTTTGGCGACACGGCCCATGCGGCGGCCATCGCCGTGCTGGGCGTAACCTTGTTGCTGGGCGCGATCAGCGGCGGGCAGGCCTCGCTGCTGCAAGGCGTGCGCCGCATCGGCGACCTGGCGCGGATTCAGGTGCTGGCCATGTTGCTCAACACGGTGGTGGCTATCGGTCTCTATACGTGGCTGCGCGAGGAGGGCATCGTGCCGGTACTGGTGGCGACGGCGGTGGTTTCCCTGGCTTGCTCTTGGTGGTTTGCTCGGCGTGTAGCGCTGCACCCGGTGGAACTGCCATGGCGGCAGACATGGCGCGAAACCCGGCGCCTTGCCAAACTGGGGTTTGCGTTCATGTGGAGCGGGCTGCTGTTAGCTGGCTTGGACATATTCACGCGCAGCCTCATCACCCGCAGCCACGGGCTGGAGGCCGCAGGCTACTACCAGGCGGCCTGGGCACTGTCAGGAATGTTCGCGGCTTTTGTGCTGTCGGCCATGGGGACGGACTTCTACCCACGCCTGACCGCCGTGATCGAAGACCGCGAGGCTGCTGTGCGGGCCGTGAACGAGCAGACCGAAATCGGCATCTTGCTAGCGCTGCCCGGTTTGTTGGCCACGTTGGCATTTGGCCCGTGGATTCTTGAACTGTTTTACAGCAATAATTTCTTGCCTGCGGCCGAACTCATGCCGTATTTCATTCTGGGCGTCTTTGGCCGCGTGGTGTCTTGGCCACTGGGATATATTCAATTGGCAAAAGGGGCATCACGCATTTTTATGCTGTCAGAAACAGTATTCATCGCCCTTTGGCTAGGTCTGGTTTTCGTATTGGTGCCCCATTTTGGCGTGGTCGGAGCGGCCTACGCGTTTGCCTTGATTTATTTTCTTCACCCCCTTGCAATGCTAGGGCTCAGCTGGTATTTAATTGGATTCCATTGGTCGCGCTCGGTGAAAAAATTGTTGGCATTGTCCGCCATGATGGTCGCTTTGAGCTTTGGTTTGACCTTCATCGCTCTTGGATGGATCGCCAATGTGGGCGGAGGTATTTTGACTCTGGTTGGTAGCATTATTTCGTTGCGTGGGCTGGGGCAGCGAGTGGGACCGGGGCATCGACTGATCCGGTGGTTGCCTGGCAGCCTGGTTGGTCGGAAATAGTTATGAGCCATATTTGCCACTGTTGAACTGAATATGAATCGGCTCGTCACTATCGCCCTGTTTGCCTACAATTCCGAGAAATACATCGCCGAAGCAATCGAGGGTGTACTTTCTCAGGACTACACGCCCTTGGAGGTCATACTTTCAGATGACGCCTCGACGGATGCAACTTTTTCCATTATTCAACAATATGTCGCTCAATATGTCGGTCCACATAAGATCATAGCTCGCAAGAATGAGATAAATCAGGGTCTTTGTCAGCATATAAACACGGTATGGAGTCTTGTTGGGGGAGAGTGGCTTGTTGTTGCAGCGGGTGATGATATATCTGTTTCGGATCGGGTTTCGCAAATCATGCGACATATCGAGGAAAATCCTGAAATTCAATTGATCGCATCTTATGCGAAAATAATTGACGAAGCGGGAAATGAGCTTGGTATTGATCGAATCGCAGATAGGTGGTATTCCGTTGCGACGTCCGACGCTTATGTCTGGGATCTGGACGATAGGATTAATAACCGGGCGCCTTTGCCACATGGTGCGACTCTTGCGTATTCAAGAGCTCTAATTGATAAATTTCCGCCTTTGCCATCGAATGCTATCTTTGAAGATAACATTATTGGATTTCGGGGTGAGTTGCTGGGTAAGTGTTCCATGATTCGGCTGCCTCTGATCTCCTATCGAAATCATTCCGAGCAGATTACAAAATATGAAAGCTCAGACATCATAAAAAATGATGTAAAACGAAGAAAATTAAACCGAGATGGGGTTATTACCGTTAGTCAAAACTTAGCAGACCTGAAATATTCAGAATTGCAGAATTCAGATGCAGAAACGTACGCCAGGGTGATAGATTGGCTTAGTCTGAAATTTTTGTATTTGTCCCGTTTTAGGCGGGCTTTGGATTTATGGTGGCCGATCAGATTGGTTCCTTTTATATTGTTGTATTTTTCGAAACCTCAATTTACGGCCATATCCAGAGACTTAAAGGCCAGAGTCGTTTTGCCATCGTCTCTCTATTTCTTTTTAAAGCGGGTTCAATTAAAGAAATCATCGAGGCAGACACGTTGATTAGCCGGGATTCGGCAGTGCCGAAGATACCAAGAATTGGTTTCGCAAGCAGCTGTACTTCTTTTTTCAGGAGGCCTTCAGCAGGAGGGACCGGAGCCTTCTTGGGTTTGTGGTGGATGAGGCGATTAAGCAATCTTATCGTCTGCCCTTAATCCAGAAAGTTAAGTGGCCGGTCGCTCAAGTTGTTTTGTGCAGCAGAGAGTAATACTTGGCGGTGGCACGACAAGCGGAGCGCGTCTACATGGGTGACATCCTTGCTGCGCAGATCAGGTGTGCTCAGTCTCGAACGAACAGTATTCAAACGAAAATGCCACGAGTTACCAAGTTGGTTGAGATGCGCGATGTGATCTCTGTCGACATCAGCCCTATGGCAAACCGGAGTGTGGGGATTGGAAAGTCCGTTTCCGGTTTAATGAAAGAGCTGCCAGCTACGGCACTTTCTGAACACATTCTGGTACGACCCTATTTCCGCAAAGCGTTGGGCGGCCTTGCGCAGTACGGGCTGGCTGATACCGAACTGCTCCGCATGCATGCGCCGCTCGCCGCGGAGTCCTGGCTCAAGAGGCTTGGCTTGATCGAGCGCTTGACAAAGGCCCCGCTGTTTCATGCAACCGATTTTTATCTGCCGTTGAAACCGCTGACCCCTGCCATATCAACCGTGTACGATGTCATTTACGCCACGCAGTCCGAGGGCACGGGCGACCAGGCCAGAATCAAGAAGGCGATGGATTCTTTTGTTCCCCAATGTGTGCGGGTCATTTCCTGTTCTGAATACTCGGCCAAGGCGTTCTGTGACCTCTATGGCTACCCGATGGAGCGGGTGAGCGTCATTGGTTGTGGGCTTGACCCAACATACGCGCCGGCCGCAGCGCCGCAGGCGGCAGGTTCGCCACCCTATTTCCTGGCGGTCTCGTGCAACACCACCCGCAAGAACACGCCGCGCCTCATTCAGGCCTTTTTGCGCTATGCACTCAGTGGCGGCGCATACGATCTGACGCTCGCTTGGACCCTGCCGGATGACTTGCGGGCGGCGGTTGAACAGGCGGGGCTGGCCCACCGTGTCCATGCACTGGGCAAGGTCAGCGAAGATCGTTTGATTGACCTTTATCAATACACGGTGTGCGTGATGTTCCCCTCGCTCTACGAAGGCTTCGGCTTCCCGGTGCTGGAGGCGCTGGCCTGCGGTGTGCCCTGATGACCACGCGGCGCTCTTCCCTGCCCGAAGTCGGTGGCGACATTCCAATCTATGTCGACGGCGAAGACGTTGATGAGATGGTCCGGGTCATGTGGGCGTTTGAGCGCGGCGACATGGCCGGAGTGGCCAGCCGCACCCGCGTTGAAGGGCCCCGGCGAGCGGCCCGGTTCACCTGGCGTCGTTGCGCCGAACAGACAGTGGAGACCTACCTTTCGGCTTTTGCAGAATTGAAAGCCAAGCCTTGGCAGCCTCTGAAGCTGGAGCGTCCGCGTTGAGCAAGATTCTGGTCGTCTCGGCCGGCCCGTTCACCCGGCAAATTGGGGGCGGGCAAAGCTATACGCAGGATCTGGCAAGCGGCCTGGCCGCGCGGGGGCATCGGGTGACGGTGCTGGAGCCCATGGATACAGCCGCCGATGCGGGTGATGCACTGCTGCAGTCCGGCACGTGGAATGGAATTGACGTGCGGTCTGTCCGCTTGCCTTTGCCGGGCGAGACGCTTGAGGACCAATACACACAACTGAGCCCCGCGCGCATCGATCTGTTTAGCCAGATCCTTCGCACGATCGGGCCCGATGTGGTGCAGATCAACGGGCTGATGCCCACCATGGTGCGCGCCTGCAATGCCTTGGGCATCCGGCATGTGGTGGTTGCCCATCACCCCGGGGAGGTATGCCCCAAGGGCGATTTGCTCACACCCGAAGACGCCATCTGCACCGCTGTGCCCGCGCCATCCGTTTGCGGCCCTTGCGTGCTGCGGTGCAAGAAAGGGGGGCTGGGCATCGGGCGCGCACTGGCGCTGATGCCCATGGGCTTGCACCGGTGGATTGGCAAGCGTCTTGCGCGCAGCAACCCGCTGGGTTACCTCGGCCGGGTGTTGTACATCCCCTGGATGACCGCGCAGCAACTGCTGGGCCTGGCCAGCTACCTGCGGGAGGCCCAGACCATCGTGGCCCCCTCGCGCGCCATGGCCGCGGCGCTCGCACGGGCCGGCGCGCCGGCCGAGCGCATCAAGGTGCTCAACCACGGCATCCACCCTCTTGCCCGCACGCCCATCACCGGCTTGGGGCATCGGCCCCTGCGGTTTGGCTTTGTCGGGCGCATCGACCATGCCAAAGGCGTGCATGTGCTGCTCAAGGCCATGCAGGTGGCGGGTGTCGGGGGCAAGGCCGAGCTGCACATCTATGGGGACGCCACCAGGCCCAAAGACAGGGCCGAGTGGGCTGCCGTGGTGGAAGCGCTTGGCCCGGCGCCATGGTTGCACCAGCACGGAAAATTTGAGCGTGATAGGGCGGCGTGGATTTACCAGGAACTGGATGTGGTGGTCCTACCGGCCATCTACCTGGAGGTATTTGGACTGGTTGTCGCCGAGGCGTTGAGCGCCGGGCGACCGGTGCTGTCGACTCGATGCGGCGGGCCAGAAGACCAGATCGAAGACGGCGTGAATGGTTGGCTGATGCCGCCCAATGATCCACCAGCATTGGCAGCGATGATCAGACGGCTGGCTGATTTTCCGGAACTTGTGTTGGCTGCCGCTTCGCAGGCCGGTGCGTCGGTCAAGAGCCACGAGCGCTATGTTGACGATGTCGAGGCATTTTCTTAAACAATTTACTCGCAAGGCGAGGAGCATTTCATGCCGGGTTTTGTTGAATTCGCGAAAAATTCGATTTGGGCGATGATTCGGTTTTTTGGTCTCGGGGGTTTGATGCTGCAAGTTCACCCAAAGAGTTATCTTCGTAACCGTGGCTGGTTTCACTCATTTTCTGCCAAGCGTTCTGTCGATAGAAAAGGTGTGCCAACTCCTTGGTGGAGCTACGGAGTTATTGATTTTGTTGAGGAGCGTTTGGCCAAGACGATGTCAGTATTGGAGTTCGGGGCTGGCGGGTCTACGGTTTGGCTCGCGGCGCGCGTGTCCGAGGTAGTTACGGTCGAAAATGATTCTAAATGGTCTTTGATCGTCAAGTCCTTCATACCAGACAATGTGGTTTTGATTGAATTGCCAATACCGGGGCAACTAGTTGCGAGCGACATTCCGTCGCCAGCAAGCGATAACTTCCAGCTACTGATTGTGGACGCCCTGGCAAATCGGATCGACTGCGCCAAGGCCGGGCTGCCTTTCCTCGCTGAAGACGGTGTGGTGCTTTGGGACAACACGGATGGTCCGGATTGGCCGGAGATCAAAGGCTTGATGGCTACGCGCGGCTTCAAAGAAATCTCGTTCAGCGGTATCTCGCCGCAGGAAGTATCGCTGTCAAGGACGACAATTTTTTATAAGAGCAACAACGTGTTTGGTATTTGAATGACGACGGCCGATTGATGAATTCAGGTCGTGTAGCCTTACTATTGCCTTGCCTTTTGACTGGCGGTACCGAAGTCGCCACCCTTGAAACGGCAAGCGCCTTTCAGGCGCTGGGTTATTCCGTGGACGTCGTGGTGTATTTCGACGAAGTCGATCCAACGATGCTGGCTACCTTTCGGGAAAAAGGGCTACAAGTCCATCTGCTTGGCGTGCCCAGGGGCAAAGGGTTGTTGTCATTCTGGGGGCTTGCACTGAGATTGCAGCAGGTGTTGCGTCGTGGTCGTTTTGACCTTGTCTGGGTGCAATACATGACGCCCACTCTCCTTCCGCTTGCGGTGTCAAGGCTCTTCACCCAAAGGCTTGTCGCGGCCGTCCATGTGGCGGCTTCACACTATTCGCCAGCAGGACTGGGCCGCATGCGCTGGCTGGCGCGTCATTGGTGCGCCCGGTTTGTCTGCGTCTCTCGCACGGTGGCGAACGGCATTTTCGGGAGCGCGGGTGATGCAGAGCGTTTTGCCCGGCGGGTGGTGGTGATCCCCAACGCGCTGGACATGACCGCCATGCGGGCCGCGGCCGTACGCGATTGGTGCGCCGAGGCGGGTTGGCAGCGTGATGGGGTCGTGCTGGGTTTCGCCGGACGCCTGGCGCACATTAAAGGGGCCGATGTGCTGCTCCATGCCGTGGCGCGGTTGCACGGACAGGGCCTGCCAGTGCGGCTGGTGATCGTGGGGGGCGGACCCGAGCAGGCCAGTCTGGCGGCCTTGGCCACGGAGTTGGGCATCGGCGCCATCACGCACTTTGCCGGTCGATTGCCGCGCACGGCAATCTACGGTGCCATCAAGGGGTTTGATATAGCCGCGGTGCCCAGCCGGGAAGAAGGCTTTGGACTGAGCGCATTGGAGGCCATGGCCGCAGGCGTGCCTGTGGTGGCGAGCCGCGTAGATGCCCTGCAAGAAGTTGTCGTGGATGGCGCGACAGGCCTGCTTTGCCCGGCGGACGATCCCGTGAACCTGGCGGACGCATTGGCGCGCTTGGTCGCTAATGCGGCCTTGCGCCAGCGCATGGGCGCAGCAGGTGTGGCGCATGTTGAATTGTCTTACGACTCCCCCGCATTTCGGGGGCACCTGGCTGTGCTGTTGACCGGGTTGGGGCTGCCGGTCAGGGCTGTGGTTTGAATATGGCAAGCAATGGGCCGGTCGTTTTTGTTTACCAGCGCATGCTGCCGTATCACCAGGCGCGCTTTGCGGCGGTGGCCCAAGCATTGCGCCGGCAAGGGCAAGCATGTGTGGCCGTGGAGGTGGCCAGTTTTGACCGTGGCTATGGCCAGCTTTCCGATGGGTCGCCACCGCCAGGTGAAGCGAGAGACGCGGTCGTTTGCCTGTTCCAGGGCGCTGACTATCTGAATCTTTCGCCCAAGCAAGTGTCCGTGGCCGTGTTTGATGCTTTGCACCGCCTGGCACCTTCCACAGTCTTTGCACCAGCCCCTGCTTTTGCTGAAGGGGCCGGGGCCCTGCACTACAAGGTGCGCCACGGCGGGCGGCTGGTGCTGATGGACGATGCCTGGAGCGTGACCGACCAGCGCGGCCGGCTTACGCGCTGGGTCAAGCGCCTGTTTTATGGCTTTATGGACGGCGGGTTTTTCCCCGACCGGATGCATGGCGACTACTTTGCGCGCCTCAATATCCCGCACCAGCGGCAGCGTTATGCGGTCAATGCCGTGGGGCCACTGCCAACGAGCAGTGATGCCGGCGTAGCGGGTGAACCCGACTTCGCGAAGCCATACTTGCTGTTTGTTGGTCGCTTGATTGGCTTGAAGAATGTAGCCGTTCTTCTGCAAGCATTTGCGAGTTTGAATGACAAAGCTGTTCATCTGGTCGTTATTGGCGATGGGCCCGAATGCGCAGCCCTTAAGAATCTGGCTGCATCTCTGCGCTTGGAAGCCAGGGTGGTTTGGCTTGGACGGTGTCCTAACTTGTTGGCCAGAGCTTGTATGGCCAAAGCTGTGGCATTGCTTCTTCCTAGTACTGCAGAAACTTGGGGCCTAGTGGTCAACGAGGCTTGGTTGGCACCTACGCTGGTGTTGGGCTCTGAAACCGTCGGGGCGCTTCAAGCGGCCTACCCGCCCGAAATGCGCTGGATGATGGTGCCTCCAGGTGATGTTCCGGCGTGGCAGCAAGCGCTGGCCCGTTTGCTGGCTTTGCGGCCCGACGAAAGGGCGGAGCTGTTGGACGAAACCCGGCATCTGGCCGAAAAATATTCCCTGGCCGCCCATACCCAGAGCGCGCTGGAATTGATCAGCTTGCCCCTGCGAGCGCGGCCCATGGCGCCCGCAGGTTGGCTGGCACGGGCCTGGCATGGGCGGGTGGCGGTGTGGTGAGCGTTGTGCCGGCGCCACCGGCCATCAGCATCGTCATGCCGCTTTACAACAAGGCCGGCCAGGTGCTGGAGACCATCGCCAGCGTGATCGCCCAGACGTTGAGCGGGTGGGAACTGGTGGTGGTGGACGATGGTTCCACCGATGACGGGCCGGCGCTGGTGCGCGCCCTGGGTGACGCGCGCATTCGCGTGGTGAGCCAGGCCAATGCCGGGGTTTCTGCGGCACGCAACCGGGGCATCGAACTGGCACGGGCCGACCTGGTGGCCTTTCTGGACGCCGATGACCTGTGGTTGCCCGGTTTCCTGGCCGGCATTTTGGCGCTGGCGGCTGATTTCCCCCAGGCCCACTGGTATGCCACAGGATACGAAATTCGCCCTGCGCAAGGTTCTGGGTTCACCGCCCGGCTGCGTGGCCCCCCGGCAGATTTCAGTCGCGGCATCCTGCCTGACTATTTCAACGTTGCGTTGGCGTCAGATCCACCCGTCTGGTCCTCCGCAACCGCGGTGCGGCGCGATGCCATGCAGGCCTTAGGCGGCTTTCCGGAGGGCATTGGCAGCGGCGAGGATCTGCTGACCTGGGCCAGGCTGGCGGTGCGCTACCCGCTGGCCTACGATGCACGGCCGTTGGCCCTGTTTATGGCCTCTGGCATCGAACGCCGCCCCGACCCGGCCGACCGGGTGGGCAAAGCCTTGGCCCAACTGGTGCGCGAGCATCCCGGTGTGCCCGGCTTGCGGCAGTACCTGGGCCTGTGGTACCGCATGCAGGCCGTGATGGCGATGCGGTTTGACGAAGCCGCCCTGGCTCGGCGGTGGGCCTGGCTGGCCTTGTGCTACGGGCCATGGCAATTGCGCAATCTGTACACTTTGCTACTGGCCCTGCTTCCTTCAACCTGGCGCCAGGCATTGGACTCCAGGGCACGAAGCCTGCTCGGCAATCACAAAGGCAACGCCGCCTCATGAAAAGCCCCACTCTGGACCGTCAGCAAGCGCCGTCCCGCCTGCTGCGCAGAGCGCCAGCGCCTTTTACTGCGCTGGCGACGGGCATGTTGGCAAGCTACCTGCCGGGGCTATTGCCGAGCGGCGTTGGGGCCCAACTTTCGTACTTGGGTTGGATGGTTCCGCTGTTGGTTTGTGGCTTGGTGGTCCTGCGGCGCCCGCGCCTTGTCCGCTTTCCGCTTTGGCTGTGGCTGCCCTGGGTTCTCTGGGTAGCGGCCTACCTGCCTTTTGCGGAAGCGGACAACACGTTGCAGCGCGGCGTGATGTTGATGACGCCGCTGGTCGTCGGCGCAGGTTTCTCCACGTTGCGGGTTGATGCGCCGTTGATCGAAAAATTCCGTCTATGGCTTCATCGTTTTATCTGGATCTTTATCTCGGCCGCAGGTGTTTCTACCGGGTTGCTGGTGACGGGTCAGCTGGCCGCCTCCACTGGCTTTGCGACGGGCGCCATCACTGCATCCTTGCTGGCCGCCTGGTATGCCGCGCGCTATGCGGGTGGCGATCTGCGTGCCCTGGCTTACTGGGCGGTGCTGGCGGCTGTGCCGGTGCTGGCCAACACCCGCACCGGCATGGTTGCTGTGGCGCTCACCTTGCCGTTGACCCTGGCGCCACTTTCACTTAAGAAGCGTTTGATTGCGGTGGCGGTGCTGGTGGTGGCGGGACTGCTGGTCTTTCAGATGGAGCACATCCAGAAAAAGATGTTCTATTCAGGCCAGGGCACCATGTCGGATGCGGTGACCGGTGTGCTGGAAATGTTTTCAGGTGAAGAGCCCACATCGTATGACTTTGCCACCTCGGGTCGAAAGCGCATTTACACCGCTTTGCTCGATGGTCTGGATGAGGCCTACTGGTTGGGTCACGGGGCCAACACCACGGAGGCCATATCGCTGGCCTATTCAGAAGTGACCCACCCGCACAACGACTGGCTGCGCCTTCGATACGAGTATGGCCTTTTGGGCATGTTGTTGTTTGCTATGACAATGCTCGGGCAGGTGGGTCACGCGCTGCGGCGTTTGCGGCAGATGCCCCCGGAGGCCGCGATCTTTCTGTGGGTGGGCGCCGGGGCTTTTCTCCCCATGGCCTTGTTCATGTTCAGTGACAACGTGATTCTTTATGCGGCCTGGTTTGGCAACCTGCAATTTGCCATGCTGGGGATGGGGTATGCGGCGCTCCAGTCACTGAAGCGGGGCGGCCCCGCCCGGGCCAAACCTTGAGGATTTTGCTCGTCCACAATTTCTACGGGTCTGCCGCTCCTTCGGGTGAAAACCAGGTGTTCGAGGCCGAGAAGGCCCTGCTGCAATCACGCGGCCATGAAGTGGCCGAGTTCACTCGCCACAGCGACGAGATTCGGGGCCCAGGTGTTTGGGGCTCCATCAAGGGGGCAGCCGCAACGCCGTGGAACCCGTGGGCTGCACAAGCCATCCGGCGCGCGGTGGCGCGCTTCTTGCCTGATGTCGTGCATGTCCACAACACCTTTCCCTTGATTTCCCCTTCGATCTTTCATGCACTGGCGGGCATGGGGGTGGCCCGGGTGCTCACGCTGCACAATTACCGACTGTTCTGCCCGGCGGCCATCCCGATGCGTGCGGGCCAGGTATGCACCGACTGCCTGGACCGGCGCTCGGTGCTGCCCGCCCTGCAACACGGTTGTTACCGCAACAGCCGGCTGACCACGGTGCCGCTGGCCGTCAATGTGGCGCTGCATCGTGCGGCAGGCACCTGGTCACACCAGGTAGATGCGTTCATATCGCTCACTGAATTCCAGCGCCAGCGGATGGTGGATGCGGGTTTGCCGGCCGGCCGCGTGTTTGTCAAGTCCAACTTTTACCCCGGCAAGCCCGTTGTGGTGCCTTGGGTCCAACGACAACCCTATGTGGTTTTTGCCGGCCGGTTGACAGCAGAGAAGGGCGTTGCCACCCTGATCCGTGCCTGGCAACTGTGGGGGCCGGAGGCGCCCGAGTTGCGGGTGCTGGGTGGCGGCGAGTTGCGGGGCGAGCTGGAAGCCATGGCCGCTGGATTGCCGGTCCGTTTTCTGGGGCAAGTGGATGCGGCCGAGGCTCAGCGGCAGATTGCCCAGGCCAGTCTGCTGCTGCTGCCGTCGGAGTGGTTTGAGGGATTCCCGATGGTGGTGCAAGAGGCCTTTGCCTTTGGCACACCCGCCGCGGTGTCGGATCTGGGGCCGTTGCCCTCGATCGTGAGGCATGGCGTGAACGGTTTGGTGTTTGAGGCTCGCAATCCGGCGGCTCTCTTGCGGGAAGTGCGTTCTTCTTGGTCAACGCCTGGTCTGTTGTCGGCGCTCGGCCATGGCGCACGTGCTGCTTTTGAGGCGAATTACACCGAAGAATCCAACTACCAGGCGATGATGATGATCTATCGAAAGGCAATTGAAAGCCAAGCTGGTCAGGGCACTCAATGAGCGATAACCAGCGGATTCGGCATATAGATGCTTGGCGGTTTATTGCCGTGAGCTTGGTGATACAAGGCCACTTGCTTATCTTCAGCAACTTTTCATTCTTGGTTACAACCTATCCACTCTTGCGTCCCCTTGGCAACTTCGGTGATCTGGGTGTTCTGATTTTTTTCTTTATCAGTGGGTTCGTAATTTGCAGGGGGTTGATCGAGGAGCGTGCAGCCACATTGGGCGTCAGTTTGAAAGCGTTCTACGTGAGGCGAGCTTTGCGCATCATGCCGCCGTTGTATCTGTACTTGGCAGCGCTGGCACTGCTGGCTACAGCCGGGGTAATTGGCATCACCCATGCGCAAATTGGCAAGTCAGCACTGTTTTTGTGCAACATGGGTTTTCCCGGTGGCTGCTCCTGGTTTGCCGGGCATACCTGGAGCTTGGGTTACGAAGAACAGTTTTACCTGGTATTTCCCCTGCTGTTCATCACGCTTGAGCTTGTAGTGCGACCTAGATTTTTGATTGTGATGATCTTGCTGATGGTCTTGACATCACTTGGCTTGCGTTGTGCCGGTGCGGTTTGGTCTGCAGGCTACCTGAGCCAAATGATTTTTATGCTGGCCGGGTGTGCTGCGGCGTTGTACTGGGGCCATCTGCGCCCATGGTGCAGCCGTGTGTCGTTTGCACATTGGTTGGCCGCCTTGACCCTGTTGGTACTCTGCGTCGGCCTGCTTCCGGCTCCGCTTGAAGCCTATGTGAAGACGGTGCTCTATCCGCCCCTCATAGGGTTGGTCGTGCTCGGCACGCCGGTTGTGCAACCCGGCGTGCGGGCGTTTTTCCAGAATCCGCTGGTCTCGTACCTTGGAAAAATTTCCTACACCGTCTATCTTTGGCAACAACTGGCGACGGCCCCGTACCCTGCGCTTTCGCCTTGGTGGACAGTGTTGTTTGTGTTGGGCGTTTGGCTGTTCGCGCATGGGTCGTATCGCTATTTTGAGCGCCCCTTGATCGGTGTCGCGGCAAGGTGGTCGGACTCGATCAAGCGGCGCGACGCCGCTGTGCGAGGTGTTGGGGGGAATCCGTGAAAGCCAAGGTGCTCGGTTATCGGGTCGACGCCAATTCCGCCGGGGGCTTCGCGGATGTCATCATGGCTGAAATGACGCGGGGTGTCGGCAGCGCGGAGGCGAGTCGTGTCTGGCCGGCTTGTCTGAATCCGCACTCTTACGCGGTGGCGCTGGAAGATCAGGCTTTTGTGGAGGCCTTGCGCAGTGCCGACTGGCTGATTCCCGATGGGGTGGGGGTGGTCTTGGCGGGGCGTGTGTTGGGGGCTTCGATCCCGGAGCGGGTCACGGGCTCCGATATCTTCTATGGCTTGCACCGGCGGATGAACGCGACCGGCGGCTACAGCGTGTTTTTCCTGGGCGCCAGCGAAGAGACGCTGGCCCTGATCCGCGCGCGCATGGCGGTGGACTACCCGGCGATCCGTGTCGCGGGCACCTATTCGCCCCCCTTCAAGCCGGAGTACTCCGCGGCCGAGCTGGACGAGATGATCACGGCGGTCAATGCGGCCCGGCCCGATGTGCTGTGGGTGGGCATGACGGCGCCCAAGCAGGAGAAGTGGATTTTCCAGAACCTGCATCGCCTGGACGTCAAGTTTGCCGGCGCGGTGGGGGCGGTGTTTGACTTTTATGTGGGCAAGGTGAAACGCTCGCACCCGGTGTTTCAGGAAATGGGCCTGGAGTGGCTGCCCCGCCTGCTGCGGCAGCCGGTGCGGCTGTGGAGACGAACCTTTGTGTCGGCGCCGATCTTTGTCTGGCACGTGGTCAGGCAGGCCGCGCGGCGCCAGGGCCCGGGGTGATGCCGGGCGCAAGACGGGCCTCCCCGTCCAGGCGGGAGTGGGACCGGCGGGCGCTGCTGCCCGTGGTGCCTGCGGCCACGCTCCCGGTGGCGGAGCCCGTGGCGACTTTGCCGGCCTCGGTGCCGGCCCGATTTCCGGCCCATCGGCTGGCCCGAGCCCCACCTGCGCCCCGCCTGCTCTGAGCACCCGGCAAGACCGAGGCATCGTCCTGTGTGTCCTGTCTCCGATGAGATGGGCAGACAGAG
>ERZ795062.1665-NODE-1665-length-15483-cov-10.063715_pt1 | contig 15483 bp, 14 predicted proteins | sample MGYA00375146_ERZ795062 | MGnify/ENA primary metagenome ERZ795062 (study PRJEB30191, sample SAMN05720281) | activated sludge metagenome | isolation source: Anaerobic digester | place: USA | collected 2015-07-16 ... | reverse complement strand
CCCTCCGTTTCCGCCAGGCAACCCCGAAAAAGCGCCGTTTCAGGCGCTTTTTCTTTTTTCATCGCCCAGTTCTTCGAGCAACGGGCTCTGTTCAGTGGCCCGGGTTCTAGCCGTGTTCGAGCGCGAACTCTTCCTCCGGCGACAGGATCAGCCGATGGCGGCCGATCAGGGCGAAATACAGGATGGCGATGGCGAACCACAGCGCGACCCAGAAGACGCCTTCGCGGTACACGGGATCGGTGAGCTGGAAATACAGGGTCACGGCAGCGATCACCACGGTGAGGCATGCCCCTGGGATGCCGAACGGGCTGCGGTAAGGCCGATGGAGTGCTGGGTAGCTTCGGCGAAGGCCGATGAAGGCGGCGGCCTGCATGATGTAGGAAAACATGGCACCAAACACGGCCATGTTCAGCAAGGTGCCACCGATGACCGCCGCCCCTTTGTCGGCCCCCAGGGTGAACCAGAGAACCAGCATGACCGCCAATGCCAACACCGAGCCGGCCGTCATGGCCAGGTGCGGCGTCTTGCGGCTGCCATGGGTGACGGACAGCGCAGCTGGGAAGTATCCGGCACGACTTAGAGAGTAGATCTGGCGGCCTTTGGCAAAGATGATGGTGTGGAAGCTGGCCACCAGGCCCAGCACGGCGACTGTGGCCAGTGCCTTGGCGATGCCTTCACCGTAAATGGCCTTGAAGCCGTCGAGCAGCGGTTCGCCGGAGGTGCCCAGCTTGTGGGACCCGATGCCGGCCACCGACGGATTGAGCCAGAGGATCATGAACGCGGAAATGATCAGCGTGAAAATGCCCGCGAGGATGCCCCGTGGCATGTCTCGCTGGGGATCCACCGACTCTTCCGAGGCCAAGGGCAGCTGTTCAATTGCCAGAAACAGCCACACGGCAAACGGCAGGCAGGCCAGAATGCCCATGCCCCCCTTCGGCAGGAAGGGACCCCGGCCATCGGGCAGCGCAGAGCCATCCGCGCCGACGTTCATCGCCCAGCGGGTGAAATCGATGACCGGCAGCGCGCTGACCCAGAACACCACCAGACAGGCCAGGGCGAGCAGGGTCACGACCAGTGTCACCTTGAACGAAAGCTCGACACCGACGATGTTCAGGCCGACAAACACGATGTAGAAACCGATCCACCACAAGGGCAGGGTTGCCGGTGAGGTGCCGAAAATGCCCGACATGTAGCTGCCGATGAAAAACACGATGACGGCAGGTGTCAGCACATATTCGACATTCTCGGCCAGCCCCGTCAGGAAGCCGCCCCAGGGCCCCATCGCGGTTCGGGCGAATGAATAGGCGCCACCCGTGTGCGGCAGTGCAGGGGCCATCTCGGCCAGCGAAAAGGTGAGTCCGAGATACATGATGGCGATGATGACGGTCGCCAGAAACATGCTGCCCCAGCCGTTGGCCAGTCCCAGGTTCCAGCCCGAAAAATGCCCGGAGATCACGGCGCCCACACCCAGCGCCCATAGGGACCAGACGCCGGCGTAACGGCGCAAGCCCCGCTGTTCAAAATAGGAGGGGTCCACCCGGGTGTAGTGGACGCCGGACGATTCACTCATGAAGCCTCCTTTCAGATGATCCCTGGCTCAAAGGACCGGCAATGGGACGAAACGCGCTTGCTTGGCAACGTCATCGGCCGGAATATCCTGGCATTTTGGCCTGATCCCGGCGCTGTCAGGTCGTCGGATGCTACCAAATCAGGAGCTTTCGAGGGCCGCACGCCAGCTGGCGCGCGGCCCTCGCCGCGGACGTGGCTCAGGCGCTGGCCACCGGGTAATCGGTGTAGCCTTTTTCGCCGGGGGTAAAGAAGGTATTGAAATCCGGTGCCGTCAGTGGCAAGCCTTTCTTCAGACGCTCGACAAGATCAGGGTTGGCCAGGAAGTTGCGCCCCATCCCAACCAGGTCCGTGAGGCCCTCCGCAACGGCTTGCTGGGCCGACGCGAGGTCGAAACTGCCGCCGATGATGAACGTGCGGGGCCAGGTCGTGCGCAGCGCCTGCTTGAAAGCCAAAGGAATCGCCGGCGCGCCCAGTCCGGCATGGTCGACCAGGTGCACGTACACCAATCCCGCGTCGGCGAGTTGCTGGGTTAGCTTCAGGTAGGTTTCGTCCACTTCCGGGTAGGCGCCCATGCCCGAGTTGGTGCCGTACGGCGAGATGCGGATGCCGACCTTGTCGCCCCCGATGGCGGCCACGCACTCGCGTGCCACGTCCACCACGAAGCGGATGCGCTTTTCAACGCTGCCACCCCACGCATCGGTGCGACGATTGGTGTCCGGACTGAGGAACTGTTCCAGCAGGTAGCCGTTGGCGGCATGCAATTCAATGCCGTCAAAGCCAGCCGCAACAGCGTTCCTGGCGGCCGCCACAAACTCAGCCTTGGCCTGCGCGATGTCTGCCTCGGTCATTGCCTCTGGCACGGGGTAGTCCTGCATCCCTTGGGCATCGGTGTACATCTGACCGGCCAACACCACGGCGCTCGGGGCCAGCACCCGGGTGCCAGCGGGCATGTTGGCGGCGTGGCTGACGCGCCCCGTGTGCATCAACTGGGCGAAGATCTTTCCGTTTTTCGCGTGCACGGCGGCCACGATGGGCTTCCAGGCTTCGACCTGGGCGGCGTTCCACAGGCCGGGGATGCGCGCGTAGCCCTTGCCGTTGCCGCTGGGTGCGATGCCCTCGGTCACGATCATTCCGGCGGTTGCTCGTTGTCCATAGTAGGTCGCCATGATGGCGGTGGGCACCGCGTCCGCATCCGCCCGGCTGCGGGTCATCGGGTTCATGACCAGGCGGTTCCCGAGCGTCAGGGGGCCCAGCAAAACGGATTCAAAAAGAGTCTTCTCAACCATGTCGTTCCTCGAAAATTGTCGGATGAATGAATCGGCCAATAGTGGCTCATGGCATGGTAAAGGAGGCGCGGCGGGCTCGCATGGGTAGGGTTGAATGGTGCGCACTGGACGGGTCACGGGTGGCGACGCCAAGGCAAGCCGTTGCCGGCCGCAACAGGCAAACCATAGTCATCTCTTCTTGCCAATTCGCTCGATCATGAATCAGTCTTTTTCGGCCACTGGCCCGTCGTATCGCCGCGCGCTCGCAACGTGCCTTCTTGTGTGCAGCGCCCTGACCACTGGGTGCGCAAACCCTGATTCACTGACGTTCGGCGGCACGGGCATCGCCGCCACCGATCAGGCTCGCCTCAACCGCAGCGGGTTCCTGACCGATTCCGCGCGTCTGAAACCGACGCCCTGGGGGCAGGGGATCGAGTGTTGGCACGATCCGAAGCTTGACGCCCGCGCGTACAACAAAGTGCTGGTTTCGCGCATCGTGGTCTCCCTGGCTCCACCCAAAAGCGGGAGCGCGGCGCAGACCATCGACCCCAGTGACCTGAAGACGCTCACCGACTACTTTCATGCGTCGCTGGTTCAGGCCTTGAAGCCACAGATTCAGGTCGTTGACCAGGCGGGGCCCGGGGTGGTGGTTCTGCGCATTGCGCTCACGGATCTGGTGCCGACGGTCGTGACCGACAGCCTGGCCGGTACGTTGGTGCCCTATGCGTTTGTGGTCGAGGCCGGCTCGGGTGTCGCGACCGGCAGGCCCGCAGGCTCGACGCCCTACATGGGCGAGACCGGCATGGAGATGCAGTTCCGTGACGGGGCGACAGGGGCCGTGCTGGGCGAATGCCGCGACACCGAAATCGGCCGCAAGTACGCGGCAGACGTCAATTCGGGGATGGCCGGGGCGGCGCAGACCTGGGTTGGCGGCTACCTCAATTCGTTCCAGGCCTGGTCCTGCGCGCGCAATGCGTTCGACAAATGGTCGGCTCTGGTGGCCCAGCGCCTGGCACAGCTGCGGGGCGTTCCGGCCACGGCAAAATGAAGCGAAGGCCTGGCCTTTGAGGGTGCGCTAGGCGCGCAGGGATCGGGCGGGAGGCCGAGCCGTCGCTGGGAGTTGGCGCGATCAGAGGACGGTCAGAGCCAGGCTGGAAAGCGGTGAACTGAAGTCGGCGGTCCAGTGATCGCCGGCCTGAAGCGGCCAGGCATCCGTCCATGTGCCGGTGGTCACGACGTCTCCGGCCATCAGCTCGGGTGCGCCAGGGCATTGGCGCAGCGCCACCAGGAAGTGATGAAGGGCATGAAGCGGGCTGTCCAGCACGTTGGCTCCCGCTCCTTCCTCAACGAGGGCACCGTTTCTGCGCAGGCTCACACGGGCACTCGCAAGCCTCTGGGTCAATTCACTGGCGCTGGCGGCAATCTCCGCAACCGGGATCTTGCGCCCGACGATCAACCGGGCATGGAGCCCACCATCGGCGACTGTGTCAGCAGCCTTGAATTTCCAGTCTGGCAAATGGGATTGGACGACCTCAAAGCCGGGTGCGATCCAGTCGAGGGCGTCGAACAGATCCTCCATTGAAGCGTCGACCGAGGGCGTACGCTTCATGCCGAAAACGGTCTCCGGTTCCAGTCGCGGCTGGCATGTACTTTGGAGCGACACGCTGCACTGTCCGTCGCAGTCACTCAGGGTGGTGTTCCAGACGGTGCCCCAGATGGGCGCGAAGACGTTGTAACGCGCCCATATTTGCCGGTTGGTGAATCCGATCTTGAAGCCCCGGGGTGTTTCACCTCGGGCGATGCGCAACGCCCGAACGGCAAGCGCCTGCTGGTACGCGCTCGGCATGTCGAAGCCAGCGACGTCACTGGGCACCTCACTCCACAGTTGGCCGGTGTCGGTGTGATCGAGCAGGGTTTGCGGCGTCATGGAGGGTACCTTGATAGGGGTTGTCGAGTGTTTCAGGTGCCGTCCTTGCCAAGCGGGCCAGCGCGGGAACCCGGCAGATGGCGCGGGTGCGACGGACAAGCCGCGTGTTCACCGCTGGCCGATTCTTGTGTCACCGAACAGGCCCGGATGTTCGCGGGGTTGGGAGCGCCAGTACTGTTTGGGCACCGGCACTGTCGCCCCCAGTTTCGCCGCGGCGTGCCAGGGCCAGCGCGGGTCGTACAGAATGCCGCGTGCCAATGCCACCAGGTCAGCCTGCCCACTGGCCACGATGGACTCGGCCTGTTCCGCCTCGGTGATCAGTCCGACGGCAATGGTGGGCAGGCCGGTGGCCTGGCGAACTGCCTCTGCAAAGGGCACCTGGTAGCTCGGCCCGATGCTGATCTTCTGCAGCGGAGACACGCCGCCACTGGAGACGTGGATGAAGGCACAGCCGCGCTCGCGCAGGGCCTGGCCAAACACAAGGGTCTGAGGCAGATCCCAGCCGCCTTCAACCCAGTCCGTTGCCGACACCCTCACCCCAACCGGGTAGCCACCTGGCAGGGCGGCACGCATGGCATCGAAAACTTCCAGCGGAAAGCGCAGGCGGTTTTCCAGCGAGCCGCCGTAGTGGTCGGTGCGGTGGTTGGCCAGCGGTGAGAGGAACTGATGAAGCAGGTAGCCGTGGGCCGCGTGCAACTCAATGCCATCGATGCCGATCTGGTGGGCGCGAACCGCGGCGTCGGCAAAGGCCTGCCGGATGCGCGCCAGTCCGGCTGCATCCAGAGCCTGTGGGGGCGGCTCACCGGTGGCGTGAGGCAGGGCCGATGGTGCCAGGGGTAGCCAGCCGCCACTGTCGGGCGGGATCAACTGCCCACCGTCCCAAGGCGCCCGGCTGGACGCCTTGCGCCCGGCGTGGGAGAGCTGGATCGCCACCGGCATGGGCGAATGCTGGCGGGCGACCGTCAGCACGCGCGCCAGTGCCGCCTGGGTCGCTTCTGACCACAGACCAAGATCGCCGGGGCTGATCCGTCCCTCCGGGTTCACGGCCGTTGCCTCCAGGATCAGGAGGCCAGCGCCGGACTGGGCGAGCTGTCCCAGGTGCACGGTGTGCCAGTCCGTGGCCTCGCCGTCTTCCGCCGAATACTGGCACATGGGCGCAATGACGATGCGGTTGGTCAGCCGCAGCGAGCCAAGGTGATACGGTGAAAAGAGGGTGCTCATGCGCGGCATTATTCCCTGAAGGCCGTGGAGTCACCCAGGTGCCCGGCACCGTGCGAGACCGGCGGTTACCATCATCCGTCGTGCAACTTCCAGAACGTCGCCCATGACCGATCTTCCGCCGCGCGAAAGGCTGGAAAAGCCCACGCTCATCTATCCGTATCCGTCGGCGCCCGAGCCCGGACGGGTGCAGCCGATTGCGCCCGGCGTCGTCTGGATGCGCATGCCGCTGCCGATCGCGCTCGATCACATCAATGTCTGGGGTCTGGAGGACGATGACGGCTGGGCCGTGGTCGACACCGGCATGCGCACGGACGAAACCCTGGCCGCCTGGCGCGAACTCTTTGCCAGCACCACCGAACAGCGGCCGCTGACCCGGATCTTTGGCACCCACATGCACCCGGACCACATCGGCATGGCGGGGTGGCTGACGCGCAAGTTCAATTGCCGCTTGTGGATGACGCGGCTGGAATATCTGAACTGCAGGGTGTTGACGGCGGATACCGGTCGGGAGGCCCCTGACGATGGGGTCGTGTTCTACCGTCGGGCAGGCTGGAGCGAGGCGGCGCTGGAGAATTACCGGGCCCGTTTTGGCAACTTCGGCAAGCGTATTCATGCCTTGCCTGAGAGCTTTCGCCGCATTGTCGATGGTGAGCTGATCCGCATTGGGGCCAACATCTGGCGGGTCATCGTGGGCACCGGCCATTCGCCGGAGCATGCCTGCCTGTACTGTGCCGAGCTCAAGCTGCTGATCTCGGGCGATCAGGTCCTGCCGCGCATCTCATCCAACGTGTCGATCCACCCGACCGAACCCGACGCCGACCCGATGCGCGAATGGCTGGAGTCGCTGTCGAAGTTGAAGCATGAAGTGCCTGACGACGTGCTGGTTCTGCCGTCTCACAACGAGTGCTTTTACGGGCTGCACGCAAGGCTCGACTACCTGGCCGCCTCGCAGGGCCGAACCCTGGACCGGCTGCGCAAGACCCTGCGGGAGCCTCGACGTGCCGTCGATGTGTTTGCCGCCCTCTTTGGCCGGGCCATTGATGAGTCCGATGGTGGATTGCTCAACCTGGCGACGGGCGAGAGCCTCGCTTGCCTCAACTTCCTGTGGCACCGAGGCGAAGTGCGGCGCTCGATGGATGGCTCAGGCGTGATCTGGTACCAGATGGTCTGAAGTTTGGTTCTTCGGAAGGGGCTGGCTGGGCTGACCGGCCTGCGCTGGCCATCAATCGTCGATCGATGCGCTCCAGCGATCACCCCAGGCTTTGCCGAGGTCGCGCCGGTCGCGTTTGGTCGGGCGGCCGTGCGTGATGCCCAGCGCGGGCTCCGGCGCCAGGCGGCGCTGTTCAGCGGCGCGTTCGCGTTCGGCCACGCTGTCGGCGGTTTCTTGGTAGAGCTGTTGCGCCACCGGGGCGGGGCCCCGCTGACCCGAGATTCCGTGCACGATGACGGTGCGTCGCACCGGGCCCTGCAGCAGCGAGACCGTGTCGCCGGGTTTGACCTCGCGTGAGGGCTTGGCATCTTGCCCGTTGACTTGCACCCGACCACGGCCAATTTCGTCCACGGCGAGGCTGCGGGTCTTGTAGAACCGGGCAGCCCATAGCCACTTGTCGATGCGCAGTTTTTCCATCAGTCCGGATTGTGCCCCGGGTCCTGGGCCAGGGGGAGCCGAACCGTGGCGACCAGCCCGCACGTGCGCCCATGCTGCGTACGGTTTTCCAGGGTGATGCTGCCGCCCAGTGCTTCAGCAATCTCCCGGCAGATGGCCAGGCCCAGACCTGACCCATGGTGGGTGTCGCCGGCGGAGAAGGGCTGGAACAGGCGGGTCGCGAGCTCGCTGGCTATCCCGGGTCCGCTGTCGCTGACGGTGAGTGCCGCTGTGCGCGAATCGGTCAGTACGCGCACCGCCAGAGCCGAACCGTTCGGGGTGTGTTTGATGGCGTTGTGCAGCAGGTTTCGGGTCAGCTCCTGAAGCATCCATTGGTGCGCGAGCACCGGGGCCGGCGCGGTGTCGATCGTGAACTCGACGTCCTTGCCGGCGATCAGGGGCGAGAGATCAAGCGCCACGGCGCGCACCGCTTCACCGAGGTCACGGATGCCCCCTCCGGTTTGCTGGCGAAGCTGTTCCACCTTGGCCAGCGCCAGCATCTGATTGGCCAGCAGGGTCGCACGGTCCACGGTTTCGTTGATTTCCTGCAAAGCCTGCTTCGGCTCGACATCGCCGCGCAAGGCAGACTGCACCTGCGTCTTCAGCACGGCCAGCGGCGTGCGCAGCTGGTGCGACGCATCTCGCACAAACCGCTTCTGGTGTTCCAGCAAGTGGTCCAGACGCGTCATCACCGCATTTGTTGCTTCGACGAGCGGCAGCAGTTCGCGTGGGGCATCGACGGTGTCGATGGGGGTGAGGTCTCCCTCCGGCCGCGCCTGGAGCTCGGCACTCAGTTTGCGGACCGGCCGGGTGGCGCGCTGAACCACCACCACGACCACCAGCGCGGTCACCAGAACCAGCAGGGCCTGGCGCCAGAGGGTGTCGAACAGCATCTGGCGCGCCAAGGTGTGGCGAAGTTCCAGCGTCTCGGCGACCTGGATCACGGCCATCGCTCGGCCATCTGTCCCCGTGACCGGTTGCAGCAACGCGGCCACCCGGACGGGTTCGCCCAGGTAGGTGTCATCGTAGAAATCCACCAGCGCCGCATAGGCTGGCTTCTGTGGAATTCGCCCATGCCAAGGGGGCAGAGCAGCGTAGCCGGACACCAGTTCGCCGCTCAGGCTGGACACCTTGTAGAAGATCCGGCTCTGGTTGTCCGCCTCAAAGGCTTCCAGAGCGGAATATGGGACCCGTGCGCTCAGCTTGGCGTCCCCGTCGAAACCTTGCACGTCGAGTTGCTCGCTGATCGACTTGGCGGAAGCCAGCAGGGTCCGGTCATAAGCCGTGTTGGCGGCCACCTGGGCCTGCCGGTACAGGCTCCAGGTGTTGATCACGACAAAAATGCCGACGGGCATCAGGATGCCAAGCAACAGGTAGCGCCGCAGCGACAGGGCACGCTTCGGTGCGATGGTCCGGTTGAGGGATTTGCCTTGGGCGACGGGTTTGGGATCACTCATGGCGCTACTTTCAGCAGGTAGCCCAGTCCGCGCAAGGTGACCAGCATCACGCCGCTGTTGGCCAACTTCTTGCGCAAGCGGTAGGCGACCACCTCGATCGCTTCATACTGAACATCCTCGGCGCCCGGGAAGACCTGCTCGAACAGGTGTTCCTTGGACACCGCGTGGCCCGGCCTGGCCATCAGGGCCTGCAGCAAGGCCCCTTCACGAGGCGCCAGCTCCAGAACCTCTTCCCGGCAATAGATGGCGCCGCTGTGCCGTTCGTGTCGCAGGTTGCCCAAGCTGACGGAGGCGCCGGGATCGCTGTCGGACGGTCCCCGGGGGCCGGCGCGTCGGGCGAGGGCTCTCACCCGCGCCTCCAGTTCATCCAGGTCGAAGGGCTTGGGCAGGTAGTCGTCGGCGCCCGTGTTCAGGCCGATGATGCGATCGCCGACCGTGCCGCGTGCGGTGAGGATCAACACGGGGGTGGTCCAGCCGCTGCTGCGGGCGCGCTGGAGCACCTGCAGCCCATCGATGCCCGGCAGAGTCAGATCGAGGACCACCACATCGGGCTGGAAGGCTGACCATTTGTCGAGGGCCTGGCGGCCATCGCCACACGTGGCCACGTCCATGCCGCGGCGTGACAGGCTGCGCTGCAGCGTGGTTTGCATCGTGAGGTTGTCTTCGACGAGCAGCAGTTTCATGGGGCGGACATTAGCACTTTCCCTGATGAGATGGACAGCCGTTTGACAGCTTGGCGGTCGAAGATCGACCGGTCATTCACCCGTACTCAGGAGTTCTCCATGCGCCGCGACACGTTCCTCAAATCCATGGCCGCAATGGCCGTCACCGGTGGTTTGCCCCTTTCGGCCCTGGCGGGTGCCAACCTCAAGATGATGATTCCGGCCAACCCCGGTGGGGGTTGGGACACAACCGGCCGCGCCCTTGGCAAGGCGCTGCTCGACGGCAAGCTGGCCGACACCGTGACCTATGACAACAAGGGTGGCGCTGCCGGTGCACTGGGACTGGCGCAATTCGTGGCAGGCAGCAAGGGCGATCCCAACGCCATCATGGTGATGGGCGCCGTGATGCTGGGCGGCCTGATCACCGGCAAGCCGCCGGTGTCCCTGAGCTCGGCCACGCCGTTGGTGCGACTGACCAGCGAATACAACGTGTTCGTGTTACCGGCCAATTCGCCGTTCAAGACCATGAAAGAAGTGATCGAGCAGTTCAAGAAGGACCCTGGCAGCGTGAAGTGGGGAGGGGGCTCGCGCGGCTCCACCGAACACATTGCCGCGGCCATGATTGCGCGCCAGGTCGGGGTCGATGCCACCAAGGTCAACTACGTCGCGTTCCGGGGCGGTGGCGAAGCAACGGCAGCCATTTTGGGCGGCAACGTGACCATCGGCGGTGGTGGCTACAGCGAGATGGCCGAGTACATCAACGCCGGCAAGATGAAGGCGCTGGCCGTGACTTCCGGCACCCGTCTCAAAGGCATCAATGTGCCCACGCTCAAGGAGCAAGGCATCGACGTGGAGATTGGCAACTGGCGGGGCGTCTACGGCGCCCCTGGCATCACGCCTGAGCAAAGCAAGGTCCTGATCGACCTGCTGGTCAAAGCCACCAAGACCAAGTCCTGGGCCGAGTCGCTGGAGAAGAACAACTGGACGCCGGCGCTGCTGACGGGCGCCGAATTTGCAAAGTTCGTCGATGACGACTTTGCGTCGCTGCGCGCGATCATGGTCAAGTCGGGCATGGTCTGAACCGATTGAAGCCATGACTCAGGATCGCCGCAACCCCTCATTCCTGCAGGCTCTCGTGGGTCTGGGTGTCGTCGCCATCGCCTTGGGGCTGGCGGCTGGTGCGCTCACCATTCCGTCGGCGGCGGGCTATGGGGGGGTGGGGCCCAATTTCCTGCCTTGGCTGGTGTCCGTCGGGCTGCTGGCCTGCGGCGCGTTGATCCTGTATGAGGTCCGCTCGGGCGGCTTCCGGCATCTGGAGGAGACGGGACCGGGCGAAGTTCCCTACTGGGGTGGCTTCGTCTGGATGTCGGCTGGCCTGCTGCTGAACGCCGCGCTGATCACCACGCTGGGTTTCATTCTCAGCTGCGCCCTGTGCTTCGTGCTGGCCTCCCGGGGCATGCGAAATTCGCAGGGGCAGGACACGAGCGGGTTGGCTCCCTGGCTGAAGGATGGGGTCACCGGCGTGCTGATCGCAGCGCCGGTGTACTGGCTGTTCACCAAATTCCTGGCCATCAACCTGCCGGGTCTGACCAATAGCGGGTGGCTGTGATGGAAATCTGGAGTGCATTGATTCAGGGGTTTGTCACGGCGGGCACGCCGGTCAACCTCATGTGGGCGTTCATCGGTTGTGCCTTGGGCACGGCGGTGGGCGTGCTGCCGGGCATCGGGCCGGCGACCGCGGTAGCCATGCTGCTGCCGATCACCGCCAAAGTGGACGCCACGGCCTCGATGATCTTTTTCGCCGGCATCTACTACGGTGCGATGTACGGAGGCTCGACCACGTCGATCCTGCTGAACACACCGGGTGAGACGGCCAGCATGGTCACGGCCATGGAAGGCAACAAGATGGCCAAGAGCGGGCGGGCGGGCGCGGCGCTGGCCACTGCGGCAATCGGCTCCTTCGTGGCCGGCAGCATTGCGACGGTGCTGGTCACGCTGTTCGCGCCACTGGTGGCCGAATTTGCCGTGAAGCTTGGCCCACCCGAGTATTTCATGCTGATGCTGCTGGCCTTCACAACGGTCAGCGCGGTGCTGGGTCAGAGCACGCTGCGCGGCCTGACCTCGTTGTTTCTCGGTCTGGCGCTGGGCCTGGTGGGCATGGACCAGATTTCCGGCCAGGCGCGCTACACCGCTGGCGTGCCGGAGCTGCTGGATGGCATCGAAATCGTGCTGGTGGCGGTGGGCCTGTTCGCAGTGTCCGAGGCGATGCATGCGGTGCTTTTTGAGGGCAAGGTGGTCGAGTCGCAGAACCGGATGAGCCGGGTCACCATGTCGAGAGAAGACTGGCGGCGCTCGTTTCCGGCCTGGCTGCGGGGAACCTTCATCGGCGCCCCGTTTGGCTGCATTCCGGCCGGCGGGACCGAAATCCCCACGTTTCTGAGCTATGCCGCCGAGAAGAAGCTGGCCAAGGATGAATACAAGGCCGAATTTGGACACCAAGGCGCCATTGAGGGCGTCGCGGGGCCCGAGGCGGCGAACAATGCCACGGTCACCGCCGCGCTGATTCCGTTGCTGACGCTCGGTATTCCGGTGTCCAACACGACGGCCATCATGCTCGGCGCGTTCCAGAACTATGGCATTCAGCCAGGGCCCCAGCTGTTCAGCAGTTCGGCCGCGCTGGTCTGGGCCTTGATCGCCTCCCTGTACATCGGCAACGTGATGCTGCTCGTGCTGAACCTGCCGCTGGTCGGCTTCTGGGTGAAATTGCTGAAAGTACCCAAGCCACAGCTGTACGCCGGTATCCTGATCTTCGCGACGGTCGGCGCCTACGGCATGCGCCAGAGCGCGTTCGACCTGTTTCTTCTGTACGTCATCGGTGTGCTGGGCCTGGTGATGCGTCGCTTCGATTTCCCGACGGCACCGGTGGTGGTGGGTATGATCCTGGGGCCTCTTGCCGAGGCACAGCTGCGCAACGCAATCTCGATCGGCGAGGGCAGCCCAATGGTGTTCCTGCAGCGTCCGATGTCGGTGACCATCCTGGTCGTCGTGCTGTCGGTGCTGATCCTGCCGCACCTGGCCAAGCGATTCGCTACAGGCCGGCGTCAAGCGTGAAATTCCTGTCCAATTCAATAAGCCTATGACCCTTGTCAACAGACGCGCCATTCTTGGTGGACTTGGATTGGCCACCCTCGGTCCCTTGGCCTCGCCGGCCTGGGCGCAGGCGGCCAAGCCGGCGGCGGCGCCCCGCGGCAAGCCGGTCCTCAGGCTGGCGACCAAGCTGCGGATCGTGATTCCGGCCAATGTGGGTGGCGGGTGGGATCAGACCGGTCGTGCATTGGGTGCCGCACTGGTCGGTTCCGGCGTGACGGACGAGATCGAGTACGAGAACAAGGGTGGCAAGGGTGGCACGATCGGGTTGGCCTCCTATGTGGAGAAATACAACGCCGATCCGAACACGCTGCTGATGGGTGGCATGGTGATGGTCGGTGCAGTGGCCTTGCAGAAGCCTGCTGTCGACTTGAGCCGAATTCATCCTCTCGCGCGTCTGACCAGCGACTACCTGGTCGTGGTCGTGGCGGCCAATTCGCCCATTCGCAATGCGAGCGACTTCAGCGCCCGCATGCGCGCCAGTCCCAAGGATCTGCCCATTGCCGGCGGCTCGGCGGGTGGCGTGGATCATGTATTTGCCGGCGTGTTCACACGGGGCTCCGGAAGCAAGCCCGAGGAACTGGTCTATCTGCCGTTTGCGAGCGGCCCCGAGGTGGTGCAAGCCGTTCTCTCTGGCAAGGCGGCGGTGGGCATTTCCGGCTACAGCGAATTCAGTGAACAGCTGGCGAGTGGCAAGTTGCGCGCCATCGGTGTGTCAGCCAAACGCTCAGTGTTTGGCATTCCGGCCATTCGTGATCAGGGCGTGGATGTGGACATGGCCAACTGGCGTGGCGTCTTTACGGGGCTGGACGTCCCCGCCACGCGGCGCGCCGAGATGGTTGAGGGGATCAAAGTGGCCACCGGCCATGACTCCTGGCTGAAGACCCTCAAGCAGAACCATTGGGAGTCCTCATGGCTTTCGGGGCCCGCCTTCGCGAGCTTCATTGACGTCGACATGACCACTTCTCGCGTCATGGCGCACCTGCTCAAACTGAAAGCCTGATGCAGTCCTGAGGAGCCTGAGCGGTACCATCCGCGCATGGAATACACCGGAATTTCGGCGCAGGGCTTGCCGCGGGATGCGCAAAGCATCCTCGAACTGGCGGCGCGCTCGATGTTTGACTTGTTCGCCAACGCCAGCGAGGGCATGCTGCTGGTGGATCGCGAAGCCCGGGTGGTCTGGATCAACGACCAGTACCGCCGGTTTCTGCCCGCGCTGGGCTTTCCTCGTGAAGAGGATTTTGTCGGCCATCCGGTGTCGGCCGTGGTGCAGAACACCCAGATGCACAAGGTGCTGGAGACCGGCAAGCCGATCCTGATCGACCTGCTGTCCAACCGCGCCGGCACCTTCGTTGTCAGCCGCATTCCGTTGCGAGACGACGCAGGCGCGGTGATCGGTGCGCTGGGCATTGTGCTGTTCGACCAGCCGGAAACCAACCTGCAGCCGCTGATCGCCAAGTTCTCCCTGGCTCAGCGCGACCTCGACGAGGCGCGGCGCGAACTCGCCACCCAGCGCCTGAAACACAGTGCTGGCAAGCGGCAGTCCAAGTACACCTTCACCAGCTTTGTGGGCACCAGTGCGGCGGCGGTCGAGGTCAAGCGCCAAGCCCGCCGCGCAGCGCAATCGAGCAGCCCCGTGTTGCTGTTGGGCGAGACAGGTACCGGCAAGGAACTGCTGGCCCATGCCATCCATGCCTCTTCGGCGCGGGCCCAGGGCCCGTTCATCAGCGTCAACATCGCCGCGGTGCCCGACACCTTGCTGGAGGCCGAGTTCTTTGGTGTGGCTCCTGGCGCCTATACCGGCGCCGAACGAAAGGGGCGCGATGGCAAGTTCCGCCTGGCCGATGGCGGCACGCTGTTCCTGGACGAAATCGGTGACATGCCGCTGGCGCTGCAGGCCAAGCTGCTGCGTGCGCTGCAGGAAGGCGAGATCGAGCCCCTGGGCTCCAACAAACTCATTCCCTTTGATGCGCGCGTCATCGCGGCGACCTCGCGCGACCTGGTCAAGCTGGTGCGTGAAGGCAGTTTCCGTGAAGACCTCTATTACCGCCTGAACGTGTTGCCGATCCGGGTGCCGCCCTTGCGCGAACGCAGCGAAGACCTGGCGGCGCTGGTTGAAGCCCTCGGGGAGGACATGGCCCTGCGCAGCGGCGACCAACCGCCCGAACTCAGTGCCGACGCCCTGGACCTGCTGGCCCGTCAGACCTGGCGCGGCAACATCCGCGAGCTGCGCAATGTGCTCGAACAAGCCGCCATGCGGGCCGACTCGCACTTTCTGGGGCGCGAACAGATCGAGGCAGTGCTGCGCGAGAACCCCGGCGCCCGAATCGGGCTGCCGGGTGATGCCTTGCGCTCGGCCACGAAGGGTGCCGTCTCGGCGGGCGCGCCCGTTTCTGTCACCCTGCTGCGCCCCCTGGATGAGCAAGTGGCCGAGCTGGAGCGAATGGCGATCGCGGCCGCCATGGACCGATGTGGGGGCAACAAGGTGGCGGTGGCGCGGCTTCTGGGCATTTCCCGCGCCAAGTTGTATGAACGCCTGCGCCCGACGGACAATCCGTCGGCTTGACGGGCCTGCGCCGGTGCCCGGCTG
>ERZ795062.1657-NODE-1657-length-15529-cov-10.317694_pt1 | contig 15529 bp, 18 predicted proteins | sample MGYA00375146_ERZ795062 | MGnify/ENA primary metagenome ERZ795062 (study PRJEB30191, sample SAMN05720281) | activated sludge metagenome | isolation source: Anaerobic digester | place: USA | collected 2015-07-16 ... | reverse complement strand
TATTTGCAATTTTGTCAGGGGTATTTACTGCTGGAATAATAGTCTCAACTATAAGTTATGGAATCTTAGGATAATGAGGTAGTTGAGGAGTATTTTTCTAAAGACGCTATTATAAATAATTATTTATAATTTTTTATTGCTTCTTTTTACTTTTTTATGTTATTATTTATACAGCTCATATCCTTTGGGAATGAGACTATATTATAAGGAGTGAAAAAAATGAATATAGGATTTATAGGTGCCGGAAAGGTTGGCTGTTCCTTCGGACACTACCTCAAACAGCAAGATTTGCCTGTTGTTGGCTATTATAGCCTGAGCAAATCGTCAGCTTCTTATGCTGCAGTTCTAACTAAAAGTTCACCTCTTAATTTAGAGGAGTTAGTGAACCAATCCAACTATATTTTTATAACTACACCTGATGATGAGATAAGCAATATATGGGAAAAAATATTTAATTATGATTTCAAAGACAAATTTATATTCCATATGAGTGGATGCTTATCCTCTGATGTATTTAAGGGTTATAAAGACAAGGGAGCAAATTGCTATTCCCTTCATCCATTGTATTCTTTTGCAGACAAAAATTCATCGGATCTAAAGGATGTTATTTTTTCAGTTGAAGGTGAAAATATTGAAAAAATAAAGAATTTTCTTGAAAAAGCCAATATAGACTATTTTATAATTGACAAAGAAAAGAAACCTATTTACCATGCTTCAGCAGTGTTTATTTCTAATTATTTAGTTTCTTTGGCTAAAATTGCAGAAAATCTCCTTGTAGATTGTGGACTAAATAAAAGTCAATGTGTAAAAGGTATATATCCTTTAATGGGAAGTACATTAAATAATATTAAGGAAATGGGAATAGATAATGCATTAACAGGTCCAATAATACGAGGGGATATTAATACTATTAGAGAGCATTTAAATTATTTAGATAAATATGATGATATTTATAGAGAATTGGGGAGTATAGCTTTAGATATAGCTAAAGATAAATCTAATTTATCGGAAGATACTATAAATGAGTTAAATAAAATATTACGAGGTGATCATAATGAAAAAAACTGTAGCCACTTTTAAGGAGGCTAAAATTAATAATGAAAAATTATCCATGGTAACTGCATATGATTACTCCATGGCAAAATTAGTTGATGAAGGAGGAATAGATGGCATATTAGTTGGAGATTCTTTAGGGATGGTAACTCTTGGGTATGAAAACACCCTTGCTGTAACTATAGATGATATGATTCATCATACAAAAGCAGTAAGCAGAGGAGCAAACAATGCTTTAGTTGTTGCAGATATGCCTTTTTTATCCTATCACATAAGTATAGAAGAAAGTATTAAAAATGCTGGAAGGCTTATAAAGGAAGGAAATGCCCATGCTGTTAAACTAGAAGGAGGACGGGATGTAATAGATAAAATAGAAGGAATAGTTAAAGCACAAATACCTGTAATGGGGCATATTGGTTTGACACCTCAATCTATAAATATGTTTGGTGGATTTAAGGTTCAAGGGAAAACCATAGAGCAAATTCAAAACTTAATAGATGATGCTAAATGTTTGGAAGAAGCAGGAGTTTTTGCAATAGTTTTAGAATGTATACCTGAAAAAATTTCAAAAATAATTACAGAAAGTGTATCAATTCCTACAATTGGAATTGGTGCTGGGAAATACTGTGATGGGCAAATATTGGTTATAAATGATATGTTAGGGATGTATTCGGATTTTACACCTAAATTTGTAAAACAATACAAAAACTTAAAAGAAGATATAAATGAAGCAATTAATAATTATATAAAGGATATAAAAACAGGTGCTTTTCCAGAAGAAAAACACAGCTTTAAAATAGATAAACAAATATTGGATAAATTGAATAAATAAGAGGTGGACAATATGCAAGTAATCAATTCTATAAAAAAAATGAAAGACGAAATAAAAAAAGCTAAAAAAGAAAATCTATCCATAGGATTTGTCCCTACAATGGGTTATCTTCATGAAGGTCATATAAGCCTTATAAAGAGAGCTAAATTAGAGAACGACTTAGTTGTAATAAGTATATTTGTAAATCCCACACAATTTGCTCCTAATGAGGATTTTGAAAAATACCCTAGAGATGAAAAAAGGGATTTAAAAAAATGTGAAGAAAATGGAAGTGATATAGTATTTTTGCTACAAAAAGAGGAAATGTATCCTGAAGATTTTTGTACATTTGTGGAAGTAGAAAAGCTAGGAGATAGACTATGTGGAAAATCTAGACCTACCCATTTTAGAGGAGTCACTACCGTTTTAACTAAGTTTTTTAATATAATTCAACCTGATAGAGCTTATTTTGGGCAAAAAGATGCTCAACAATTGGTAATAGTAAAAAAGATGGTAGAAGATTTAAATATGGATGTGGAGATAATAGGATGTCCTATAGTAAGAGAAAAGGATGGATTAGCTATTAGCTCAAGAAATACCTATTTAAATGTAGAAGAAAGAGAGGATGCATTACTTTTATATAAATCCTTAGTATTGGCAAAGAATTTAATTGAAAAAGGGGAAATAAATATCCATAAAATAAAAGAACAAATGGAGAATATTATTCTATCAGGAAAAAACAATACCATTGACTATATTGAATTTGTAGATTTAAAAACATTAGATCCAGTTTCAAAAATTGAAGATAAAGTACTAATAGCAATAGCAGTAAAAGTTGGAAATACTCGTCTTATAGATAATATGGTTGTAAGCATATAGGAGGCATATATGAAAATATTTATGTTAAAATCTAAAATTCACAGAGCAACAGTAACTGATGCTAATTTAGATTATGTAGGAAGTATAACTATAGATGAGAAACTAATGAAAGAAGCCAATATTTTGGAAAACGAAAAAGTACAAGTGGTCAATATAAATAATGGAGAAAGATTTGAAACCTATGTAATTAAAGGACCTTATGGTAAAGGGGATATTTGTTTAAATGGAGCTGCTGCAAGACTTGCTGAGCCAAAAGATAGAATAATCATAATGTCTTATTGTATTGTAGATGAATATGAAGCCAAAAAATTTAATCCTAAAATTGTATTTGTAGATGAATATAATAATGTAATAGAGTAAATTAAAAACTTGCTAGAGACTACAATCTAGCAAGTTTTTTAACTTTTATAATAGTTATTTGTACTTACAATTTTTTCATATCAATACTTAGGAAAACAATATTTTGGATATTAATTAATATAGTTTAAATAAAATTAAAATTGACATACATATATACCTATGCTAACATAGTGGTAGTGTATAAATTAATACAAATCTTGATACCTTATCAAGAGTGGTGGAGGGAATGGGCCCGTTGAAACCCAGCAACCTGTATTTATACAAAGGTGCTAAGTCCCACAGAATTATGTTTCTGAAAGATGAGGTTAATAAACGACCTTTTCCTTTTGGAAGAGGTTTTTTAAATATCTATGGGATTATATTCCTCTACCGTATCAAGAGATTAAATATTAAAAACGGTTTTAAACTTAAGGAGGTAATTTTATGAAAAAGTGGTTATTTACATCTGAATCCGTTACAGAAGGCCATCCAGATAAGGTGTGTGATGCTATCTCAGATGCTATTTTAGATGCAATACTGGAGAAGGATCCTGATGCTAGAGTTGCTTGTGAAACAGCTGTAACTACAGGCTTGGTATTGGTCACAGGAGAAATTACTACAGACTGCTATGTGGATATTCCTAAAATTGTAAGACATACAGTAGAGGAAATTGGATATACTAGAGCCAAATACGGTTTTGATGCTGACACCTGTGCTGTGCTTACATCTATTAATGAACAATCTCCCGATATAGCTATGGGAGTAGATAAAGCATTGGAACATAGGAGCAATGGAGAAGATGAGTTTGATAAAATAGGAGCAGGAGACCAAGGCATGATGTTTGGGTTTGCTTGCAATGAAACAGAGGAACTGATGCCTATGCCAATCTCATTAGCTCATGAATTAGCTAGGAGATTGGCCCATGTGAGAAAAAGTGGAGCTTTAGATTACTTAAGACCTGATGGTAAAACTCAAGTTACAGTAGAATACCATGGAAACAAACCAGTTAGGATAGAAAACATAGTGGTTTCTACTCAACATAGCCCTGATGTGGATTTGGATATTATAAAAAGGGATATTATAGAACATGTAATATTGAAGGTAGTACCCCCTGAGATGATAGATGATAATACTAAGTACTATGTGAATCCTACTGGTAGATTTGTAATAGGGGGTCCTATGGGAGACGCAGGTCTTACTGGTAGGAAGATAATAGTAGACACCTATGGGGGTTATGGGAGACACGGAGGAGGAGCTTTCTCAGGAAAAGATCCAACAAAAGTAGATCGTTCAGCTAGTTATGCTGCTCGATATGTAGCTAAAAATATTGTAGCTGCAGGTTTAGCAGATAAATGTGAAGTAGGACTAGCTTATGCAATAGGAGTGGCAAGACCCTTATCCATATATGTAGAGACCTTTGGTACTGGTAAAGTGCCCGACGAAAAAATTGAAGAATTGGTTCAAAAGCATTTTGACTTAAGGCCAGCAGCTATTATTAGAGATTTAGACTTAAAAAGGCCTATATACAGGGACATAGCAGCTTATGGTCACTTTGGTAGGAAGGATTTAGATTTACCCTGGGAAAAGACCGATAAAGCAGAAATTCTTAAAAAAGAGGCTTTTTAGTTACTCAATGATATTGGCTTACTCTTAACAAGACTTTAATAAAATCCCAATAAATTTACAGAGTCAAGGATTATTCCTTGGCTCTTTTTAATTTCTGAAATTCACTTTTCATCATCTTAAGACCTTTAAACTTTTTTATAGATTTCCAATGGGAATTGCCCATTTCATAGTAAGAATTATCTCAACTCTTTTTTTTACCTTTCTCAATTAAATAGTTACTATATAATTACCTAGGAAATATGGAAGGCGCCTTCCCATTGGGAGGAGAGAATTTGTATAAGGAAATAGGTAGGCTATTAGCTTTAAGTAAAGAAGGGGATACAAAGGCAAAAATAGAACTATTATCCAGACTAAATCCATTGATAATAAGCTCTATTAGGCACTATTACTATAATCCTCACTTATATGAAGATTTACTACAAGAAGGCTATGAAATAGTTCTTAGATCCATAGAAGAGTATGATTCTACTAAGGGTAGCTATTTTTTAGGATTTGTAAAACTAAAACTTAAATATCACTATCTAAATAAACACAAGGAAAAACATGCTATTTCGCTAAATCAAATTATAGGAAATGATGAAATGGAGCTTATAGAACTTATAAAGGATGATGAACCAAGCCCTTTAGACAAAGCTATTCAAAATGAGGAATTAACAAAATTAAAGCAAGCCATAAATTTATTAACTCCAAGACAACGGGAAGTTGTAATAGCTTATTATATAGAAGATATGAGCATAGGTGAAATAGGAGAAAAATTAGGCATAGCTTATAGGACAGTAGTCAATACCAAAGCAAGAGCAATAGATGTACTTAAAAAAACAATAGTAAAATAACTTACTTTTATCTATATAGAAAGTACAAGGAGGTGATAATGTGGCAGTAGTAGATGTTAAGGAAAATGTAAGGTTAAAACTAGAACTAGATGGAGGAATGGATGGGAACAGACAGATTATCAAATCTAAAACTTTTACTAAAGTAAAACCTACAGCAGAAAATGAGGATATTTATGAAGTTGCTGAATCCCTTGCTGATCTTCAAGCCTACCCTATATATAAGGTTAAAAGGCTAGAGGAAATTCATCTAGTAAGAGAGTAATTCTCAGGAACAAAGGACTATAAGGAGGTGATTAGGTGAACAAAACTAAGCTAGAATTAGAATTTAAAGACCAGATGGGGAAAAAATTTACATTATCTCTAGATGAACCTAGGGATGATGTAACAGAAGTGGAAATAAAGGCAGCAATGGATGATATAGTAGCACGAAATATATTTTTTACCGATGGTGGAGATATAGTGGCTGCTGCTGGAGCTAGGATAATAACAACTACAATCGACGAAATTGAAATATAAAATTAATAGGGCGGCCAATGGCCGTCTTATTTTTTAAGGAAGGAGGCGAATCATGGAAGAAATATATACCCATATAGCCAATTTAGGCTTTCCCATAGTTATATCTATCTATTTGCTAGTGAGAATAGAAGGAAAATTAGACCAATTGACGGAAAGCATAAATGAGCTATCTCGGGCTATAGCTAGTATGAAATAAAAATCCCCTCCTTGACATGGAACACATGTTCTGTTACAATAGTTCAAGGAGGGGATTTTTATGGATTTAGAGAGGATAATATTGGAAGAGTTGATGGCTTTTATTCCTATTTATGTGCCGTTAAAGGGGAATTGTACCCAATTGTATACAAAACGAGGAGGAATTTACCAAATAGACAAAAGCACCAAAACGGTTTTAACCTTATTGTGCCAATATTATTTAATGGATCTTCAAGCTGCTAGAAAATACTATGGAGATCTATTATCAATGAAAAATTTAATTCCTATCCCTTTTACTGAAGAGGATGTATTCATACCTACTAAGGTAAGAAAACCCTTATATAGAAATGACGGAGCTACAGGATTTATCAATATCAGATATATTGAAAAGGTAGTAGAGTATAATAAACAGGTAATCATAAAGCTTGTAAATGGAGAAACCATCTCTAGTTTAAGTACTATGGAAACAGTCAATAGACATATTAAAAATGGGCATATAGTCCAAAGATTTTATAGGGAAAAACAACAAAGCTTAGTACTTAAGGAATACGATTTTTATGATGAGTACAGTAGGCCAGCTACCAAAGGGGATATAGCTTTATTAAGACAGGAAATATTAAAATTAAAAGGATTATAGTAGGGGACTATGATATAATATTATTTAATAATATATGTGAAGGAGAATGGCTTTTGTTAACACTGGAAGGTATGGTAGAGGAAATCATATTTAGAAATGAACTTAACTCCTATACAGTGGCTACTTTGGATACTTTCGATGGAAAAGCCACTATAGTAGGGTATGCTCCCTTAATAAATGTGGGGGAGACAGTAAAAGTAGAAGGAGAATGGATATACCATCCTAATTATGGGGAACAATTGGAGATTACAAACATATGGACAGTAACCCCATCTACTGTAAATGGAATAGAAAAATATTTATCTTCAGGGCTTATTCCCCATATAGGGCCAAAGACTGCTAAACGAATTGTAGATAGATTTGGACTGGATACTCTAGATATAATTCAATATAATCCAGAAAAGCTTAAGGAAATAGAGGGTATAGGGGATAAAAAACTTAAAAAAATAGTAGAAGCCTTTGAAGAACAAGGAGAAATTAGGGATATAATGGTGTTTTTACAGCAATATGACATTACCCCTAATTATAGTATAAGGATATATAAAAAATACGGTAAGGATACCATAAAGATTATATCCCAAAATCCCTATAAGCTTTCTGAGGACATATTTGGTATTGGATTTAAAACTGCCGATAAGATAGCTCAAAAAATGGGTATAGATAAAAATTCCCCTTATCGGATAGAAGGAGGTATTCGTTATACCTTAATGAAATATGCTGGAGCAGGCCATAGCTATGTACCAAAGAATGAATTAATCCAGAGTACTGCCCAATTATTGGAGTTAGAAGAGTATTTAGTGGAAGGTTCCTTACAGGATCTAGCTATTAAAGGTACTATACACATATCTACCATTGATGACCAGGTACTTATATATTATACTCCTTTCCATGTAGCGGAGAACAATGTAAGTAGAAAGATAGTAGAGATATCCCGAGTAGAGCTTAAAGAATTGGATATAGATCTGGACAAAGCCATAAAAGCCATAGAAGGAGAAGAAGGTATCCAATTTGCAGAGAAACAAATAGAAGCCATAAAGGAATCTGTAGAAAATGGCATTGTAGTAATTACTGGTGGTCCAGGAACAGGAAAGACCACCACCATAAATGCCATAATAAAAATATTTGAAGATCAAGGCTTAAAAGTCCATTTAGCTGCCCCCACAGGACGAGCAGCTAAAAGGATGACGGAGACTACTGGAAGAGAAGCTAAGACTATACATCGATTACTGGAATATTCCTTTATGGAGGAAGATATGGCTTTTGGATTAAATGAAGATTCTCCACTAGATACAGATTTACTCATAATAGATGAAGCTTCTATGATAGATATACTCCTTATGAATAATCTATTAAAAGCTATAATGCCAGGTACTAGATTGATACTGGTAGGAGATGTAGACCAATTGCCCTCGGTAGGAGCAGGTAATGTACTCAAGGATATAATCGAAAGTGGTGTAGTTAAGGTAGTAGAACTAGATGAGATATTTCGTCAGGCAGAAGAGAGCATGATTGTAGTTAATGCCCATAGAATCAATAAAGGGGAGTATCCCTATTTAAATAGAAAAGGCAAAGACTTTTATTTTATTCGGGAAACAAATCCTAAAATTATTGCAGATACAGTTGTAGAACTATGCAAGGATAGACTACCAAACTACTATGGAATAGATCCATTAAAAGATATACAGGTATTATCTCCTATGAAAAAAGGGGATATAGGTATAAATGTGTTAAACAAACAACTCCAAGAAGCCTTGAATCCCAAAGGATTTGGCAAAAAGGAAAAGATTCTTGGAGATGAATTGTTTCGAGTAGGAGACAAGGTGATGCAGATTAAAAACAACTATTCCACCGAATGGGAGATAATAAAGGATGGAGTTCTCCAAGAAAAGGGAGAAGGAGTTTTCAATGGTGATTTAGGCTTTATACTTGATATAGATGATGAGGATAGGGTTATGAAAATTTTATTTGACGACGAAAAGGAAGTAGAATATAGTTTTAATCAGTTAGATGAACTAAAACTATCCTATGCCACTACTGTTCATAAAAGTCAAGGTAGTGAATTTGAAGTAGTGGTAATGCCCATATACTGGGGGCCACCAATGTTATTAACTAGAAATTTACTCTATACTGCTATCACTAGGGCTAAAAGATTAGTGGTCTTAGTGGGAGAGGAGAAATATTTAAAATCCATGATAAGAAACAATAGGATTGCAAAAAGGTATTCTAGCTTAGACTATAAGATAAGAAGTATATTGGCTATGTTCTAGGAGGAAATTATGGGTATATTTAAAACCATCAATAATTTACTATTTATTCCAGAACATGTCTGTTTGTTCTGTAAGGAAAACTTAGGGGACTATTCCAAATATATATGTAATGATTGTAAAGAATTAATAGAGTTTATCCACAGGGAAGTAGATCTAGATTTGAATAATATAAATGGCATCTACTATTCTATACAATATAATAGGTTTATAAAAGAAAAAATTCATAGTTTTAAATTTCAAGGGAAAAGCTATCTATACAAGCCTTTTGGTGAAATACTTGTAGAAACCATAAAGGTAAAAAAACTTAAGGAAAAGGTAAATGCTGTAGCGTTTGTTCCTCTCCATAGAAGGAAAGAAGGATTAAGGGGTTACAATCAGTCAAAGCTTTTGGCCCAATATGTAAGGGATAATATTAATCTGCCCCTATTAGATAAACATCTTGTTAAGACTAGATGGACCATGGATCAAAACAAATTGACTAAATTTGAAAGGGAGGAAAACCTAATAGGAGCTTTCAAAACTATGAATCATAAGGATTTTAAGGGTAAAGATATTCTATTGATTGACGATATTATAACTACAGGGACAACTATGGAAGAGTGTGGAAAGGTTCTTTTAGAAGGAGGAGCTAAAACCGTAACAGGACTAGCCCTTACTTCCAGCATGAAGATCTAAGGGGTGATGGTAATGGATATAAGAAATTGTAGCCGTTGTGGAAGGATATATACTTACGATGGCTTAAACATTTGTCTTAAATGTAGAAAGGAAGATGAAGAGGATTTTCAAAAGGTAAAGGAATATCTAGATGAAAATCCAGGAGCTGATATTAATGAAGTAACTGAAGAGACAGGAGTAGATTCTAAAAAGATAATAGAATTTTTAAGACAGGGAAGATTGGAAATAAAGGATGAAAACAATCTACTATTAAGCTGTGAAAGATGTGGAACTCCCATAAAAACTGGGCGATTTTGTGAAAAATGTATTGTAGAGATGCAAAGGGAGTTTAAACAATCTATTGGTGGAGGCAGAGATCCTAAGGATTTGACCAATGGTAGAGCTAAAGAAAAGATTAAAATAATTGATAGATATAAAAATGATCGATGGAAAAAAAATAGTTAAAGTATCACCCTATTTAACCGATAATAATATTGAGTACGGGGAAATGGGGTGTTTTTTATGAAAATAAATAAAACAGATAAGGTAATGCAAGTATATAATAACATGACTACAAACAAGGTAAACGTGAACAAAAATAGAAAAGAAAAGGACAAGATAAATTTGTCGGAAAGGGCAAAGGATTATCAGTTTGCTATGAATAAAATAAAAGAAATACCAGATATTAGGATGGATAAGGTGAATGAATTAAAAGAACAAGTCCAGTCAGGTAATTATAATGTAGAAGGCAAAAAAATAGTAGAAAAGATGTTTGAAAGTATCAATTTCGATAAAAGAATATGATGAGGTGTAAATATGACCTTTAAAGATGAACTTATGAGTATATTGGAAAAAGAAAAGAAGATATTGCATAGACTAAAGGATATTACCTTTGAGAAGACTGATATTTTAATAAAAGATCAGGTGGATAGATTGGAAGAGATGACCAAGGAAGAAGAAGAACTCATAATCCAAATAGCAGCGGCAGAAGAGGAAAGGCTAAAACTAATGGATAGTTGGGGGCTAGATATAAATATTTCTATAACTCAAGTTATAGACAATATACCTGAAGGTGGAGAGGAACTAGAACTATTAAAGGAACAGCTGACAGGATTGTTGATAGATATTCATGCAAGAAATGCTTTAAATAACGATCTTATAATGGAAAATTTACAATGGTTGGATTTTAATATGAATTTAATTTCCAATGTACAAAGCCCTCCAACCTATGGTAAGGGAAAACAAAGGCAATCTAATAATAGTTTATTCGATAGGAAGGTGTAGAATATGAGTTTCGGAGGACTTTATATATCTATATCGGGAATATATGCAAATAAAAAGGCACTGGATACCTTATCTCATAATATAGCCAATGTAAACAATCCCGATTATGTAAGACAACAAACAATTCATGCAGATAGTAGATATTCTAAAACAGGCTTACAATTTCAAACTGGAACGGGAGTAGATGTTCAACAGGTTAGACAGATTAGGGATGAGTTTTTAGATTATAAATTGAGAAGGGAAATGGCTACTTTTGGATATTATTATACTAAATCAGAAGTACTAGAGGAGATAGAGTATATATTTAGGGAGATGAAGGTACCTGGGGAATTAAATAGTGGTGCATTACAGGATGTAATGGATGATTTTTGGAATAGCTGGGAAGAACTATACAAGGATCCAGAAAGCTTAACTATAAGGGGTTTACTCCATGAAAATGCCGTAGCTTTTACCACTACAGTTAATCATATAAGTAGTCAATTAGACCATCTCCAATTCAACTTAAATAAGGAGATGTTAAATAGATCCAGTGAGGTAAATACCCTGTTAAGGGAGATTGCCAATTTAAACAAGAATATAAAAATACAAGAAGCCTATGGTCCTCATGTAAGAGCCAATGATTTAAGAGATAGTCGCAATTCCAAATTAGATAGATTAGCAGAATTAATTCCTATTAATTACTATGAAAACTCCCAAGGGGAAGTAGTAGTAACTTTACAAGGTAGAGATCTAATTAATGGAGATTATTTTAATCCTATAGAAGTTAGATTAAATGAAAAAGGTCATGGAGAAATCCACTGGTCTGACTCAGGAGAAAAAATAGACCTACAAGGGAAAGGAGAACTAGGAGGCTATATAGACGCTAGAGATAAGGAAGTAGTTGAATATAGAAATAGATTGAATTTATTAGTAGGCACTATAGCTGAAAGTATGAATGAAATTCATAAAGTTGGCAAAGGCTTAGATGGAAGTTCGGGAGAAGAGTTTTTTATATTTGAAGCAGATGACCCTGCAGCTACTATAAAGGTTAATCCAGAGTTAGCAGATTTTAATAAGATAGCAGCTTCAAAATCAGGAGTTAGAGGAGATGGAGATATAGCTAAGGAAATAGCTAACTTAAGAAGAGAAAAATTATATGGTAAATATAATCCAGAAAACCCAGATGATTTCATAGAACCAGGTACTTTAAATATGGATGATTTCTACAGGGATTTGATACTAAATCTAGGCACAGAAAGGGAAAAAGCCCGAGGAATGGCTTTCAACCAAATTATGTTATTACAACAAATAGACGAAAGAAGGAAGGAAATATCCTCTGTATCCTTAGATGAAGAAATGGCAAATATGCTAAAATATCAACACTCCTACATAGCTAATAGTAGGGTGATTAACGCTATCGATGAGATGATAGATAATGTGGTAAATAGGATGGGGATAGTGGGAAGATAGTTTGGTAATTCACAATGTACAATTTATATTACATATTGCATAATTAAAGAGCTGCCTTTGGGCAGTTTAAAATAATGGGGTGAGGAAATATGCATTTTGGTTTTAATACAGCGGTAAAGGGGCTATTAGCTAGTCAAAGATCTCTATACACAACTAATCACAATATAAACAACATAAATACCAAAGGTTATACAAGACAATTAGCTTCCCAGAGAGCTACTACTCCTTACGATTTACCAGGGATAGGATATTTAGGTACTGGGACTGAAATATATGATATATCCAGAGTTAGAAATTCCTATTTGGATTTTAAGTACTGGAATGAAAATGCTCCTATGGGGGAATGGGAAGTGAAGAAGAATCATTTATCTGAAATAGAGAAGCTGTTTGGAGAGCCCTCTAATAGTAGTTTTAGGCAATATTTAGATGATTTCTTTCAGGCTTTAACCCATATGAGTACTAATCCTTCTGATCCATCCTATAGGGAGACTGTCAGAGAAAACGGCTTAGCTATTACAAAACATATTAATGAAACAGCTGTAAGATTAGAGGAATTAAGAAGGGAAACAAAAGTAGCTATAGAAAATAATGTAGTAAAGATAAATAGCATAGCCGATCAAATAGCTTCTTTAAATAGACAAATATATTCCCATGAAATAGATGGTAGGCAAGCTAATGATTTAAGGGATAGAAGGGATTTGCTGGTAGATGAACTGTCCAAGATAGCTAATGTAAAGGTACACGAATCCGATGATGGAAAATTTAGAGTAAGTATCAGCGGTGTATCTTTAGTAGATCATATTCATGTATCGGAAATAAAATACAAAACAGAACCTAATAGTGATGAAATAACTATAGAATGGGGAAATGGAGCTTCAGTGGATTTTAAGTCTGGAGAACTAAAGGGACTATTAGATTTATACAGTGGCAATGGGGAAAATAACAGCTATAGAGGTATCCCCTATTATCAAAATAAATTAGATCAATTTGCTCAAGAATTTGCTGAAAAATTTAATGAAGTGCATCAGGGAGGCTATGGGTTAAATGGAAGTAGTAATATAGATTTCTTTAAAATTGGCGATGAAAATAATCCTGCAGCTACCATAACCTTATCTGATAAAATACTTGAGAATTTAGATAATATAGCTGCAGGAAAAGAACCAGGACATTCAGAAGACAATAGAAATCTATTGGAGCTAATCGCTCTAAGAGATGATAGGGAATTCTTTACTGGTGGAGTTTCCCAAGGAACTCCAGATGATTTTATAAAATCCATTATATCCAACTTAGCTGTAGATAGTATGCAGGGAGAGAGGATGTATAGCTCCCAAAATATAATGCTAAAGAATATCCAATCCAAAAGGGATTCGGTATCTGGCGTATCCTATGATGAAGAGATGGCAGATATGGTAAGATTCCAACACGCCTATATAGCATCAGCAAGGATGATTACAACCTTAGATACTATTATGGATGTGACTATAAATAGATTAGGATTAGTAGGAAGATAGTTGATAATGAACAATGTATAAAGTTCAATTGTATGAGTGAAAGGAGGTTAAAAAATTGAGAGTGACCAATAACATGCTTATAAATAATATGGTATATAATCTAAACCAAAACCTAAGAACCCTTGAGAAACTTCAATATCAAAAGGCTACAGGAAAGAAGTTTAGAGTGCCTTCAGATAACCCAATAGGTGCAAGTAAAAGCCTTAAATTTCATACAGATATATCTAAATTGGAACAATATAAGAGAAATGCTGAAGATGCCATGTCTTGGATGACGGATACAGAAGCAGCCTTAGGGGAAATAGGTGAAGTATTAAAAAGAGCCTATGAATTATCCATAGATGTAGCTAATGGAACCAAAAAAGCTCCTGAAGATCTACAAAAAGTAAAGGAAGAAATAGATCAATTAAGAGAGCATTTAATCCAAATTGGAAATACTACCTATGCAGGAAGGCATATATTTAGTGGATATAAGACAGATAAACCCCTACTGAATGAGGATGGGAGTTATAATATAGAATTAAGGGAAGATGAAATATTTGAATATAATGTAGGAATATCGGAAATGGTAAAAGTGAATACTTTAGGAGGAAAGGTGTTTGGTAAAATAGGTTTAGATGATAATGTGAAACCTATATTCAATGGCGAACCTGACTATGCCTCTAATATAAATGAAAAAGAAATGCCCTATTTAATAGCAGTATTTGATGCTCTATCAGAAGAATTGAATAGTGGCACAGATCCAGAAGTAATTCAAGAATCTATTGAAAGACTACAAAACTGTCATGAACAAATTCTAACTGTAAGGGCAGAAGTAGGTGCCAAAATGAATAGGTTGGAGATGACGGAGAAAAAGATAGATATTCAGATAGAAAATGTAAATGAATTACTATCCCTTAACGAAGATGTGGATATGGCAGAAATATCTATGCATATAGCTATGGCAGAAAATGTATATATATCTAGCCTTATGACAGGGGCAAAAATTATCCAACCTACTTTGGTACAATTTTTAACTTAAAATTAGTACAACAAAGCATATACTCAAATTTTTTATAAACAATGTATATAATCTATATATACGATTAATAAGGCGACATTCTTTAGTCGCCTAAAATACTTTGAACCTATTTTATTAGAAGGGGAGGAGAAGGATGAAGTTAAATACTAAAAACTTTGGGAAAATAGAAATTAAAGAAGAGGATATAATCTATTTTCCAGATGGGATATTAGGTTTTGAAGAAGAAAAACAATTTGTAATCATAAATAATGAAGACGAACAAAACCCCTTTCATTGGCTTCAATCAGTGCAAAATCCAGAATTAGCTTTTGTAATAATAAATCCTTTTTTTGTATTTCCAGACTACGACATAATATTACCTAAATCTGCACAAGATAAATTAAAAATAGAGGATAAAAAGGATGTAGTTATATATTCAATAGTAGTAGTTCCAGAGGATATGGAAAAGATGACA
>ERZ795062.1653-NODE-1653-length-15587-cov-4.949395_pt1 | contig 15587 bp, 12 predicted proteins | sample MGYA00375146_ERZ795062 | MGnify/ENA primary metagenome ERZ795062 (study PRJEB30191, sample SAMN05720281) | activated sludge metagenome | isolation source: Anaerobic digester | place: USA | collected 2015-07-16 ... | reverse complement strand
CAGAGCTGGAAAATTAAGGACCGGGGGAGGTGAGGTATAGATAGGTTGGCTCAGCTTGGAATCATAGACAAAAGCTAAGAAAGGAGATTTAAACTCATGAAAAAGTGTTTAGTGGTACTGGTAGTTTTGATTTTGTTGCTCGGTTTTGCTTCCATATCTTTTGCTCAGGAGGAAGTGGTTCCTGGATGGTCATATAATATCTCAGATTACCAGGAACTTACGGGTAAAAAAGTTACCGAGCTTAGTGAGGCTCCTGCTTTACTAGAACTAGTGAAGCAGGGTGAAATCCCGCCGGTAGAAGAGAGATTGCCTGAGGAACCTCTGATAGTAGAACCATTTGAAGAGATAGGGCAATATGGAGGAACTCTCCATAGGGCTCATAATAGCCCAGGTGATATTGGTGCCTGGCATCGCATGGTGGGTGAGCCCCTTATACGCTGGGATGCAGAGTACAAAAAGATACTTCCTAACCTGGCTACACATTGGGAAGTCTCAGAAGATGGGAAAACCTTCATGTTCTATTTGAGAAAAGATATAAAGTGGTCTGATGGGGTGCCCTTTACTGCGGATGATATTCTTTTCTGGTATGAGGATATTCTACTAAACAAGGATCTTACTCCGGTGCCGCCGAGTTGGTTCTCTATCAAGGGGCAGCCCGGGAAGGTTGAAAAACTGGATGACTATACCGTGAAGATTAGCTTTCCTAGTTCTTTTGGCTACTTTCTATCACTTTTTGCAGCCTATGGTCATTACTCCTACGCTCCAAAACATTATCTTATACAATTCCATCCTAAGTACACACCTGAAGATGAGTTAGAAAGACTAGCGAAAGGAGAAGGATTTGACTTCTGGTATCAACTCTTTTCCTATAAGAATGATTTTGTCAGTCCAGAGCGGCCAACGCTATCTGCATGGAAGGTTACTACTGATAATACTGCTACAAGATGGATTGCAGAGCGTAATCCATATTACTGGAAGGTTGATCCTGAGGGCAATCAGTTGCCCTACGTTGACCGAATAGTTTCAGATCTTGTGCAGAGTACGGACATGATTATAATGAAGGCCATAGCTGGCGAACTTGATTTTCAAACACGCTGGCTTGAGACCCAATACTCCTCCTATCCTCTGCTTATGGAGAATCGCACAAAGGGTGACTACCGAATCCTTAAATGGATGTCTCGGCAGGGGAGCGTTGCAGCTATAAATGTGAACCAGAATTGTAAGGATCCGGAAATCGGTCCCATTTTGCAGGATCGGAGATTCAGGATAGCGCTTTCTCTGGGCATAAATAGAGATGAACTCAACGAGCTTGTATTCTACGGTTTAGGAGTGCCATCTCAGCCAGCATTGAATTCTTGCTCCCCGCTATACGATGAGAGTGTAGCTACGAAATACACCGAATATGATCCTGAGAAGGCCAATGAGTTGTTGGATCAAATGGGATTTACAGAGCGCAGCACAGATGGGTATCGTATCCTACCGGGTGGTCAGGTACTCGCTATTACGGTTATGGTAAGGAACGAGGATCCAGAGATAATTGATGCTGCTGAACTCATCAAGGGATATTGGGACAAACTGGGGATAAAGGTTGCGATTCAGACCATGGAACGTAGTCTATTTGATGTCCGTCAGACCGCTGGAGAATATCAGATATTAATGCTCTTTCATGGGGCGGGAATCGACCCGTTGCTAGAGGCTACCTGGTTATTTTGTACAGATCGTGGGAATAAGTTTGCTCCTCTGTGTGGGTTATGGTATTCAAGTGGGGGTAAATCTGGAGAGGAGCCTCCTCCGGAAATAGCAAAGTTGCATGCTATATACGAGGAGGCCATAAGTATTGTCAGTGACAGTAGGCGAAAAGAACTGGTTAAAGAGGCGGTATGTCTTCATTCTGAAAACCTGTGGACTATCGGGACGGTACATATTCCATGGGTGATATGTCTTGCCAAAAATGATCTTAGAAACGTACCCGAGGTAGCAACGTCGGATCACCCGATATCCCCGGGATGTGCAAGGTTTGAGCAATTCTATTTTAGGAGATAGCAAAGGACAGGGTACCTCGACAGTGGCGGATCTATGCCGCTACTGTCGTGGGATCGTTTGAGATACTATATACACAGTCTAAGGCTGAGAATATGATATAGTCAGGTATTTTGATGTTGAGGATTTAGTATTTCGTATGGATGCGAAAAGGGCCGTCTTAGCGAATCTATATCCTCAGGGGCCCAAGCTTTAGCTGAGGAGGGCTCCGAGATATGTTAGTTAATGGTTTTAGGGCTTGTTAGCGAAATTACCAGGAGTGCAGGATCGTCTCTTGGGTAGATAAGGAGGTTATATCACATGTTCAGACCGTTTCTTGATGGGTACTATGACGTAGAGAATCAGCTACCTGAATATGTAAAGAGAAAAGCGTTGGAGTGCTTCAAAAGAGAAGAGGAGGAAAAAGCTAATATAAGAAGTGTCGAGGAATTTGAAAACAGAAGAAACAAGATTAAGGAACATTTTATATCTGCTATAGGGGGATTAGAAATTGATAAAACAGACTTAAAAGCTGAATTTGTAGATATTGTAGAGAGAGACAGCTATCTTATAAAAAAAGTTATATATCAGAGCATTCCTGAGTTCTATGTAACTGCAAATTTGTACCTTCCAAAAGAAATAAAGGGTGAAGTTCCTGCTATACTTTTTGCCTGTGGACATGGAGAAGAAGCCAAAGCTTATCCTCAATATCAAATGGTATGCATAGAGCTGGCAGGTAATGGCTTTATTGTTTTAGCAGTCGACCCTGTTGGTCAAGGAGAGAGAATGCAGTACTATGATAAATTTTTAAAGAGAACTCTGGTAAGGTGGGGAACTACGGAGCACTCCTACGCCGGACTTCAATGCACACTAACTGGAGCTAACATAGCAAGATACTTTATATGGGACTTAATAAGAGCCGTTGACCTTCTGGAGTCCCTTCCAGAAGTGGACAATGAGAGGATAGGTATGACTGGAAACTCCGGCGGAGGAACACAGACCTCCTATATGATGCTGGTTGAACCCAGGTTGAAAGTAGCTGCTCCCTGTACCTATATTACATCTAGAGAAGAGTATATGAAGACAGGGCAGGCTCATGATAATGAGCAGAATATATTTAAGGCTATCTCAATGGGCTTGAATTATGATGATTTTATCTCCAGTTTTACTCCAAAGCCGGTAATGATAGGCGCAGTTGATTCAGACTTCTTCTGTATAGAGGGGACTGTTAAGTCTTATGAAAGGGCAAAAGAAATCTATAAGCTCTATGGTAAAGAAGAGAACATAAAGCTGCATATAGCAAAAGGTACTCATAGCTATAATGATGAACTCAGGGAGGAGGCGGTGAAATGGTTTATAAAACACCTAAAGGGAGAAGAAGGGAGTAAATTCCTGGACATAAAGATTGAAGAAGATAAAAACTTGAAGTGCACGACATCCGGGCAAGTACTGGCAGATTTCGATGAGGCAAAGAATGTAGGCGAGCTAAACTATGAGTATTTTAAGAAACAGCGCAAGAAGATGACCGATAAAGTAAAAATCAGGGAGAAACTTTTAGAAATACTTAATCTTCCCCAGGATAAAAGACCCTTGTATCCCAGGACCATAGAGGCAGGCTCCTTTAGCGGAATACCCTACAAGAAAGTGTTTATGTTTACCGAAACCGATATAACTACAGCCGGAGTATATTTCTCTGGAGAAAGCAGCAATCTATGTACATTGCTGCTTTTAGATAATGGGACAGAAGACATTCAAAAAGAAATTGATCTGATAAGGTATTTTTTATCTAAAGGAGATGTTCTGGTATATGATCCCCGAGGGACTGGCTCAGTGAAATGCAGAAATATTAACACCTCCCCTTTCTATGATTACTATGGAACTGAGTATAAATTGAACTTTGACCTTATAATGCTGGGAACCTCTATGGCCGCTCTTAGAGTATACGACATCTTAAGAGGGTTTGAATACATAGAAAGTCTAAAGCCCGGGATAGGGCTTTCTATAGGGGCTAAAGGTATCTGTTCTCTATATGCTCTGTTTGCCAGCGTAATCAATGAAAAGATAGAAGAGATATACCTGGAGGATCTGTTATACTCTTACGAGGACCTCATCTCTTCAAGATACTATAGATACGATCCGAGGCTGGAGATATATGGTATAGCCAGATATTTTGATATTGAGGATTTAGTCTCCGGCTTGAAAGATAGGGAAGTTATTCTGGTAAACCCCAGGAATAGTAAAGGGGAAATAGCCAGTATAGATAAATTAGTAGGAGGAATAAAATTATACAAATACTGAGGAGGAATGAAAAATGAAACGTTATGCATTGGCTGGAGCAAGCAGTAGAGGATTTCGTATGTATGCTGTTCCAATAACTGAAACCTTCAAAGATTATGCAAAGTTAGTTGGTATATTTGATATTAACAGGAAAAGGTCTGAATATATCAGTAATCGCTGTGGAGGAATTCCTGTTTTTGATGACTTTGATAAGATGTTAGAAGAGACCCACCCTGATTATGTAATAGTCACTACTATAGATAGATATCATCATGAGTATGCAATCAGGGCCATGAATGCCGGATGTGACGTTATAGTAGAAAAGCCAATGACTATAGATGAGGAAAAATGCCGGGCTATGTTAGAGACGGAGAAAAGGACAGGAAAGAAGATAATAGTAACTTTTAATTATAGATTCAGTCCTTATGTAACAAGGATAAAAGAGTTACTAAAGGAAAAGATAGTAGGGGAAATATTGAGCGTAGATTTTGAATGGATTCTCGATACCAGACACGGGGCAGATTACTTTAGAAGGTGGCACAGGAGAAAGGAAAATTCTGGAGGTCTTCTGGTTCACAAAGCCAGTCATCATTTCGATATGGTCAACTGGTGGATAGAAGAAGACCCGGAAATAGTTTATGCCTTTGGAACGCAAAGATTCTACGGACCTACAAGAGAAGAAAGAGGAGAGAGGTGTCTGACCTGTCAGTATAAGGAATCCTGTGAGTTTTTTGTAGATTATTCTAAAGATCCTTTCATGAAGGAATTTTACTTCGATGCAGAAGATATAGATGGGTACTACAGAGATAGATGCGTGTTCTCCCCGGACATAGATATTGAAGATACAATGAGTGTAACGGTAAAGTATTCAAAGGGAGTAATATTAACCTATTCTCTCATAGCATACAGTCCTTATGAGGGATGGAGGATGGCGATCAGTGGAACTGATGGAAGAATAGAGGCAGAAGAATTTCATAGTGGGCACTATGCCAGAGACCCTTACCAGTACATAAGAGTATTTAACAGAAAAAATGAGGTAGTCACTTACGAAATAGAAAAATTGCGAGGAGGACACGGGGGAGGAGACGAAAGGCTCCATAAGATGCTCTTTATAGGAAATCAGCCAGATCCTCTGGGACATATGGCAGATTCGAGAGCCGGAGCTATGTCAACGATGATAGGGGCTTCAGCGAATAAAGCTATAGCTACCGGGAATCCGGTCAAGATTAAAGATCTGTTGGGGAATGCACTGTGACTCACAGAGAAAGATTTATAGAAACCCTTACCTTTAGAAAACCTGATAAAATTCCTCTGCTACCCGGGAGCCCGAGAGAGTCGACTCTTAAAAGGTGGAGAGCGGAAGGTCTTCCAGAAGGAAGGGATTATTGTTCAGTGCTATTGGAAACTTTAGGCATAGAAGAAGAACCACAAGGTGAGAAAATTGACCTGGAAGTCTCTTTTAAGATGATACCTCAGTTCGAGGAAAAAGTGCTGGAACACAGAGATGGCCATTATATAGTTCAGGATTGGATGGGGGCAATAGTAGAGATATCTGACCGGTATGATTACACATATCTCAGAGAGGCGAAGGATTTTGTTACCAGGAAATGGCATAAATTTCCGGTAGAGAATTACTCAGATTGGGAAGAAATGAAGAAACACTACAGTCCGGATTCTCCGGGAAGGTTTCCTGAAAACTTTGAGGAGAGGTGTAGCAAGGCTCAGCATAGAGACTATGTGTTGAGTATAGGTTTTAATGGGCCATTCTGGCAGCTGAGGGAATGGTGCGGGTTAGAAAATTTATGTATTTTTATGATAGAAAAGTCTGACTTCGTCAAAGAAATGATTGACTTCTGGGCTAACTTTGTAATGGATGTTCTGGGGCCAATACTCGACAGAGTCAGTTTAGACTATGTCCTGATTTCTGAAGATATGGCTTACAAGGAGCACAGTATGATATCGCCAGAGATGGTGAGAGAGTTTCTCTTTCCTGCCTATACTAAATGGATTCCGGAACTTAAAAAGAGCGGCTGTTCAGTAGTCTCTATGGATTGCGATGGTTATATAGGAGAGCTCATTCCCCTGTGGATAGAGGTGGGGTTTAACTGTTGTACACCTGTGGAGGTAGCAGCCGGGAATGATATAGTAGAATTCAGGCGAAGATGGGGCAGGAATATGGCTTACATAGGCGGTATCGATAAGAGGGCTATTGCCAAAGGGGGAAAGGAAATGGAAGAAGAAGTTTTAAGAGTTGTTCCTCCGCTGCTCAAAAGCGGTGGCGGATATATACCCGGCTGTGACCATGGAGTTCCTCCTGATATATCCTGGCAGAACTTTATAGATTATACAAAACTGTTAGCCAGACTCACCGGGTGGATATAAAATGGGAGAGGAAGTACTCTGGGAGGTTAAAAACTGGCTGGATAAATATTGTTGTGCGAGAATATGGCTATAGATGCTGAATAATTCAGCCTGGCTAATAGTGTAGTTTGCCTGGCTTTGGAGGCTAAGATGCCTGGGATTGCTTCTAAAAATATAGGAATAGCATTTGATATGAATGGGTGTCCTAATAGATGTAGACACTGTTATTTGGGTTGTGCTTCAGGGTCCAAAGTGTCAATTGATAGAGCCAGGCTCATAGTTAAAAATTTCAAGGACTATATTATAGAAAATAAACCATTTATAGAAAACATTGCTGTATCTACCTGGTTTAGAGAACCTGACTATTCAGACAACTATAAAGAACTTTACAAATTAGAAGAAGAATGGAGTGACGTCAAGCCTTATAGATACGAACTTTTGAGTATATGGAGGCTGGCAAGGGATATAGAATATGGTAGATGGGCAAAAGAAATTGGAACAGAAAAATGTCAGATCTCTTTCTTTGGGATGAGAGAGACAAATGATTGGTTCTACAGAAGGAAAGGTGCTTTTAAAGATGCTATCTTAGCAACTGAAAGACTTCTGGATGTTGGGATAAAGCCTAGATGGCAACTTTTTTTAACTAAAAAGATAATCCCCGAATTAGGAAATATCTTAAATTTAGTGAAAAAACTAAAATTTAGTGAAAAAACTAAAATTAAGAGAAAGGGCAGCGGCACTGGATGGAGAATTTGAAATATTTTTACATACACCTGGGCCCGATGGAAACGCCCGAGGGATAGAGTATCTACGTCCTGATATAGAAGAGACAAAGAATATCCCTTCAGAGATAATAGAAGAGTCTAAACTTTATCTAAAAGTAGAGAATCTGTGGTATAAAGAGGGCGAATTAATTAAAAAGATTCTCGAGGCAGGGGAAGAATTTCCATATGCTTATAAATATCCAGATACATTATGGTTATTAATAGCAGGGAATCTTGATGTGTTTGCAAATTTTGCCACATTAGAACCATGGTGGAAACTTGGAAATTTAAATAAAGACTCAATAGAAAAAATATTTCAGAATTTCGAAAACAATACCCCTCTGGGTTTATATGCTATTTACAATGTATCTTCAAAAGAACTCATAAAAAAATTTGGTAACCCGAATAGTACCTTAATATATACAAATAAAGATGATTTACTATCTCTGTATTTAGGAAACTTTCTGGAATGGAAATTAAGAAGGAAAGGCAAGGAATGAATTTCTTTCGAGTTTGATGCTTTCTCCCGGGGTTCTCATTTTAACGCTCCAGACTCAGAGAATACAGACATTCAAATTTTAATCATCAAAAGTGTAGTGGCAAAATGCTCAATTTTGATTTAAAAATCTGAGGATTGGTGCGGGTTTCACCTGAGTTAAGTGTCAAAGTGGGGATTATGCGAAGAGGGGGTTGGGATGAGTGAGAGGAAGATAAAGGTTCTCTACCAGGCAATTGGTATTATTGTCATAGCCGGAGTGGCCAGCTTTATGAGCATTTTCTCTGAGATAGCGGCAAGTGCAAAAGAAGGTATTGATCAAAGTGGGTATGATAAGTTTCTTTACACAAGGCAGGCCAGGATTTATCCGGATGTTTCCAAGAAGGTACTCACCTTTTATTATCCCTGGTATGGAAATCCACAGGTGAGCGGGCGGTGGTTTCATTGGGAGGGGGTCGATGAGGAAAGCAAGTATATAGCTTCGTCTACTCATTATCCGGTACTCGGTCCCTACGATAGCAATGATCCGGAGGTTGTGGCACAACACATGAGACTCCTTGCAGATGCTGGGGTAGACGGAATCATCGTCTCGTGGTGGGGAGTAAACACATTTGAAGATAAGGCTATGCCACTCATCCTGGACGAGGCAAAAGAGCACGGGATCGAGGTTTCGGTGTACTTAGAGAGTGAGGAATATTTCTCTTCTGAGAACCGCATATACTGGACCTCAGAAGACCTCCGCTATATTCTCAAGAACTATGGTCCGCACCCCGCATTTCTCCAGGTAGACGGGGCACCTGTGGTCTTCGTTTATAGCCGGGTGATGGGCCAGGTCTCCAGCCTGGAGTGGATGTCCATTATCCAGGAGGTTGAAAAAGACCTTGGTAGGTTCCTGCTGATTGCTGATGGTGTAAACTTTTTGAATATTGTTACCTTTGATGGGGTTCATGATTATAATCCACTCGGGATGGTATTGAGCGCCGGGGACAACCTTAGAGAAGCTGCACTGGTTTCCTACGAAAGAGCGGTCTCCCAGGAAAAGGCTGCGGGTAAGATTTCAACGGTGACCATCATACCGGGGTATGATGATACGAAAATAAGAAAACCTGGGATCGCTGTAGATCGTAAGGAGGGCAGGATTTACAGGACACTCTGGGAGGCCGCGATCGAGGTAAACCCTGACTGGGTTCTTATTACCTCATTTAATGAGTGGCATGAGGGTTCACAGATTGAGCCCAGCCTGGAGTTTGGTGATGAGTATATGAAGCTTACAGGGGAATATACAGCTGCTTTTAAGGCTAAACCTTCGCGGTCAGTTACTCTGGCTGAACCCGGGGCAGATCCCTTTGCTATCTCTGTTGATAAGAAAGAAGAGCTTAAGTCGATGTTTGTGGGGAAGACTATAGGGGTGCTGCCAGAGCTCAGCCCCATGAGTCCTATAGTCTTATGGCTTTCCAGGGTAGGTCTGAATGTAAAGCTTCTGAGTTATGAGGATGTAGTTGAAGAGCTTGACCCCGAGAGATATCAGGTGCTGGTCTATGCAGGCGGGGAAAACTACAGGAGCACATTTAAAGAACTTCTTGATGTTGACAACACACTTGTGGGTTATCTCCACCGAGGAGGGATTATCTTTGCCGCTCCAAGCTTGCCATGGCCTTTCTACTACAATGAAAAAGGCACCGTAATAGCTACAGAGAAGTTTGGAATTCCGGTGGATGCTGGTTGGGAGTCCCCTCCGGATGGGCTCAAACTTATCTTCAAGGTGAACTCTGAAGTAATAGGTGATTTCCCAGAACTACCATTTCCTGCCTTCGGTGATCTTCGTTGGCGTCCGGCGCGCCCCACAAAGGTTGCTTTGAAGGATGAATACGTGCCATTCGTATCTCTATATGATGAGACTGGCAAGTGGTATGGGGATGGGGCAGCCTACGCTAAGCATGTAACATCTACACCCAGGGGAGGTCAGGCAGTTTATGTATGGTTTCGGTTGATGGACCAACCGCTTGCCGGGGAGCTTCTTTACCAAATTTTTAAGTTTGTAGGAGAAAGGCTGGGAAAGTAAATTCTTGTCATGAAATCTCAAATTAGGAGAAGCCTCCAATTATAGTTAACCACAAAACTCACCATAACCTTTATTTAGTATTATACCTCTTTCCTCTATTATATATGAGGGAGGAGTTTTTCCTCTCTTGATGGTCCTCTGTTTTTAAGGGAGGTCTGGGAGATTCACCCCTTGTTCTGTAGTGGTCTCCATTTTGCTTCTTTTCTAAGAAATTATACCGGGCCTTGCGGGATACTATATTTATCATTGTTTACCTTATCAAGAGGTAGAAGAGAACTCCGGAGAGGTGATTTCCTTAAAAACCGCAGAGACCGAGGCTTTTGGGAGTTAGAAACTTCTTTTTTTTTGAGGTGTTTCCTCGCTATCAGTTTATAATCGGTTTCTTTGTTGTACCTTGACTCCTCATTGAGAGAATGGCACTGGAGTAGTGAAAAGGCTATCCACTTTTACAGAAAAAAAGAGACTTGATGTAGTGTAGATTTCAATCGCGCCTGCTAATACTTTAACTCTCTTATTCGATTGAGTATGTTGAAAAAAGCTTGCTTCTGTGGTCGGCCAGCCCGCAAAAAGTTGCACTATTTATCAATTTGAGTTAAAATAATAGCAATCGAAAAATGATACTAAGAAAGAGTGGGTTCCCCCACTCTTTCTTGTTTAATAAGTTCTTCGAGCTTTGAAAAATTTTTTGGGGTTGGGATATATGAGTAAAGAAATTTTTGCTGCTATTGAACAAATAGAAAAAACTAAGGGCATCCCTCAGGAGGTTTTGAAAGAAGCCGTCGAGGCTGCTCTTCTTTCTGCCTATCGGAAGAACTTCAGGAGTTCCCACAAAGGGGTTTCGGTGACTCTCAACCCTCAGGATGGTACTATAAAGGTTTTTGCTCGGAAGACGGTAGTGGATAAATTAAGGGACTCTGCTACGGAGATACTGGAAGAAGAAGCTAAGAGATTGGGTTTTGATGCTCAAGTGGGAGATGTGGTGGAAATAGAGGTAACTCCCCAGGATTTTGGAAGAATTGCTGCACAAACTGCCAAACAAGTGATTATTCAAAGAATAAAAGAAGCAGAAAGAGACCTGATTTATGAGGAGTTTGTGGAAAGAGAAGGAGAGATTATTACCGGTATAATTTCTAAAAGAGAGGGTAATAACGTTATTGTGGATTTGGGTAAAACAGATGCCTTGCTTCCTTTCAGTGAGCAGACTTCCACCGAGAACTATCGGATAGGAGAGAGGATGAAGTTTTATATTGTGGAAGTTAAAAAAACCAGCAAAGGTTCTCGAATCGTCCTTTCTCGCACCCACCCGGGTCTGGTGAGAAGGCTATTTGAGCTGGAAGTCCCGGAGGTGCACGATGGTTTAGTAGATATAAGGGCTATTGCTAGGGAGCCGGGAGTGAGAAGCAAAGTAATAGTAGAGAGTCGGAGTGATAATGTAGATCCGGTGGGTTCTTGCATTGGTAATCGAGGTTCTCGAGTCAAAAATATTACCGATGAGTTAAGAGGGGAAAAAATAGATATAATAAAATGGAGTAATGACCCCCGGGCTTTAATAGCTGAATCTTTGAGTCCTGCTCGGGTGATAAGAGTGGAATTAGATGAGGAGACCAATACTGCTCGAGTTTTTGTGCCTGAAGATCAGGTATCTTTGGCTATTGGTAAAGATGGGCAGAATGCTCGTTTAACTGCTCGGGTAACCGGTTGGAGGATTGATATCAATAGGGAAGAAAATGGTGGCCAAAAGGAAAATACCGATTAGAACCTGTGTTGGTTGTCGAGAGAGGAAAGAGAAAAAAACCTTAATCAGGTTGGTTAAAAAAGAGGAGGAAATTGAAATAGACCCTACCGGGAAGAAAGCAGGGAGAGGGGTTTATCTCTGTCCCCGCCAGGAATGTATAAATAAATTGAATCTCAAAAATCTGTCTCAAGCTCTACGAGTAGAGGTTAAAGAAGAAGAATTAAAGAGATTAAAGGAGGTATTGGGTAACTATGTAAAATCCCAAGGAAAGGAGGTAAATGATGCCCAAAATAAGAGTCTATAAAGTGGCAGAGAACCTGGGAATGCCCACTAAAGAAGTGGTTTCCTTGCTTAAAGAATTGGGAGTAGAAGTCAAAAATCATATGAGCAATGTTGATGAAGAGCTGGTGGAGCTGCTACAGGAGGAAATAGAATATCAAAAAAAGAAGAAAGAAGAAGCTAAAAAGAAACAGGAAAAAACTCTTTATTTTGAATCCTTACCTACTTTAAGGGAATTAGCCAAATTGTTTAATGAAGAAGTGGAAGAATTGATACTACAGCTGGCGGACTGGAATATGGTTTTTGATCCTAAGGATCCCCTCCCTCCTCTGGTGGTAGAAAGATTGGCCAGAGAGCGGGGCTGGTGGTATGTAGAGTGGGCAGAGGACGCTGAAGAACTGGCGCTAAAAACTTTGGAGACCGAGACCTATCCTCGACCTCCGGTGGTTACTATTTTAGGCCACGTTGATCATGGAAAAACTACCCTCCTGGATGCTATCAGAGAGTCTCAAGTGGCAGAGAGTGAACTTGGTGGTATAACTCAGAAGATTGGAGCTTATCAGGTAGAGGTAGATGGTAGAAAAATTACCTTTATTGATACTCCTGGTCATGAGGCTTTCACCACTATGCGAGCACGAGGGGCACAGGTTACCGATATCGCTGTTTTAGTAGTAGCTGCTGATGATGGAGTTATGCCCCAGACTATAGAAGCTATTCAACACGCTAAAGCGGCGAATGTTCCCATCATTGTGGCCATTAACAAAGTAGATAAAGTGGGAGCTAATCCCGAAAAAGTGAAACAGCAACTTTCTGAACATGGTTTGATTCCTGAGGAGTGGGGAGGAGAAACTATTTTTGTGAATATTTCTGCTCTTCAGAGGAAAGGTATTTCTGACCTTTTAGATTTGATTCTTTTGCAAGCCGATCTTTTGGAGCTGGAAGCTCGACATACTGGCTATGCCACGGGAGCGGTTATAGAATCCCGCTTAGATCGGGGTAGAGGTCCAGTCGCTACGGTAATTATTCAGGAAGGAATCTTGAAAATAGGAGATTGTTTTGTAGCAGGCAGCACCTGGGGGAAAGTGAGGTCATTAATTAACGATTTAGGTAAAGTTGTTCCTGAAGCTTATCCCTCTATGCCAGTTGAAGTGGTGGGCTTTTCTGATTTACCCATGGCGGGAACTAAATTGATGGTGGTGGGAGAAGAAAAAATAGCTCATCTTATCGCTGACCGAAGAAAAGAAAAGGAGAAAGAACAGTTACTCGAAGAATCTAAATCTTATTACGTATCTCTGGAAGAAATGCTGGCCCCTGAACAAGGGAAACCCCGGGAACTCAACCTTATTTTGAAAGCTGATTTTCAGGGGTCGTTAGAAGCTCTGGAAAAGAGTATTACTGCTCTGCAGGAAGAAGAGGTAAAAATCAATATTATATACCAGGGAGTAGGCAATATTGGTGAAGCTGATGTTATGTTAGCTTCTGCTTCCCAAGGAATAGTTGTGGGCTTTAATGTTAAGTTGCTTGGTGAAGCAGCCAGGTTAGCCAAGAAAGAGGGGGTAGAGGTAAGGCTTTATCAAGTTATTTATGAGGTAATTGAAGACATAGAAAAAGCCATTAAAGGTCTTATGGAGCCTCGCCGGGTGGAGGAAGTGATAGGGAGAGCTGAGATAAGAGCAATATTTAGAATACCCCGAGTGGGAGCAGTGGCTGGTTCTTATGTAACTCAGGGCAAAATAGAGCGAGAAGCGCTGGCTCGAGTGATAAGAGAAGGAGAAGTTATAAAAGAGGGAGCAAAAATTTCCTCTCTCAAGAGGTTTAAAGAAGATGTGAAAGAAGTAGTTCAGGGGTATGAGTGTGGAATAGGTTTAGAAGGTTTTGATGATTTTCAAGAAGGAGACATATTAGAGGTTTATACCATTAGAGAAGAAAGATGAGAGTGGGAGCGTGTCAGATTGACATCTTCATTAACGAGAGTTTCTCTCTTAAGGATAAAAGAAGAGTGGTGAACTCTGTAAAAGAGAGAATTCGTAACCGATTTAACGTCTCGGTGGTGGAGATTTCCACCAATTCTCAGTGGAGAAAAAGTAGCTTAGGAGTTTCTTGTGTGGGAAAAGATGAAAAGAGTGTTCAGTCTGTTCTCCAGCAGGTGATTCAATTCGTAGAAGGGGATGGCCGTCTGGAGATTACCGATTTGACCATAGAGATTTTTTAAGAAAGTGGGAAACAAAGAAAGAGTCAGGTGAATCTAGATGAAAGAACAAAGAGCAGAGCGGGTGGCGGAATTAATTAAAAGAGAAATATCGGTTATTTTGTTATATCGGGTAGGAGATCCCCGCTTGAAGCGATTTACCATTACTCAGGTCAAAGTATCTCCGGATTTACGACAGGCTAAGGTCTTCATTTATTTTCCAGGGACAGAAAAAAAGGAAAAATATCAAGCCTTGCAAAAAGCCACTGGTTTCATAAAAAACGAGTTAGCTCTCCGTCTGAGAATTAAGTTTATGCCGGAAATTATCTTTGTAATGGATGAAACCATGGATAAAGCTTTTCAGGTAGTAGAACTTCTCAATCAGATGGAAAGGGAAGAGGATGGACGAGAAACGGGAGATAATTGAAGCTTTAAAGCTTTGCCATCATTTTGTAATTATTTCTCATCAAAATATTGATGGAGATGGATTAGGATCCATGTTTGCTACCTTCTTCTTTTTAAAAGAAATGGGGAAAGAGGCTTTCTTAGTCGGGGATGGAGTAGTGCCTTATTTTTATCAGTTTTTACCGGGAAAAGAAAAAATGTTAGATCTCCGTGATTTTTATTCTCTGGATTTTCCCTGGGAGGTGGGTGTGGTAATAGTTCTGGATTGTTCTCATCCTGGTCGACTGGGGCGGCTGGAGGAGTTATGTGATAGAGCTGCTTTCATTATTAATGTAGATCATCATCCCGATAATACCTATTTTGGAGATATAAATTGGGTGGTTCCTGATTCTCCCTCTTCTACTTTTTTAGTTTATGAATTGATTAAGGAAGCAGGGGTAGAAATAAATCCTGAGATGGCGGTTAATCTATTGGCCGGTCTGGTAACTGATACTGGTGGTTTTCAGTTTGTAGAGCTGGACTCTTCTCTCCTTCAGGTGGTGGCAGACTTGATTAGCTCAGGAGCGTCTTTAGCAGAAATAATGCGTTATGCTTTTCGCTTTCGAAGATTAGAAGCTTTGAAGCTCTTGGGGCGAGCGTTGAATCACCTTTTTTATGATGAAGATTATCGATTTTCCGTGATTCACTTGACTCAAGAAGATTTTAAAATTTGTGGAGCCCAGGAAGAAGATACCGAGGGAATAGTGGACTACGGACTTTATATTCCAGGAGCAGAAATTTCTCTACTTTTTAAAGAAGTAAACAATAATTATTTTAGAGTTAGCTTGCGCTCTCAGGGGGAAAAAGATGTTTTGCCCATTGCTCATCATTTTGGAGGGGGAGGGCATCGTAAAGCAGCGGGTTTTGGAATTAAGGGTGATTTATCTCACGTTGAAGAAGAAGTTTTGGGTATAGTAAGGAAATTCCTGGCTAACTCCCGATTGGTAACAGAAGAGACAAGA
>ERZ795062.1652-NODE-1652-length-15587-cov-5.376062_pt1 | contig 15587 bp, 18 predicted proteins | sample MGYA00375146_ERZ795062 | MGnify/ENA primary metagenome ERZ795062 (study PRJEB30191, sample SAMN05720281) | activated sludge metagenome | isolation source: Anaerobic digester | place: USA | collected 2015-07-16 ... | reverse complement strand
CGGGATCTGGCCCTTCATCGCGTCGTGCACACCGATCACCGCGCACTCGGGGACATCCGGGTGCGTGGCGACAGCCGCCTCGATCACTCCGGTGGACAGCCGGTGACCGGCCACGTTGATGACATCGTCGGTGCGGCCGAGCACGTACAGGTAGCCGTCGGAGTCGATGTACCCCCCGTCGCCGGTGGTGTAGTAGCCCGGGAACGCCGACAAGTAACCGCCGACGAACCGCTCGTCGGCGTTCCACAGCGTCGGGAGTGTGCCGGGCGGCAGGGGCAGTCTGATCACGATGTTGCCTTCGGTGCCGGCCGGGACCGGATTGCCCTCACCGTCGAGGATCTGCACGTCGTAGCCGGGAACCGCGACCGAGGGCGACCCTTCCTTCAACGGCAACTGCTCCAGGCCGCGGGGGTTCGCGGCGATCGGCCAGCCGGTCTCGGTCTGCCACCAGTTGTCGATCACCGGTACCCCCAGCACCTTGGTGGACCACTGGTAGGTGTCCGGGTCGAGGCGCTCGCCGGCCAGGAAGAGGTTCTGCAGGCTGGAGATGTCGTGCTCTGCGATCAACGCGCCGTCTGGGTCCTCCTTGCGGATCGCCCGGATCGCCGTGGGTGCGGTGAACAGCCCCTTGACGCCGTGCCGGGCGATGACCCGCCAGAAGGCTGCGGCATCCGGGGTGCCCACCGGTTTGCCCTCGTAGACGATCGTCGTCGCACCGACCAGCAGCGGCGCGTAGACGATGTAGGAGTGGCCGACAACCCAGCCGACGTCGCTGGCCGCCCACCAGGTGTCGCCAGGCCCGATGTCGTAGATGTTGGCCATCGACCAGGCGAGCGCGACTGCATGTCCTCCGTTGTCCCGCACGACGCCTTTGGGCTTCCCGGTCGTGCCCGACGTATAGAGGATGTACAGCGGATCGGTCGCCTGCACATCCACGCAGCCAGCGGGCTCGGCGTTGGCCACGAGCTCGGCCCAATCGTGGTCCAGCGCCCCCATGTCGGCGGTCAGTTGCGGCCGCTGCAGAATCACGCAGGCCTCGGGGGAGTGCGACGACTGTGCGAGTGCGTCGTCGAGTAGCGGCTTGTACGCAACGGTGCGGCTGGGCTCGATCCCGCAGGACGCCGAAAGGATCACCTTCGGCTCCGCGTCGTCGATCCGGGCGGCGAGTTCATGCGCTGCGAATCCGCCGAAGACCACGGAATGCACGGCACCGATCCGGGCGCAGGCCAGCATCGCGATCACCGCCTCCGGGATCATCGGCATGGACAGCACGACGCGGTCACCGGCAGTGACACCGAGGCCCGCCAGCACCCCCGCGAATAGGGCCACTTCGCGCTGCAGCTCGGCGTAGGTGAGAGTGGCGTGGGTGTCGGTGACTGGGCTGACGTAATGCAGGGCGGGTTGCTCGCCGCGGCCCTGCTCGACATGACGGTCCACCGCGTTGTAGCACGTGTTCAGGACGCCATCTGCGTACCAGCGGTACAGCGGTGCATGCGTTTCGTCGAGGATGACCTCGGGCTGCGTGCTCCACGTGATCGTTGCCGCGGCATCGCGCCAGAACCCTTCCGGATCCGCCACGCTGCGTTCGTAAGTGTCCTGGTACCGGCCCATCGGTGCTCCCATCCTCGATGGCCAGGGTCCCAGACGTGCCGGCGATGCGAGGGCGGTTTGTGCCGGCGATGGTGACGAACGGTGCTGCGAACCGGACGAGTGGATCACGAACGTGCTGATCCGGAACTGCGAGGTTGGTTCCCGGTGGCCGCGGCCCGGGCACCCAGCCCGGATTGGGGATCGGTGAGCAGTGTGGGCATCCGTTAGAGCCGCGGGCAGGTTTTTGGCGCCCGAAAGGCTAACCGATGCCCTGAATGCTCACGGATTGCGGACTGTCCGCCAGGCCCGTTGTGCCACAGGTCGTGAACGACTCGGGTTCGGGGATTCGGTCCGCAATCACCCGTTTGTCAGTGGTGACGCCGCTGGTGCCGCCGGTCCTCGTCGAGATGGCAACTCTTCACGACGACGACGAGCAGCACCAGGAACATCGCCACCTGGTAGGTCATCATGAATGCTCTATCGGCGCAATCCCACGGGCTGATAAGCCTCAACGGCGCGGGTCGAGCACCTTCACCGGATCGAAGTACGGCTTCAGCATCGCCTGCTGGCTGGTTAGGCCCAGACCGTCGACGCGCACGCGGTCCTGGATCGCGTAGTCGCGGTGGACCTCGAACCGGTGGGTGGGGGTGATGCCGCAGAAGATCCGGAACCCGGCACGCCGCAAAACGGCGAACGAGGCACTGCCGGCAGCCGGGTACGCGCCGAACGGGTAGACGAAGACATCTGTCGGTCCGATCAGGGGCTCGACCTGGCGTTTCCAGCGGGCGGTGTCGGACGCCACCGCGGTCATCGACGAGGTGGCCATGTCGATGTGGGAGTAGCTGTGCGAGCCGAAGGTCCAGCCGCTGGCCTTCAGCGCTGCGACCACGGGAGCCGCTGCAACGCGCTCCCGGCGGACCGTCCGGCCTTTGCCCGAGGTGCGGTAACCGAGGATGCCCTCGGCGCCGGTCAGGGCGATGGTGCCCTTCGCGCCGGCGTAGGAGAAGTCGGGGTGGTCGCGCACGAAGTCGTCGAGGATGGGCACGACTTCACTGGTACGCGACACCACCGTGGTCCCCCGTGGAGTCACGCGTTGGGCGGCGACCCGGCCCTCGGCGTCCAGTACCAGCTTGGAGTTCAAGTGGTTGTCCACCATGTACTGCGGATAGTTCAGGTCGTCGATCGACAGCACCAGCGGCTTCTTGCCTGGCGGAAGCCACAGCGGCGCCTGACGCAATCGGTGCCGCTTCTGGCGGACCAAAGACTCCAAGTCAACGAGCACGTAATCGTTGGAGTACAACTGCGGCAGGATGCGGCGGAACTCCCGGGCGGTGATGCTCCACTTGGCGAACTCCTGCGGCTGGGTGCCCTTGTGCAATGTGTAACGCGGCGCGGGCAGCAAGGGGTGCACGAACAGGTGGGCGATGTCGCCGTGCCATTTGACCAGGCCATCATGCGGTTCTGCCTGCGCCGGGGCGGCCGGTGCAAGGATGAGGAGAACCAGTGCGAGAACCCTGACCACGTGCTCACGCTAAGTCCGGCTGCGGCTGCCCGAGGGGCGGCGCGCCGTCAGACGGGGAAGCCGTTCATGCCGCCCCGGCCAGCCCGCGCCGAGTCTCCAGCACGATGGCGAACGTCACTGCCGCGCAGCCCCGGGTGCAGGTGTTCGGCGAGCCCGGCAGCCCGGATTGGCTGACTCAGCCGCCCAGCACCCAGGCCGCGGTCGTGATCGAGCCGTCTCCGGACTTGCACACATAGGAGAAGCGGTTCTTCTTCGCGGCGGCTTTCTGCTGGGCTTTGGAGCCGTGCTTGCAGTGAGCGCGCAGATCCTCGACGACAGCGTCGCCCATTTCACCGGTGCCAAAGTGGTTCCAGAAGTCCTTCACACCCGTGCAGGAGATGCCCTTCGCCTTGATCTTGATCGCGATGACGTAGTTCTTGGTGCCGATCGTCGCATGGCTGCTGCCGCAGGACTTCCACTTGGCCGCCGATGCGGGAGCCGTGGGCAGGACGAGCAGGGCGAACACGAGGGCAAAGAGCACAGTGATCAGTCGACGCATGGCAACGCAGACTAGTCGCTCGGGAGGTGCTTGCGGATGGGACTTTCGGCCAGAATCCGCGGTCCGGGTGACTTCAGTACTCGTCGTGATCGCGCAGGAAGGCGTCGATGTACTGCCAGGTGGTCTCCCTGGCCGCGCGTCCGGACAGCACGCCCAAGTGGCCGCCCGGCGCAGTCTGTAATCGCACCTCGGGACTGTTGAGGGCCAGTGTCGCGACGTGGTGGGACGAGGCAGGCGGGGCGAAGAACAGGTCGCCGGTCCCGGCGATCGCCTGCACCGGGACGTGGACGTCGTCGAGTTGCACCACTCGGTCGTCGGCCAAATGCAACCGGCCCTGCGACAAACGGTTCGTGCGGATCAGGGAGTGGTAGATCTGGGAGATGCTGCGACCCGGGTAGGCCTCCATGGTGTCCATGAGCACGTCGACCGCCTCGATCTGGGCGAGCGTGTCCGGGTCATCGCGGTTCTGCAACTGGATCAACGGCTTCTTGATCTGCTTCACGGGGTCGAGCCAGCGGTAGATGAGGCCATTGAGCCGGCCAGGGATGCCGCCCAGCGTCCGGACCAATGCCGTGGTCAGCAGGCCACCGGTCAGGTTCTCCATGACCCGCACCGGGGCCAGCGCCCGGACCTCACGGAAGTCGAACGGGCTCGCGACGGCGGTCACCGACACGATGGGTAGTTCCGGATGCGCTGCCGTGGTGAACATCTCCAGGATCCCGCCCAGGCACCAGCCCACCAGATGCACGCCAGCTGCTCCTGAGTCGTCGAGGACGGCCTCGATCGCGTCCGGGATGACCGCGTCGATCCAGAACTCCAGACCGAGATCCTGATCGCGTAAGGAACTGATGTCGCCGTAGTCGACCAGATACGTGGGACGGCCTTGATCGAGCAGGAACTCCACCATCGAGCAGCCGCGCCGCAGGTCGAAGCAGACCGGCGTCGCCGCCATCGGTGGGATCAGCAGGACCGGCAGTGCCGCGTCCGGTTCCGGGGCAGTCGGGACATACCGGTGCACGGTGCATTTGGGCTCGTCGAGGATCACTTCCGACGGCATCCGCCGCAGGTCCGCGAAACCGCCGCCGAGCAGGCTGCGGTAGACCGCGCGGGTCTCGTGCACTAGGGCTTCGGGGCGGGGAGGCATCACGGTCAAGGGTACGCGTGGGCCCGCCCAGATCCTCAGCTGGCGGATGGCCGATGCCCGTACGCTGAGGACGTGACCGGCATCCCCGCCAAAGCCGACGTTCCCAGCCCCCCGATCCTGCAGCGGATCCGGGAGGGTCTGATCGGCGACGACGAAGTGCTGCCCGGACCTTTCGGAGCGCGCCGGGTCACTTACGCGGACTACACCGCCAGCGGCCGGGCGCTGACGTTCATCGAGGACTTCGTCGCCGAAGAGGTACTGCCGCGCTACGCCAACACCCACACCGAATCCAGCGGCACCGGCCTGCAGACGACGCGGCTGCGCGAGGATGCCCGCTGCCTGATCCGGGACGCCGTCAATGGTGACGACAGCACCTGCGTGGTGTTCTGCGGGGCGGGCGCGACGGGTGCGATCGACAAGATGATCGGGATCCTGAATCTGCGCATCCCAGCCGACCTCGACCGCCAGTACGGACTGTCCGATGCGATCCCGGCCGAGCAACGCCCGGTGGTGTTCATCGGCCCGTTCGAGCACCACAGCAACGAACTGCCCTGGCGGGAGTCGATCGCCGACGTGGTGACGATCCGGGAGGATGCGGACGGGCACATCGACCTGGAACACCTGCGGGCCGAACTGGTCTCCCACCGCGACCGCCCGCTGCGAATCGGCTCGTTCAGCGCGGCCAGCAACGTCACCGGGATCATCACGGACACCGATGCCGTGACGTCGCTGTTGCACGAGCACGGCGCACTGGCGTTCTGGGACTACGCAGCCGCCGGTCCGTACGTGGATATCGACATGTGCGACAAGGACGCGGTGTTCCTCAGCCCGCACAAGTTCGTGGGTGGGCCGGCCGCAGCCGGGGTGCTCATCGCCCGGCGAGGACTCTTCGCCAACACGGTGCCGGACGTCGTCGGTGGCGGCACCGTCGCCTACGTCAATCCCGACGAGCACGTGTACCTGACCGACCCGGAACACCGGGAGGAGGCGGGCACCCCGGCGATCATCGGTGCGATCCGGGCGGGCCTGGTGTTCGGGCTCAAACAGGCGGTGGGCACCGAGGTCATCCGGGCGCACGAGGACGACTTCGTGCGCCGCGCGATGCAGGTCTGGTCAGCCAATCCCGCGATCCAGGTGCTCGGCAACCCGCACACGGAACGGCTGTCCATCACGTCGTTCGTGATCCTCGCCGACCGTGGTTATCTGCACCACAACTTCGTCGTCGCGGTGCTCAACGACCTGTTCGGCATCCAGTCCCGGGGCGGCTGTTCCTGCGCCGGACCGTACGGTCACCGGCTGCTCGGTATCAACCTCGAACGGTCTCACGAATTCGAGCGCGAGATCACCGGCGGCTGTGAGGGGATCAAGCCGGGCTGGGTGCGGGTGTCGTTCAACTTCTTTATCTCCGAGGAGGTCTTCTCCTACATCCTGCAAGCCGTCGACCTTGTGGCACGGTACGGCCAGCGACTGTTGCCGTTCTACCGGTTCGACGTCGCCACGGGTTTGTGGCGACACCGGCAGGGTCACCCCGATCCGCCGTTACGGCTGTCGGATGTCACCTACGACGACGCGGGTCGGCTGAGATACCCGCGCATCCATGAGCGCGCCGCTGAGTCGGCGCTGGCCGGGTATTTGGATGAGGCTCAGCGCCTGCTCGAGAGCTTGCCGGACCCGGATCTGTCTGCCGCCGCAGTCAGGCGGGATTTCGACCTGCTGCGCTGGTTCCCGCTTCCGGCGGTGTGCGTGCATTAGGGAAGCCCGCCGGGTCTGCTCAGCTCCCCAGCGGGAACAGACTGGCGTGGCCCTGCTGATCCGTTCGCACGCAAATCCGGTTGCCCAAACGCTGCGTCCGATGCTCTCGGCGTTGCTGGCGCCGGATGCTGCAGTGGACATCGAGTTTTGGGACGGTTCCGCGCTGCGTGCCGACAGCCCGGCCGGTGCCATTCGCGTCCACTCGCCGCGGGCACTGCAGCACATCATCTGGTCACCGCGGGAACTGGGCCTGGCACGGGCGTACGTCAGCGGTGACGTCGATTTCGACGGCGACATCATCGATCTGATGGCCGAGTTGCGGACCAGCAGCCCGCAGCGAGCCTCCCTGGTGCGCACGTTCCCCGAGATGCTGCGTGCGGTCAGCGCGCTGGGACTGGCGGGGCGCCGTCCGCCGCTGCCGCAGATCGAATTCCGCCCGCACGTTGTGCGCAATCACACCCCGTTCCTCGATGCCCAGGCCATCAGTCATCACTACGACGTCTCGAACGACTTCTACGCGATGGTGCTCGGGGAATCCCTGGTCTACTCCTGTGCGTACTTCCCGGATCACGGCACCGACCTCACGACGGCGCAATTGGCCAAGTGCGAGCTGATCTGTACCAAACTCGGACTGCAGCCAGGCATGCGAGTGCTCGACGTCGGTTGTGGCTGGGGGACCATGGCAATGCACGCCGCCTCCGCTCATGGCGTCGAGGTCGTCGGTATCACGATCAGCCGCGAGCAAGCCGCACTCGCGCGGCAGCGGGTAGCAGCGGCGGGATTGGGCCAGCGAGTTGAGATCCGCCTGCAGGACTACCGAGATCTGCGCGGTGAGACGTTCGACGCGATCAGTTCCATCGGCATGTCCGAGCATGTCGGTTTTGCGAATCTCGAGACCTACTTCCGGATCCTGCGAGCCGCGCTGCGGCCGCAGGGGCGTCTGCTGAACCATGCGATCTCGTCGATCGGCGGCTCCCGACTGCGGACCAACACGTTCATGTATCGCTACGTGTTCCCGGACGGGGAACTGATCGACGTGGCACGTACGCAGGCGGCGATGCAGGCTGCCGGCTTCGAGGTCCGCGACGTGCAATCACTGCGGGAGCACTACGCATTGACTCTGCGGCACTGGGTCCGCAACCTTGAGCGGAACTGGGAAGCGGCCGTGGCCGAGGTCGGGGAGCAGCGTGCTCGCGTCTGGCGGCTGTACATGGCCGGGTCCAGCGTGGGCTTCTCGGACGGGGGCTTGAACCTGCATCAGGTTCTGGGTGTCGTGCCCGGTAGCGACGGTCACAGCGGGATGCCGCTGGCACGACCCGTGTGACGGCGGTGGGTGCGACACAATGCCGTCGTGAGACGCCTGCTCGTCGCAATGCTGCTGGCGGTGGTCCTATGCCCGGTTCCCGCGGCCCATGCCGACGGCTGGCGGTACGCCACCGTGATCGACGGCGACAGTATCCGGTTGGGCAATGGCCGCGAGGTGAGGTTGCTCGGCTTCGACGCGCCGGAGTGGGGTACGTGTGGGTTCTGGCCGGCCAGGTCGAAGATGGGGCGACTCATCAGCGACGGTGTCCGCTTGCGTCACCGCTCGGGCCGCGACCGGTACGGCCGCATCCTGGCCTACGTGCGCACTCGTGACGGCCGCGATGCGGGGACAGTAATGCTGCGTAAGGGCTTGGCCGTGGCGCGCTACGACAGCCGCGACGGGTATCCCTGGCACCCCCTGGAAGACAGGTACCGCCGGCTGGACGCACGCAACGGCCAGATCCGTTGCTGATGTCACTCGATGTTGAGCAAGGCGGCGGCCCCGCGTTCAGCGGCTTCGGCGTCGGCCACGCGAGACTGCTCCCGCAGTCGCTGGGCATGGGCGGTCAACTCCGCTGCCTCCTGGGCTACCAGGTCGCGTCGAGCCGGTTCGTCGAGCACCGCACGCTGTGCCTCAGCGGCGCCGGCACCCAGCACCGCGCCCGCGATGTGAGCCGAGGTGGTCGGCGCTGACTCCGGAGGCGTAACTGATTCCGCGTTCGCGATAGCTGCAAGTGCTGCCCGCGCGGCGGCCATCACCGCGGAGTCCCGTTCGCGCATGGCGTTGCGCAAGAGTTGCTGAAGCTGTTGTTCGATGCCCACGCGCAGGATTCTTCCGCACCTGCCCGCCTGCGACACTCGACTCATGGACGTGGCGATCGTCGGCGGCGGCATCGGTGGCCTGACGCTCGCCTTGGCCCTGCAGAAGGTCGGCATCACCAGTCGCGTCTTCGAGCAAACCCCGGAACTGACAGGGGTCGGCGCCGGGATCGGCCTGTGGCCCGGGGCGCTAAAGGCGCTGCGTGAACTCGATGTCTCGCCGTGGTTCTGGGACCTGCCCGTGTGCCCGTTCCGGTGGGCGGAGACGGCCGATGCCCGGGGTCGCCGGATCACCGGCTTCGACGTCAGCGGCCTCACCGACGGCTTGGGTTATGTCGTCCGGCGGTCCGACTTGCAGTCCGCGGTCCTCGAGCAATTGCCCGCGGGAACGCTGGTAACCGGTGCTCGGTTGACCGGCCTCGTGCAACACCCCGACCACGTGGAACTGCGGTTCGAGGACTCCGTGCAGCATGCCCCACTGGTCGTAGGGGCCGACGGGCTGCGCTCCGCCGTGCGGACCCTGCTGCTCGGTGCACAGGAACCCCGCTATAGCGGCGAAACCTGCTATCGGGGCATCGCGCCCTTCGCGGTGGAGGACCCGGGCATGATGCGTGAGACCCAGAGTGAGGGTTGGCGCGGCTGCCTGCATCCGCTGGATGCCGAGACTGTGTACTGGTGGGTCACGCGCCGGGCTCAGCTGGGTGAACAGGAGACTCCTGAACAGCGCAAGACTGCCGTGCTCGCGGCGGTGCGGGGTTGGGTGGGAGGCATGCCGGAGGCGGTCGCTGCCACGCCCGCCGAAGTCATCCTCAAGAACGATCTGTTCGACCGTCCAGCGGTCCCGCAGTGGTCATTCGGCCGGGTCACGCTTGTCGGCGATGCGGCGCACCCCACAACGCCCAACCTCGGCCTGGGCGGTTGCATGGCCATCGAGGACGCACTGGTTCTCGCCAGGGCGCTGGCCCACAACCCCGATCACGAGCGGGCCTTCGCGCACTACGAATCGCAGCGGCACGCGCGCACGGCCCGAGTCAAGCGGATATCCAGGGCAATGGGCCGGTCGGGCTCTTTCACCCACCCCGCTGCCAAAGCAGCATGGGCCGCGGTCAACACGCTCACGCCCTCAGCCGTGCCGCGCTGGTTGCTGGCCCGCGAGGTCACCTATGACCCGGGTCAGCTCAGCGATGCGTCGTAAATGCTCTGAATCGAGCGATCGAGGGTGGCGTTGAACTCCTCGTCGGACTGCTGTGCCGACAAGCCCTCAGTCAGGGCACGGGAGAAGCTGGCGATCATCCCGTGGTTCTCGCGCAGCAGCCGGTCGGCTTCCTCGCGGGTGTAGCCACCGGACAAGGCCACCACCCGCAGCACCTTCGGGTCAGCGATCAGGTCGGCGTAGAAGTCCGCCTGGCTGGGCAGCGTCAACTTGAGCATGATTTCCCGGTTCTGCGGCAGTTGTGCCACCTGCGCCTCGATCGCCTCCCGCAACAGGTGTTCGGCCTGCGCCTTCTCGGGGGAGCGGATGTCGACCTCGGGTTCGATGATCGGCACCAAGCCGGCGTCGAGGATCCGGTTGCCGATCTCGAACTGCTGCTCGACCACCGCACGCACACCAGCCGGGTTCGCCGTCTGGATGACCGAGCGCACTTTGGTTCCGAACACCCCCTTCTCCGTGGCCCGCGCGAGCAGTTCGTCGAGGCCGGGCATGGGCTTCATGAGCTGCACGCCGTCGGACTCCTCTGCGAGGCCTTTGTCGACCTTGAGGAACGGGACTACGTGCTTGACGTTCCAGAGGTAGTCGGCGGTACCGCGGCCGTCGATCTCGCGATCCATGGTCTGCTCGAAAAGGATCGAGCCGATGATCCGCTCGCCGGTGAACGCCGGACTGGTGATGATCCGCGTGCGCATCTGATGGATCAGGTCGAACATCTGCTCCTCACCCGAGTAGGAGCCTTCATCGATCCCGTAAAGGCGCAGTGCCTTCGGGGTGCTGCCGCCACTCTGGTCCAGAGCCGCGATGAAGCCATTCCCGCTGGCCATCTGCTCACGCTGCTGATCGTTCATGGTCACGCTATGCCCCGGGCTTGGTGCCCCAGACGTCACTGTTTCGTGGCTCCTGTGCCGCCGCGTGGGACTCGGGCAGTGACGTCGGAGCGTACGCTGGACGTGGGGTGAGGATCATGGCGAACAACTCCAATGGAACCGCGGCAGGCGGCGCGCTCTACGGCCTCGGGATCTTCGGGGCGTGGTTCTGGTTCTTCGGTCAGGCCGACTCCTTCTGGGAGTTCGTCTGGGCGTTCTTCCAGGGCCTGCTCTGGCCGGCGTTCATGGTGTACCAGGTGTTTCAGGTGCTGCAGTGATGTCAGTCGTCCTCCGTGGGGTTGGAAGCCCGCAGGTAGAACGACACCATCAACAGGAACAACTCCGCGCCGACTGCGGCCACGGGTAGGAAGCCGAGGAATTCCGGCACCGGTTCGTCCTCGGGCCGCCAGCCCGTCATGTACATCGTCACGAGCAGGCCCGCTGAGATCAGGATGAGCAGCAGCATCGTGAACGCGCCGATCCATTCCTTGCGGTCGATCGCTTGTTTGCGACTGCCGACCGCGACGAGCCAGGAGATGTCCAGGCGGGCGTCGAACGCCAGGGCCACCAGCAGCGTCGCGATGATCTGGCCCACGTGTCGGCCTCGGTGTAGGGCGGTTTGAGCGGAGTGAAGGACTGGATTGGAATCAGCATCAGGGCCATGAAGACGAACAGCACCCAGATGACGGGGTTCTGCCGGGCCGAGTGCAGATGGCCGCGAACAGCGACGTGCGCGGCGCCGGGTCCTGGTCGCTCATGCAGGCAAGGGTAGGGCGCAGCGGAGGACTCAAGCCGAATGGTGGATGGATTCTTGCGGCGACCGGCGTAAGTTCGGCGGCCATGAAGGCTCTCTTCGCTGCCCTCGCGCTCATCGCTTCGCTGCTGGTGACTGCCCCCGCCCAAGCCGACATCACGTACTCAGGGTGCGCGAATCCCACCTACAAGAAGACGGTCAAATTCAAGAAGGCCTTCCGCTACAGCGTCGAGCAGCCCGCGATCGCCTGTGCCGAGCACTTCGACGGCGGCGCGTCGTGCCAGATGCTGAGCAGCTATGACTCGATGGCGAGCAAGGTCACTATCGAGGTGGGCAAGGACACGCGCAGCGCCCGGGCGTGGGACGACGCCTACCCCGTGATGCAGCCGATCATGACCGGCTGCACCGAGGTCACCACCGGGGCGACTTCGCCGTACGTCACCGTGAACTACAAGGGCTGGTTCATCGTGGAGATCAAGCGCAAGAGCTACATCGCGCGGCCCGGATTGCAGGTCCGGTTCAACGGCATGACCACCGGCGACGGGATCGTGTCCTTCAAGCGCACCGGGCACTGGGACTTCAAGCGGTTAAAGCAGTAGCAAGAGCCTCCAACAGCCGCGGCCGGTCGCCGAATGGGAGGGCGATGAGGGTGTCGACCCCGCAGTCCACATACGCCGCGAGCTTGTCGCCCAGCGTGTCCGGAGTTGCGGCGATCGAGGCTAGGTCGATCACCTCGGGCGTCAGGCTGGCGGCCGCCCGGAACCGGTCGCCGGAGAGGAACGCGTCCTGGCAGGCGGTGGCCACGTCTCCCAGGCCGTACCGTGTCGCAAGGTCGACGTAGAAGTTCTTGCCCTTGGCGCCCATCGCCCCGAAGTAGAACGTCAGGATCGGCCGCAGCAGATCTCGCGCGGCCGCTTCGGTATCGGCCATGGCGACCGGCACCGTTGGGGCGATGGTGACGTCGGCTCGCGACCGCCCGGCCTTGGCTATCCCTTCCAGCAGTGGCGCGTTGAGGCTCTCGGCGTGCTGCGGACTGTAGAACGCGGGCAGCCAGCCGTCGGCGATCATCCCTGCCTGGCGCACCGTCTTCTCGCCCATGACCCCCAGGTAGATCGGGATCCGGTCCTGCACCGGCTGACCGATCATGCGCAGGGGCTTGCCCAGGCCCATGCCTTTCTGCGCGGGCAGCTGCCAGTGCTTGCCGTCGTAGGAGACCTTCTCGCGTGCCAACGCCATCCGCACGATCTCGATGTACTCCTTCGTGCGGCCCAGAGGTGCCTCGAACGGCACGCCGTACCAGCCTTCAGAGACCTGGGGTCCGGACAGTCCGAGGCCCAGAATTGCGCGCCCGGCGGAGAGCTGGTCCACCGTCGAGATCGCCGAGGCGGTTGTGGTGGGCTGGCGCGCCGGGATCTGCATGATGGCCGCGCCGAGCCTTACGTTCTGCGTCGTGCGGGCTAGCGCACCGAGGACAACGCCGGCGTCCTGCCCCCACGTTTCGGCCACCCAGACGCTGTGGAATCCGAGCTCGTCAGCGCGCTGGCCCAGGTGGAGTTGTTCGTCGAGCGCGATCCAGGGTGAGTAGGCCAGATAGATGCCGATGTCCATGGTTTGAGTCTCGCACCGGCGCGATCAGGCGATCAGGGGAGCCACAAGCAGGATCGGCTCGGGTGATACTACCCGGGCGCAGCTCCATAGCCCGTGGTGGACGCCAGCCTCGTCCACGCGCTGGACGGAATCAACAGGCGGAATCTGATCGACAAAGTGATGCGTGATGCGTGATGTACCATCACGGTGTGCGTACGACCCTCAACGTTGATGACGATGTCCTTCTGGCAGCCAAGCAGCGTGCTGCCCTCGACGGGTCCTCGGTGGGGGAGGCGCTGTCGGCTCTTGCCCGCGCGGGACTGCGCACGGCCAAGCCTGGAGCGCATCGCAACGGCGTGCCTCTGATTCCCAACGCAGAGCGGACCGTGACTGCTGATGTGGTACAGGAGTTGCTGGACGAGTCGCCGTGACTGCGCTGCTCGACGTGAACGTCCTAATTGCTCTGCTGGACCCCGGTCACGTTTTTCACGATGTCGCACATGAATGGTTCGGGGCGCGAGAGACCGCGTGGGCAACGTGTCCGCTGACCGAGAACGGCGCCGTCCGGGTGATCAGCCACCCCCGCTATCCCAACACGACCGGCGCTGCCTCTGCAGCTGCCGACATCATGACCGAGCTCTGCGCGTTGCCAGGGCATGTTTTCTGGCCGGACTCTGTGAGCCTGCTGGATTCCGAGTTGGTCAACACCAACCGGCTGACCGCGTCGAAGCAAGTCACGGATTCCTACCTTCTGGCTCTGGCCGTTGCGAACTCCGGTCGTTTAGCCACATTCGACAAGAGGCTTCCTACATCCGCGATCACCGGCGGCGAGGCAGCCGTGCTCGTGCTGGGCGGACCGGGCTAGCTGAGGTCGCACCCGACGCAACCGTGCCTGGGCTGGCCCCGGTTGCTGTACTCCGAAGCTGCGGACGACTCCGTGGGTGCTCACTGACCGCACTGGCGTCCAGGAGGACAATGTCAGCGTGCGACATGCAGTCGAGGGCTCGGGGTCTGGAGAAGCGCTGGGGACCTATCGGGCCGTCGCCGTCACCAGGCGCGGGGGTCCTGAGGTGCTCCGGGTCGTCGAGCGCGACCTGCGGCAACCCGACCGGGATGAGGTGCGGATCAAGGTGCTCGCGGCCTCGGTCAGCGCACCCGATGTGCAGGCCCGCTACGGGCACTCGCCGTTCCGGGCGCGGATCCCGTTCATCCCGGGTTACAGCGTGATCGGCGATGTAGACGCCGTCGGCTCACGTGTCACCGCTGTTGCGCAGGGTGATCGGGTCGCCGCCCTGACCATCTACGGTGGCTACGCCGAATTCGCCTATGTCCGCGCTGACCGCCTGATCCCGGTCCCCGCCGGGTTGGACCCAGCCGAAGCCGTCCCATTGATCCTCAACTACCTGGTGGCCTACCAGGTGCTGCATCGCGCCGCTCGGGTGTCCAATGGCGACAAGGTCCTGCTCATCGGGGCCAGCGGCGGCATCGGGACCGCGTTGTTGCAGTTGGGCCGACTGGCAGGGTTGCGCATGTACGGTCTGGCCTCCTCCAGCAAGCATCCCGTGCTCAGGGAGTACGGGGCTGTCCCCATCGACTACCGCTCGCAGGACTTCATCGACGTCATCCGGCGAGCCGAGCCAGCTGGTTTGGATGTGATCGTCGACGGAGTCGTGGCGCGGGAGTACCGACGCGCCTGCGCGCTGCTGCGAAGGGGAGGCATGTGGGTCGGTTACGGCAACCCGTTGAGCTTCACCGAGATGCTCGGGCTGCTCGGATGGGTCGCCCGTGCCAACCTGGCCCCTGGGCGTACCGCGAAGCTGTACAGCACGGGCAAGTCCTACCTCAATCGCCGACCGTTCGAGCAGGACTGGGCGACCCTTTTCACGCTGTTGCAGAACGGCGCTATCACCCCGATCATTCCCGTCCGATACCCCCTACTTGCAGCGGCCGAAGCCAATGCTTTGTTCGAGACCGGCCAGGTGGTGGGCAACATCGTCCTCGAAGCATCGTGAACAGCGATTCTGGACCTGATCACCGCGTTCGGACAACGCATCCATTCGTGAGTGGCGTCTGTCGCCGGGCTGGCGAGAAGCACGATGTCTTGCATTCCCACCCAGCGCGCCCGGAGGGATTCGAACCCCCAACCGACCGGGTAGAAACCGGTTGCTCTATCCGTTGAGCTACGGGCGCTAACTAGTCTCCATTCTGCCGCTCAGTTCTTGGGGGACTGGGATCGAGGTGACGTTGGTGTTCATGGCAACCCGCTGCCCGTGGTGCCTATGGGTCTTCGAGTTCGCTTCGGTATTGGTGGCCGCGGGGGCTGGTCCAGGTCAGTGATCCGTCGGGGTTGCGGCGTACCTGCCAGCCGGTGTGGGTTTTGAGTCTGTGGTGATACCGACACAAACAGTGGAGATTGCAGGCGCAGGTCGGGCCGTGCGGGTATTCGATGGTGTGGTCGAGGTCGCAGTGCATGGCGGCTCGTCGGCAGCCTTTGAAG
>ERZ795062.1651-NODE-1651-length-15595-cov-29.385071_pt1 | contig 15595 bp, 19 predicted proteins | sample MGYA00375146_ERZ795062 | MGnify/ENA primary metagenome ERZ795062 (study PRJEB30191, sample SAMN05720281) | activated sludge metagenome | isolation source: Anaerobic digester | place: USA | collected 2015-07-16 ... | reverse complement strand
AATGTTCATATGTTGCCCTGATTTAGACACAAGCCTATGTAAGCCTAAAGGGAAAATATTAAGGCAATTAAACATTAAAGAGGAGTTATTGGACAAGGATCTAGTGTCAGTAGAAGAAATAATAAGTAGGCTCGAATGATTAGAATATTAACTGGACATAAAGGAGAAGGGATAATATGCAATACTTTTCAAAAATAACAGGAATAAGGGAGACAGACGAGGGGACAGACCTTATAGTAAGAATCCCTGGACAGAAACTGGGAAGAAAAATATCTAAATATAGGATAAAGGGTAAGGATGGCATAGATGCAGAATTAAGAATAAATGACGGTAGGACTATAACCGTAGACCAGAGGAAGAAGATCTATGCTACCATAAGAGATATATCGTATTTTGTAGGAGATGATCCAGAGTTTTTAAAGGAATACCTGAAATACGATTACTGTGCAGCTACTGGAGAGGAACCCTTCTCCCTCTCCAACTGTAGCATAAGCACAGCCAGGGAGTTTATAAACCATATAATAGATTTTATTCTAAAATGGGACATACCTTTAACGGAACTAGGACTAAATAGAACTGATGATATTGATAAGTACTTATTCATGTGTATTAAATATAGGAAATGCTGCATAACTGGAAGACCAGGAGCAGACATACACCATGTGGAAGGATCCAGGGTAGGCATGGGTAGAAACAGAAGGAAGATAAGTCACCGAGGACTAGAGCTTATGGCTCTTTCACGAGAGTGGCACAATAGGGTCCATAAAGAAGGGGAGAAGGAAATATTCGAGAAATACAAGATATATGGAATCGTAGTAGATGATGAAACCTTAAAGGATCTAGGGTTAACACTTGACGATATAAGCTAGGAGGGGTTATATGGAAGAAATGAGTTATAGACAAATAGAGGGGATACTGTACAACTACAAATTAATAAAAGCCTCCATAGAAAACAATAAACTCAAGTTACAAAACCTAGAACTAGAAGACGGAACAACTGCCATTTCATATGAGGAGCCAAGCTCAAAGACCAACAAATTCCATAGCATAACTGAAAATGCAGCAATAAAGAACATAGAGAGAAAGGAAAAACTTAAGAAGAAAATAGCTATAGATACAAATACAATCCAGATGATAGATAATGCTTTAAATGCTTTAACTGAACTGGAAAGGACAATAATAGAAATGTTTTACATAGAAAATATGGAATGGTGGAAAGTGGCAGCAAAGGTGCATTATTCGGAAGGATGGTGCAAGGCTAAAAGGAATGAGGCTATAAATAAAATGCTATTTACTATTAATGAAAATAACCCAAAAATCGAATAATGAACGAAAACTTGACGAATAATGAAGGAATTAATTACCATTTTAATAAATGAGGGTGCTATTATAGTATTAAGTGAATATTTGTGGTGTTTATTGATTGGTTCTATCGGGAAAGGTGTGTCCTGGAAAGGCACATCTTTTTTAATTTCCTGAAAAGGAGTGGGAGCAATGGTTAGAATATCAGAAATAATAAAACATAAGGACTATGATACATATATAGCACTCAAAAGAGCCTTTAAGTACAAGGAGTCTAAGAAAAATAAAGACATAGAACTGGGAGATAGTCCTCAAAACCTGATGAAGCACGATGCCTATAAAAGGATAGGCAGGAGGATAAAGCAGATTAAGTGGTCAGAATAAAGGATGTGATGATGTGGATATAAACATCCAGGTAATTGATATAGACAAACTTAATCCAGCAAAATATAATCCGAGGGTGGACCTTAAGCCTGGAGATCCAGAGTATGAAAAATTGAAAAGGTCCATAAAAGAATTTGGATATGTAGAACCTATAGTATGGAATAAAAGGACTGGGAATGTAGTAGGAGGACACCAGAGGTTAAAGATCCTGAAGGAAGAAGGCTATAAAAAAGTAAAGGTCAGTGTAGTAGAACTATCAGAGGCCCAGGAGAAGGCCTTGAATATTGCATTAAATAAAATTAGTGGAGACTGGGACGAGGAGAAACTACATCAAATATTCAAGGAGCTCCAGGAGGATGTAGATATTGACATAGAACTAACTGGATTTGATATGGAGGAAATAGACGACATTGTGGCCAACTTTGATACTACAGAGGTAGTGGAGGATGATTTTGACCTGGAGGAAGAGTTGGAGAAGGAAGAGGATCCGATAACCCAGGAAGGGGACCTCTGGATACTAGGAAAGCATAGGCTGCTATGTGGAGACAGCACCAAATTGGAGGATGTAACCAGACTAATGGACGGAAAATTAGCAGACCTGTTACTCACGGATCCACCCTATAATGTTAATTATGAAAGTGAAAGTGGAATGAAAATAGAAAATGATAACCTAGGGGATGATGATTTTTATAATTTATTAATAGGATCCTTTACCAACATGTATGAAATAGCAAAGGAAGGTACTCCTATTTACATATTCCATGCAGACACAGAGGCCTATAACTTCAGGAAGGCTTTTATGAATGCGGGGTTTAAATTATCCCAGGGATTAGTATGGGTTAAGCATTCAATGACCATTGGGAGGCAAGACTACCAGTGGAGACATGAATCTATCCTATATGGCTGGAAGGAAGGTGCAGCCCATAAATGGTATGGCCAAAGGAATAAGGACACTGTAATAGAAAACGATATAGATATAGAGGACTTGTCCAAAGAAGAATTAGTAGAATTAGTGGAGCAGCTCCTGGAGAGCTTACCAGGAACCATAATAAGGTTTGATAGACCAATGAAGAACGACCTACATCCTACTATGAAACCATTGGGACTACTAGGATACCTTATAAGAAATTCAAGCATAGAAGGAGACCTGGTCGTAGATCTATTTGGAGGAAGTGGAAGTACATTAATAACATGTGAGCAGATGAACAGGATATGTTACACCATGGAGCTGGATCCAAGATACTGCGATGCAATAGTAAAAAGATATATTGCATTAGTAGGAGATGAAGAAGTAAAAATTATAAGAAAAGGGAAAGCAATACCTTATATAGACATAGACAACTAGGACCTGAATAGGTCCGTTTTTGTTGCTCTTTTATAAGGGGTGAGGATATGGAAGACAGAGCAAAAAATATTGAACAGATAGAGAAATCCATATTCAAAGCTGCTGTCGGATATGAGTACGAGGAAAGCGAGATTAAAGCAAATAAAAGAGGGAAAACAACAGAAATTAGGAAGGTGAAAAAACACAAGGAACCTGACATCAGGGCTGCAGTAGCTTACCTGAATTTATTTTGTAGACAATGACGATATCATCATAGAACTCAAGAGACTTGGAGGGAGGGGTATGAGCAATGATACTAAATGGCTAGAGATAAAAAAGGAATACCTTAGAAAGAAAGTAGATGGAGAAAAATTCACACTAGCAGAATTGGCAAAGAAACATGGGGTCAAGCCCTCTACTCTACGGTCCAGAAAGAATAGAGAGAAGTGGGACGAATTCCTTGAAAATGTTGCAACAAAATTAGAGGCAACAAGCAACACCGTTGCGATGGGTAATGACGATAATTCCCATGATGGCCACAAAAATAGGAAAAAAGCAGATGAAAATCCCGAAACGAACACGAAAATAGCTGAAATGGACACAAAAACAAGGGAGAGGATAAGAAGAAGCATAGGCCAGCTAGGCAATAAAAATGCAGTAGGGAATAAAGGCGGGCCAGGAGCACCAAAGGGAAATAAGCTAGCCGAAAAGCATGGCTTTTATGCCAAGCACCTTCCAGGAGCAACACTTGAACTATTTGATGATATAGAGGAGATGAACCAGCTGGACCTACTATGGGATAGCATAAAGCTAAAGTATGCAGCTATAATAAGGGCCCAAAAGATAATGTTTGTAGAGGACCAGGATGATATTACATCCTACCTAAAGAAGCATAAGGTCATAAAAGGATTAAGCTATACAGAGGAAAAGGAATGGGAGATACAATTCCCATGGGATAAGTATGCTACATTCCTACAAGCCCAATCAAGAGCCATGGCCGAACTAAGGAGCTTAATCAAACAATATAATGAGTTAGTGGATAGAGGGCTGGCCACAAAGGAGCAGGAGCTCCGAATACAAAGGCTGCAGCTTGAAATAGATAATATGCTTGGAGACGATACAGGAAAAGAAACCGAGGAATGGGTGAAGGCCATAGAAGAAATAGCAGCAAAGAGGAGACAGGAAGATGGATAAGGCTTTATTGACACTCATTGATAGTTACTGGGATAATCCTGTATGGTTTGCAGAGGATATGCTGGACTTTTATCCAGATCCATGGCAGGAAAAAGTATTAATGGACCTGGCCAAATATTCAAAGGTAACAGTTAGATCTGGCCAAGGGGTAGGAAAGACAGGACTGGAAAGTGTGGCTATAATATGGTACCTATGCACAAGGCCATTTCCTAAGGTAGTAGCTACAGCTCCAACAAGGCAGCAATTATATGATGTGCTATGGGCAGAGATAGCGAAGTGGCTAACTAAATCTAAGGTAGAAAGGCTACTAAAGTGGACCAAGACCAAAATATATATGGAAGGCTATGAAGAAAGATGGTGGGCTACAGCCAGGACTGCAGTAAGGCCAGAGAATATGCAAGGGTTCCATGAGGATTATATGTTGTTTGTAGTAGATGAGGCTTCTGGGGTAGCTGATAATATCATGGAAGCTATACTGGGAACTCTTACAGGTTATGAAAATAAGCTTCTACTATGCGGGAATCCCACCAAGACAAGTGGGATATTTTATGACAGCCATAACAGCGATAGGGATATGTATAAGACTCACAAGGTATCCTCTTTAGATAGCCCAAGGACATCCAAGGAAAATATAAGAATGCTGCAAAAGAAGTATGGCATAGATAGCGATGTCTATAGAGTGAGAGTCCTGGGAGAATTCCCTAAAGGTGAATCTGATAGCTTGATATCCCTGGAAGTAGTAGAGCAGGCAACAGAAACTGTAGTAAGTATAGAAAATGCTTATACATTGCATATAGGTGTGGATGTGGCCAGATTTGGAGATGATAAGACGATTATTGCTCCAAGGATAGGCAATAAAGTATTACCATTGCAACAATACTCTAAAAAAGACACCATGGAGACTACAGGCAATATCATCAGGACTGTAGAAAGCCTGAAGAATAAGCATACACAAATAAACAAGGTAATGGTCAAGATAGACGATGATGGCCTAGGTGGTGGAGTTACTGATAGGCTAAGAGAAATAAACAGGCAGAAGAGGTTAGGATATACCATTATACCTATTAAGAATGGAGCCAAGGCCAAGGATCCTGATCATTATTACAATAGAGCTGCAGAAATGTGGGACAACTTAAGAGAACTGCTGGATGAAAACTTCTCTAAATTCCTACAAGGTGAACCTGGAGTAATAGAGCTGCCTAAGGACGATATATTAATCAAACAATTATCTAATAGGAAATACAGGATAGACAGTAAAGGAAGAATTGAACTGGAAAGCAAGGACCAAATGAAGAAGAGAATAGGAGAATCACCAGACAGAGCAGATGCAGTAATATATTCATTTGCTGAAGGTGATTACACAGATCTATCACTATTGAAGGGAGGGAAACTGTATGATTAGAGAAAAGTTATTGAGGCCATATCATTGGTTCAGGAGAAAAGTATCTGGCGAAATGATGAGAAGGATAACAGGCTCCACTTATATCACTTATTCATTGGACGACTCCAAGGTAGACTATAAAATGGCCAGGGAGTTATACCAGAACAAGAATCCAAAATATGAGCTAGGAGCTGCATTCGTAAAGCCAGTGATTAATTCGACCGTAGGCTTTATGGGAGTCCCTCACTTCACCATAGAAGATGAAGAGGCACAAGAAGTCCTAGACGATTTTGTGCTGGAGAATACCTCTAAAATGATAAGGACTCATAGCAATGCCTTAAAGCTAGGGGATTGCTATGTATGGATAACTAGGGAGAAGAGGAAGAATCCTCTATATCCAGAGAAGGAAGAAAGACTGATATATAATATCATCCCTCCTGAAGAAGTTAAGGATATAATCCTGGATCCTATTACAAGGGAACCTATAGCCTATATCCTGGAGAGTAAACACGAATGGACCGAAATAGATGGCAGCAAGAGGAGTTGTACAATAACACAGAAGATAACTGCAGAAAAAAGGATAATAGAGATAGTAGGAGACCGACCAGAAGGCATAGAGGCTGGTGAGTTTGATAATCAATGGGGTTTTATACCTATAGTCCATTTTAAAAATGAGCCAGACGAAACCATGAAGTATGGCCAATCGGATATAGAACCTATAGCTCCATATATTAAGGCCTACCACGATGTAATGCTCCATGCACTTAAGGGATCTAAAATGCACAGTACTCCAAAGCTAAAGCTTAAGCTTAAGAATGTAACGGAGTTCTTGGCCAATAACTTTGGCATAGAAGATCCAGTGAAATTCGCCAAGGAAGGTGGCACCATTAACCTGGATGGCCATGAGATATTATTCTTCACAGAAGGAGAAGATGCCGAGTTTATAGAGGCTAAAAGTGCTACTGGAGATGCCAAGGACCTATTAAAACTTATATTCTACTGTATAGTAGATATATCAGAGACACCAGAGTTTATATTTGGGGTTCATACACCAAGTGCATTGGCCAGTGTTAAAGAACAAATGCCTATAATGGTCAATAAAGTCAGGAGGAAAAGGGAGCAGTTTGCAGAGCAATGGCAGCTACTAGCCAGAATGGTATTAGCCATGACCAGCCAAGTAAGAGGAGCAAAGTATGCAGATTATACTGTAGTTTTAGGATGGGATGAAGTAGATCCAAGAGACGATAAGGCCATGAGCGAGACATTAAAGAATATCACCACAGCCTTAAATACAGCACTTATGTCCAATATTATATCAGAGGAGTCCGCAGTAGACTTCCTAGCACAGTACATTGACACCATGTCCGAATATCAGTCTAATGATCCAGAAATAGTCGGAGAAAGAGAAAAGATAATGAGGACCAGAAGATTAAGAAATAGATACAGAGACTATGAAGGTTGGATAGATGAAGTAAGAGAGATAGACGAAGCCTTGATAGACGAGGATGAGGGAGATGAAGAATAAGAAAATAGGTACCAATATAGGAATAGACAAACTAATTGAGAATAGTGGTCCATATAAAAAATGGGCATTGCTGCAAAGAAGGGAGTTTATGGAGTTAAGATTGGACCAGGAACAGGAGATCAGGGCCATGTATGAGGAAGTCTCCAGGATAATAGCACAGGATATTGCCAAAGGTGGCCTTAATCCATTTGATGAGTTAAGACTTAAGAGGATCCAGCAGGAAATTAAGAAGATAATTGATGATCTTAATGGCCAGCTGACCATTAACTTTGATAGGCATATCAAGAGGAATGTAGAAGCAGGTTCCAGCTACTCTAAACAGGTCCTTATAGACATAGCTAAAAAGGCAGGAGCAACAAGATTATCTGTAGGGGTAATAGAAAATGCTTTCTATAGAATGAATACTAGAGCAGCAGAAGCTATGTGGTCCAGGAGTAGGTTTGGCCTTAAATTAAGTGACCATATCTGGAATAAAAACCAGAACTATAGAAAAAACATCAATAAGATCCTAGTTTCTGGTGTGGCCACTGGAGAGGATTGTGTAAATGTGGCCAGAGCTATAGAAAAGTATGTAAAGAAAGGTAAGGCTACATTTTCAAAAGATTATCCCAATATGATGGCCAGAATGCAAGGAAGAATTCCTGAAGATATATGCTATGAGGCCTTGAGGCTAGCTAGGACAGAAATGACATCGGCCTTTGGTATGGCCACAATGAAATCTGCAGCAATGAATCCAAATAATAAGGGTGTAAGGTTTATATTATCTGCAAGCCATCCAGAGTATGACATATGCGATGTATATACCCAGGCAGACGATTATGGCCTAGGACCAGGAGGCTACCCTATAGACCATGCACCAGACTATCCTTTCCATCCTAACTGTTTATGTATCATGACAGAGATACCAGAGGACATAGATGCAACTATAGAAAGGGTATCGAATTGGGCGAAGGATCCTGAAAGCGATCCACAAATGGAAAAATGGTACCAGGACAACTTCGAGAAGTTCCAATTCTTTTAATTTGTACTCCAAGAAAGGCCACAGCATCAATTTAAGGAGGTGAAAATAGGAAATGTATATAAAACTATTAGCAGGCGAACAAAGACTTATACAGGGCGAAATAGACAGCGTAAATGCACTGCTTTCTAATATAAAGCCTAGCGACATACCATTGGCCAAAGGTGTAGACATAGACCAGATGAAACAGATGGATGAAGATCCACTGGAGGTAGTAGTGGAGATACCAGCTGGCAAGAGCAAAAGAGGCTGGAACTACACACCTAAAAGCCTTAAGGATATTGTAGACTATGTCATGGAGCATACTCTTAATGGGTTCCTTGGCCACCAGAAACCAGAAGACATATCTACAGAGTTCGTGCCACCAGTAACACACTGGATAGGTGCTGAAATGAGAGGGAATAATGCTTATTTCAGGGGATTAATAGATGCAGATGCTAAAAGCCTAAAGAGATGGATAAGGACCAATAGAATTAAAGAGGTCTCCATCTTTGGATTTCCTGAATTAAAGAAAAATAATGTAACTGGAGAAATGGATGTTATAGGATATGAACCTCTATCTATAGACTGGACTCCTCTACACAGACCAGGAATGCCTACAAAGATTGTAGGTATGGAAATGGATGATCTAGCAGCTGGGGAGCAATTAGATGGAACATATGAGAAGTTAAGAGAGGATTTAAGAGAGGCAGCAAAGGTCTACTTCAATGCCCATGGCAATGGCCATTATGTATGGGTCAGAAGTGTTAGGTATGACAACAACACTGTCATAGTAGAACATGAACAGCCAAATCAACCGACCAAACTCTATAGTATCCCGTTCACCATTAATAATGATCATGTGACATTAGGAGAAAAGACAGAAGTAGTGGAAAAAAGAGTATATGAGCCTGCAGAACCTGCAGGTGAAATGAATAACGAAGGAGGTAATAGTGTGACTTTCCAAGAATTAGTTGAAAAGCTAAAGAATCAAATCAAGAATGGCCAAATAACCTATGGTCAAGTCATAGGAGAAATGGCCATAACACCAGAGATATTGGCAGGAGAAATGGAAGAAGTTAAGGCTGCATTTGAGGCAAAGAACATTCTAGACCAGGTCAAGGAAGTTCTAGGAGTATCTGGGGAAATGAATGTAGTCGAAGTGGCCAAGGAAGGTAAAAGAGCCATAGACGAATCCAGGAAAAAGAACTTTGAGGATACAATAAGCAAGGTCATAGAAGAAAAGGTATCAGGGGAAATGGCCCAAGGACTAGTAAGAAAGATGCTTAATGTAGAGGAAGGAGCCTCCGAGGAAGTAATAGCAGGAGAAATTGACAAGATCCTTGCTGACGACTTCATGCAAAAGGTTCTTTCTAATAACTACATCGACAAGGGAACTGGAGTAGGATCCACTTCTCAAACTCAAAACACTACAGGCGGCCTTACAACCAAGAGGGCTCAAATATAAATTATTATTTAAGGAGGAATGAAAGATGGCATATACAGGACAACCAGTACCAAGTACTGTAAATCCAATCTTAAGAGCAAAAATAAGTGACGGAAAATCTGTAATCGTAACAGTGCCAGAGAAGACCAAAGTAGAGGCACAGACATTTGTGCTACTAGATGGCTTCTTTGGGATAGCAATGGAAACCATAGAAACTGGCGAAGGAGAAACTGCAGAATTAGCACTTTCAATTGAGCAGGCAGAATATGAGACTGACCAAATAACTACTTCAGACACTTACAAAGTAGGAGACCTGGTCTATTTCAAGGCTTCAACTAAAAAACTTACTACTAATGCTGGTACCGAAGAGGCACCAAATAGATTAGTAGGAAGAGTGACATCTGGGAAAGACGAAAACAATGTAATCAGCTTTATATTATTACCACAAATAGGATAATAGGAGGGAAATAAATGTCTATAAAAATCTATAGTCAGGAAACATTACTTGAGCAACGAAGACAACAAAATGTAGAAGAGAAGATCCCGTTTATAGTTGCTGGTGAGATGGACTATGCAACTAAAAGAATCGTAAATGGGGAAATAGAGCTTTTAGACTTCACTAGGCCATTGGGTGAAATGATCAACTTTGGCTCTGTGCAAGACCTAAAAGACCTATTGAGAAAAGTAGTACTTGATGTTGAACTAGGAAAAGAGCAGGTACAATTAGTGTACAAGCCAATCTATGACACAATAACAGATCCAAACTTCCCAGAGGTATTGGATGCAAAATGGGCTTTACATGGAAACTGCATATTCCTAGAGCATATTGAAGGTAGCGAGGTAAAATTCGGTAGTATATCTGCAGAAGAAGGACCCACTGCTCGAATCAGAACATATACTGCTGGATTTGAGTACACAAAGAAAATGATAGACTTCAACGAGACCTTCAACATCGAAATGTTAAACAAGGCCATGGGAGAGGCCTACAATGCCTTACTAAACCATATCCACTTATATCCAATCATCGGATATAACTACAAGGCTGCAAACAAAACAGCATACCAAGGTGCACAAGATGATCCAGCATGGCTAGGAATGTATAAGACTATAGCACAAGCAGTTAAGGACTCCAGAACTGCAAAGAGGCCTGGAACAGTACTACTAGCAAACTCTGCAGATGCCATAGACATTGAAATGGCATTAAGAGGCGGCCATCAAATTAACGGTAGTGTATATCCACCTATACCAGGAATAAATGCTATTGTTTACTATGATGGCTGGGAAGTAACTGTAGGCAAGAAACAATATGAGTACAAAGGTGTAACACCTGGTAAGGCATACCTAATCAGACCAAAGAGAGGTTTCAAAGAGCTAGTCAAGAGAGACTACACTGTAGAAAAAGGCAACAAGGATATCTCCAGATTAGTTGAAGACCAAATAGTTGCATACTGCTATAGAGGAGTATTTGCAGCTGTAGAAGAGAATGTCCAAGAAATTGCATTGAGATAATGTCTTTAACAGACATTATCTCTTTTATTTAGGAGGGATTTCATGGACAATATAGCAAAGCTAAGGCTCTATCTGAATGACAAAGAAGGGAAAGTATTCACTGATGAGGAGCTGCAGCAATTACTAGAAGGAGAAGGCTGTATATATTGTGCTGCAGCTGAAGGATGGACCTTATTTGCTACCAGGATAGACATTACAGGGACCAAAAAGTACACTGTAGGCATTGAGACCTATGAGAAGGCAGGCCTTAATGATCAAATAAGAGCAGCTTTAAATAATGCACAGTACTTCAAAGAGAAATGCACCTGTAAGGGTAAAAATGGTAGCTTTATATTAAGGGCAACAGCAAAGGTGGGTCCATAATGATATCTGCAGAAGAGAGAAAACAAGACATCATAAACACCATCAATGAAAATCCCGTAGATATAGAGATAAATGTAACTACCAGGAAGGTGGTAGATGGAGCCTGGAAAACTTGTAATGAAACTAGAACTTTAAAAGTGAGGATATTCCAGCAAAGGAATCCAGAAGTAATATCCATAAGTGACATAAAAGGAACTGCAGATACTTCCAAAAAATATGGAATGCTAGCAGATTATACTGCAGATCTTAAGGATGTATCTGATAATAAGATCATATTTGACTCCATATATGGGAGAATGGAAGTCATAGCGATATATCCTCAAATAGTAAAAGGAGAGATATGTGGCTACCAGTGCGAATTGAAGAGGGTGAGCTAATGGCATTTAGTGACAAGTCTATAGACTATTTAAACAGAAAAGTGGCTGGTATGTATAATGTGCTTAAGAACTGCATGGCCAACATGGAAGCAGAAGCAAAAAGGAATGCAGAGTGGACAGATAGGACCAGCCATGCAAGACAAAACATTCATCATGGAGTAGAATCACATCCAATGACAAGGTCCTTCACCATATATTTGGCCCATGGGATGAAGTATGGAAGATATCTAGAGGAAGGCACCAAGCCGCATATCATAACACCTAAAAGAAAAAAGGCTCTCTATTGGCCTGGAGCTGTTCATCCAGTAAAGAGAGTCAATCATCCAGGAACAAAAGCTTACCCTATATTAGAGACTACCTTAAGAAAAAACAAAGACGAGCTTAAAAGAGCAATAGAAAAGCATTGGGCCAATGAATAGAGGTGTATAAATGAGAGCAGGAATAAGAAAACAGATCCTGGATAATGTCCCTATCCTTAAGGACTGCTATGAGCCAAATGTGCCAAGACATAACACTCCTAAGCCATATGCAGTAGTGGTCCAGGGAGCAGACAATCCTAGACAGGATCCTACTAGCTTTCAAAGAACTATTGAAGTGTGGCTATATAATGACATAGATACATTTAAGACGCTGGATAGTATTACACTAGACATTAAAGAGGCCATGGACCTAAAGCCATTCACGGATCCAGATACAGGGTTATCTTATACAGCTAGCTTTAATGGTACTATTGGCCAAGACCTAGTTGATGAAGAATGGGGAGCTATAGTAAGAGGACTGCAATTCACTATTATAGCTTTACACGAGACCAGGGCTGAAAATGATACCTGGGAGAAGGCTACTGCAGATTTTATTGAATTAGTGACTAATGTAAAGACATATCAAGGGACTTGGAAGGAAGACTTCCAGGTTCCTTCTATTTTATGCAGGACAATAAGCAAAGGGACAGATCCAATAAACTACATGTCCTATAGAGAGAATCGGGAAATCAGAATCCATGTAGTTAGTAAAGAAAAAGAAGAAATAAATCAAATAATAGACACTATTGAATATGAGCTAATGAAAGCGATTAAGATACCTCTGGACATAGAGGATAAAAGATATTTGACAATCCAATCCATCCGAGAAAATAGGGATAGTGACATGCTAGGTACTGGCCAGATTACAGTGACCATGACTAGGATTAATAGTATCCAAAGAGATGGGACCTATATAGAGAAAATCTATAGTAGGGGCCGAATTGTATAAGGAGGTTTAATATGAGTGAGAAAAAGACTAATAAGGCTCCAAAGGCCATAGAGCATAAGTATCCTATAGAAGAGCTTCTGGCCAACAGCTATGCTATCACAGGACACAAGCCAGAGGTTGCTGCAGGTGCTTTATTTGGCTGTAAGGAGAAGGAGCTAACTAAAGAGGAATTCAAGGAAAGGGTAGACAAATTCCTCAAGACCGAAGTAGAAAAACCTAAAAAGGAGGTTAAGTAAATATGGCGAGCGGATTATGGAGCGAAACCGATAGACCAATAAGGCCTGGATTTTATAACAGATTTAAAGCTGCAGCTCTAGCACGAATCCAAATGGGTAAACGAGGTATAGTTGCAATGCCAGTGAAGGCCAACTGGGGTCCAGTTAAGGAAGTAGTTAGAATCACTTCTGAAAAGGATCTAAGTGACAACTTTGGATCCGACATGAACTACACAGCCTACAAATTAGGAAGGCTGGCTTTACTGGGTGGACCTAAAGAACTTCTGCTATACAGACTAGCAGATGGAACCGAGAAGGTTGCAGCTGTAACACTAAAAAGCACAAACGACACTGATGTATTGAAGATAGAGTCCAAGTATCCTACTACAAGAGAATTCAAGGTCACTGTAAGGCCTAGCATAGTAGACGATACAGCCAAGGACATCGTACTTCATGAAGGGACTAGACTACTATTCACATTCTCTGGATTAACAGGATCTATAGAAGAGATAGCAACTGCCATCAATGACAATGCAGAAAATATGTGGCTAAAAGCTACAAAAGTAGCAGAAGGAGAGTTGAAGGATGTAGTATCTCAACCTCTAACAGGCGGAAACGATGGAGTAGCTGGCATAACAAACCAGGACTATATAGATGCCATGGCCAAATTTGAAGGCTATAAATTCAATGGCTTTACACTTGACGGAGTAACAGATCCAGCACTACACACCAGTGTTAAATCTTGGGTAGAGAGAAATAGAAAAAACGGTAAGAAGATCAGGGCCTATGTTGGTGGAGAGCTAGATGAGGACATATTAGCTGCCAACAATAGATCCAAGGCCTTCAACTATGAAGGAATGCACAATGTAGGAGCTACAGGGGGTATTTTAGACGGAGTAGTGTATACACCTGCAGAGGTAGCGGTCTATATCTGTGCTTTAGGGGAAGGTCAAGACATGAAGGCTTCACTATGCAATCAAACTACTGTATTTAGTGATGTTACTACCCATCTAACCAATGAAGAGATAGAGAGTGCACTCCTAGCGGGCACTATGATCTTAAGGTATGACGATGGTTCCGTAGTAATAGAGGATGATGTCAATACCCTTAAGAGATATGGCGAGGACCAAAACGAAACCTGGGGATATTTAAGGGCCATCAAGTTCATGGACATGGTGGACGAAGATACATCCTTTACAGGCAATAGGCAATATGTAGGCAAGGTTCTAAACGGAAGGACTGGCCAATTAGCTATATTATCTGCATTGAAGCAATACTTCGAGGTACTACAAACTGGTCAACTGATAGAAGACTTCATCGTAGAAATAGACGAGGAACTGCAAAAGAATGCAGCTAATGACGAATTCTTCTGGAGATGGGAAGCTAAATACATCAATGTTATGAAGAAGATATTCGGCACTGGCTATATAAAATAAGAAGGAGGTAGCTTATAATGCTTGGTAGTTTTAATCCAGACAGAGCCTTTCATGGCTCTTTTTCTAAACTTCTTCTAGACGGAGAATGGCAAACAAATGTCAACCATGTAGAGGCAACAGTCGAGATGGAAAAAGGTGAACTTAATGTCATGGGCAGCGACTGGACTAGGTACAAGAAGGGACAAAAGAGCGGATCTGGTACCTTCTCTGGCTACAAAGTAACCTCTAAAATGATAGAGCTAGGCTTTAAAAGGTTTGAGCTCATTGTAACATTAGAGGATCCAGAGGCTTGGGGCCATGAAAGGGTTAGGCTCATGAACTGTATGGCTGACAGTATTCAGCTGGCCAATGTAACAGCTGGTGAAGTAATCGAAGAGGAAACACCTTTCACATTCGAGGGCTATGAATTATTAGATGCTGTTACCGAAGGATAATAGAAAGGGGAGTTTAGAGTATGACTATGGATAATAAGGATCTAGAAAAGGAAATGACTGAACAGGAAGTATTAGAAATGACGGAGGATGAAATCATAAATAAGCTGCTAGAACCTACAGAAGTTCCTGAAAGGACCTATATGATAGACAGACTAGGCATTCCAGTAACATTAAAGGGGCTATCTGAAAGAGAGATCCAAAGAATTCGAAGGGAATGTACTGTCGAAAGAAAACATAGAGGCCAAAGGACCAAGGAACTCAATGAGGAAGAATTTAATGCTGCATTAATTGAGGCTGCAACAGTGTCTCCAAACTGGGGAGACAAAAGGCTTCTTTCAAGTTTAAAGCTATCTTCAGGAAGAGAGGTAATAAAAAGAAGGTTACTAGCAGGCGAAATGATGGCTCTTGCAGACAAAGTAATGGAGCTATCTGGGTTTGATGATGAACTAGAAGAAATAG
>ERZ795062.1646-NODE-1646-length-15613-cov-5.113189_pt1 | contig 15613 bp, 13 predicted proteins | sample MGYA00375146_ERZ795062 | MGnify/ENA primary metagenome ERZ795062 (study PRJEB30191, sample SAMN05720281) | activated sludge metagenome | isolation source: Anaerobic digester | place: USA | collected 2015-07-16 ... | reverse complement strand
CCCGATCAGCAACAGTGGGGCCAGCCCGGAGGCTGGCAGCAGCCCAACGCGCAGGGCTGGGGCTCGGCTGTCCCGCCGGCGGCCGTGCCCGGCGGACTCGCACCCGGCTCCCCGATGGGCCAGACCAACGTGTTCCCGACCGCGGAGACCGTGGACCCGATCACCGGCATGCCAGTCGGGAAGGGTACGGGTGACTCCGGTGGCGGAAGCAGCCCGAAGCGACTGGCGGCGTTGGTCGTCGGTGCGCTGCTCGTCGGACTGCTGATCATCTTCCTGCTGTGGATCTTCCTGTTCCGGGAATCGAGCTCCAACACCGGCGCCGGCACGAACAACGGTCAGGTCAACGTGACGGCGACGTTCTCCGGCACCGTCGACCCCGCCTGCTCCGACCTGGGGGCGGCGCTCACGGCCGACGGTCTGACCGACACGGTCGCGACTCGCTTGAACGACGTTGCGAGCGCGAAGGACCTCGAGGAGAACCAGGCCTACTTCGACCAGTTGTCCAAGGACATCAAGCCGATCATGGACCAGTACCAGGACGCGTGTGTGGCTGCCGTTTCAGCGGGCAATGCCCCGGAGTTCTACCGGACTTTCGTGGAGACGTTCAACTCCGCGGTGTCCGACGGTGAGGCGGTCGCCACGACGGCGCTGGGAGCCGGTGGCCAGGTACCGGCGGCCGACGCCGACCGGCTGCGGGCTGAATCGTCGAAGTTGAGTGCCGCCGGGCAGGCCGTCATGGCCATCACCGGCACCCCGACCCCCAGCACGTCCCCGACCGCGGCCGCCTCGCCGACCCTGTCACCGAGCCCCGCGGCCACAAGTCCCGCCCCGTAGGCTCGTGGCGTGACCACGCCCCTTTGGCGGCCTGACCCGGCTGCCGTCGCTCGCTGTGCCGTGCGCAGAGTCATGCGTGACGTCGAGGAAATCACCGGTGAGCCCATGGTCACGCTGGCCGACTTCCACGATTTCTCGATCGCGCACCCGGGCGACTTCTGGGATCTGGTGTGGGGTGAGTGCGACGTCGTCGGCGACCGCGGCGATGGCCCGGCTGTGGTGCCGCCACCGCCGAGCGAAGACCTGCGAGCCACCCGCTTCTTTCCTGCCGCGCGCCTCAATTACGCCGAGAACCTGCTGGCAGGCGGTGATCTGCCCGGCGCCCAGGACACTGCGCTGGTGTTCCGGCGTGAAGACGGTCAACGCCGGGTGTGGTCGTGGCAGGAGTTGCGCATGGCTGTGGGCTCGGCCCGGGCCGCATTGCGGCAAGCCGGTGTCGGTCAGGGCGATCGGGTTGCAGCCTGGATGCCGAACTCGCCGGAGACGGTCATCGTCATGCTGGCCACATCCAGTCTGGGCGCGGTCTTCACCTCCACCAGCCCCGACTTCGGTCCGGCTGGTGTGCTCGACCGCTTCGGTCAGGTTGCTCCAGTCGTCCTGGTCGCGGCAGACGGGTACGTGTACGCCAACAAGCGCCACGACCGGTTGCCTGCACTGGCCGAGATCGTGGCGGGATTGCCCTCGCTGAAGCAGGTGTGGCTGGTCGGGGAACTGGACCCGCATGCCGAACTGACGGCCCGAGTGCCTGTGCGTTCATTCACCGACGTCCTGGACACCGAGCCGGAACTGGGCTTCGAACCCATGCCCTTCGACGCCCCCGGGTTCATCCTCTACTCCTCGGGCACGACCGGGGTTCCCAAGTGTCTTGTGCACCGCGGTGCCGGGTTTCTGCTGAAGCACGCCAGCGAGCAGCGCTGGCATCTGGACGTGCGGCCCGGTGACCGTGCCTTCTGGTTCACCACCTGCGGCTGGATGATGTGGAACTGGCTGGTCAGCACCCTGGCCGCCGGCGCCACGGTCGTGCTGTACGACGGCTCCCCGTTCCACCCCGAACCGGACCACCTCTGGCGGATCGCGCAGGAGGAGCAGGTCACAATGTTCGGGGTCAGCGCGAAGTACCTCGACGCCTGTGCAAAACAGAGTCTGCGGCCCGCGCAGCAGTACCAACTGGACAGCCTACGCACAGTCGGTTCGACCGGATCGCCGCTGTCGCCGGAGGGCTTTGCGTACGTCTACGAGCACGTGAAACCCGATGTGCATCTCGCCTCGATCAGCGGCGGCACGGACATCTGTGGTTGCTTCGTCCTCGGTGATCCGACAGCCCCCGTGTGGCCCGGGGAGTTGCAGACGCCAGCTCTCGGTGCCGATGTGGACGTCGTCGACGAGCGTGGCCTGAGTCTGCGCGGTGAGGCCGGTGTGACCGGCGAACTGGTGTGCCGCAACGCCCTGCCGAGCATGCCGCTGCGCTTCGCCAACGACCCGGACGGTCAGCGGTATTCGGCGGCCTATTTCGAACGGTTCCCGGGGGTCTGGGCGCATGGGGACTTCGCGATGTGGACCGAGCACGAAGGCATCGTGATCCTGGGCCGTTCGGACGCGACGCTGAACGCCGGCGGGGTGCGAATCGGGACCGCGGAGATTTACCGGCAGGTCGAAGCGTTCGACGAGGTCCTTGAATGCATAGCCATTGGGCAGGCCTGGGACGACGACACTCGGGTCGTGCTGTTTCTGCGGATGGCGCCGGGCCACGCTCTCGACGATCTGCTGCGCGCCCGCATCGGCCGGCGTCTGCGAGAGCAGTGCTCACCTCGTCACGTCCCGGCCCGGATGGTGGCTGTGGCCGACCTTCCACGCACTCGGTCGGGCAAACTGGCGGAACTGGCCGTCGCCGATGTGGTGCACGGCCGCCCGGTGCGCAACACCGAGGCACTAGCCAACCCCGAGAGCCTGGAACTGTTCGATCTGGAGGAATTGCGACGATGACCCTCGCCAGCGAGGCCACTCCCGCCCAGGAACTCAACCAGCGAGTTGCCGCCGAGATCCCGCGCCGCCGTTACGTGCCCGGGAAGGGCTGGCGGGCGCATGTGCCCAATGTGCTGCGAACCCTGCTGCTCCTCGTGGCACTCTTCAGCGCCGTCACTGCAGTGGTGCCGGCGCTGGCCCGAGCCTGGCAGCCCGCCCGCGACCTGATCGAGATGGTGTTCGTCCCGGCGCCGCCGAACCTGGCCTGGGCCGCGCTGCTGGTGATCTTCGGATCGGCGCTGGGCAAGCGCAAGCGCTCGGCCTGGTGGTTCATGGTCGTCATCCTCGTCCTCGGGATGATCGAGTCAGTATCGCTACTGGCCGACGATGCCTCGTCGCGGTCCAAGGAATCCGTCACGCTGGTTACCTCGCTGATCCTGCTGGCGATCCTGATCCTGGCGCGCAAAGAGTTCTTCGCGATCGTGCGCCGGCGCAACATCGTCATTGCGATCGCGACGTTGATCATCGGTTTCGCTATAGCGATTCCGCTGGGATGGGCGCTGGTGGAAGCGCTGCCCGGCTCAGTCGCACGCGCAGATGCGCTGCCCTACACCGTGCTGACCGAACTCGGTGGCTTGGGCGACCCGGCCAGCACCGGGATAACAGGTCGGGCCACCCGGCCGGTGCCGTTCCTGCTCGGCACGCTTGGCACGCTGGTCTACGTCGCGTTCGGCCTGGCGTTGTTCCGCACCTATACCAAGGACAAGCAGATCTCCGGTGAGGACGAGGTCGCGCTGCGCAGGATGCTGCACGAGCACGGCGACCGCGACTCGCTGGGTTACTTCGCCACTCGCCGCGACAAGTCGGTGATGTGGTCGTCATCGGGCAAGGCCGCCGTCACCTACCGGGTCGTCAATGGCGTGAGTCTGGCCAGCGCCGATCCCATCGGCGACCCGGAATCGTGGCCCCCCGCGATCGAGGCCTGGCTGGAGGAGGCCCGCCACTTCGGCTGGGCGCCGGCTGTCATGGGAGCTTCGGAGCAGGGTGCCGAGTCTTACGTGCGAGCTGGCTTAGAGGCGCTGTCGCTGGGCGACGAGGCGATCATCGAATTCAGCCAGTTCACCCTGGAAGGCCGCCACATGCGCGCGGTCCGGCAAGCCGTCAATCGCCTCGAACGCGACGGGTACACCACGCGGGTGCGCCGGCACCGCGACGTCCCCGAGGATCAGATGGCACAGGTCATCGCCGAGGCGGACCGCTGGCGCGACACGAACAACGAGCGGGGCTTCTCGATGGCGCTCGGCCGGCTCGGCGATCCGCTCGACGGCGAGTGCGTGCTGACCGAGATCTTCGATGCGCAGGGCGTGCGGCAGGGTTTGCTGTCGTTCTCGCCGTGGGGCACACGTGGCATCTCGCTGGATCTGATGCGCCGTGATCCGGGGTCCGAGAACGGCGTCATGGAGATGATGGTCGCCGCGACGGTGGAGGCCGGACCGGTGATCGGCGCTGAGCGGTTGTCGCTGAACTTCGCGGTCATGCGCGCGATTTTCGAGGAGGGCGCGAAGATCGGTGCCGGGCCGGTCATGCGGGCGACCCGTGGTTTCCTGATGTTCGCCAGCCGCTGGTGGCAGCTGGAATCGCTGTACAAGAGCAACGAGAAGTACGAGCCCGAATGGGTGCCGCGCTACTTGCTGTTCGAACGTTCCGGGGACTTGCCGCGGGTCGGGATCGCGGCAGCGCTGGCCGAGGGCTTCCTGGAGAAGCCGCGGGTGCCGTTCACCGGGGCTGGCCGGGAGTCGCTGGCCGACGGTGTGGCCGGTTCGCCCGCTGCGTTGTGGGCGCCAGTTGCCGCCGAACTCGAGACCGCCGACGCGCAGGCCGACAGCCTGCCGGAGCGCAGACTGCCCGAGCAGGAGCTCGTCCGGCGGGAGAAGTTGCAGGCGATGCGCGATCGCGGCGTCGATCCCTACGCGACCAACTTCGACCGCACGGACATGATCGGTGACCTCCGCGAACGCTTCGCCGATCTGCAAGCCGACGCCCGCACGGGTCAGACCGCCCGGATCGCCGGGCGGGTGATGCTCAACCGCGTCACCGGCAAGCTCGTCTTCGCGCAGGTCAAGGACTGGTCGGGTCAGATGCAGGTCATGCTGTCGCTGGCCGAGGTGGGCCAGGAGACGCTGGACCTCTGGAAGCACGAAGTGGATCTCGGGGACCATGTCGGGGTCGTCGGTGAGGTGATCACGAGCAAGCGCGGCGAGTTGTCCGTCCTGGCCCGCGAGTTCGTCGTGACGTCCAAGTGCCTGGTGCCGCTGCCCGACAAGCATGCGGGCCTCACAGACCCCGAGGCACGCACCCGGCAGCGCTACGTCGACCTGATCGTCAACGACGCGTCCCGCGAGATGGTGGCGCTGCGTTCGACGGCGATCCGCGCTTTGCGGGAGTCGCTGTGGCGCCGGGACTTCCTCGAGGTCGACACGCCGATGCTGCAGACCGTCCACGGCGGGGCCAACGCGCGACCTTTCGTCACCCACATCAACGCCTACGACATGAAACTCTACCTGCGGATCGCCCCGGAGTTGTTCCTCAAGCGGTTGCTCGTCGGCGGCGTCGAGAAGATCTTCGAGGTCAACCGCAACTTCCGCAACGAAGGCGCCGACGCCAGCCACAACCCGGAGTTCAGCAGTCTCGAGATCTACGACGCCTACGGCAGTTACGAGACCATGCGGGTCCTGACCCGCGATCTGATCATCGAGATCGCCACCGCTGTGTACGGAGCTCCGATTGCCCGGCGGCCCTTGCCCGACGGTGGCTTTGAAGAGGTTGACCTGTCACCCGAGTGGCCGACGATGACCGTTCACGAGGCGGTCAGCCGCAAGCTGGGCGAAGAGGTCACGGTCGACACCGCCGAGGAAGTCCTGCGGGGGTACGCCAACCGCTTGGAGATCCCGGTCGAGCCACAGTGGGACGCCCCGACTGTCCTGCTGGAGTTGTACGAGCACTTGTGCGAAAGCACCACGACCTTCCCGACGTTCTACCTGGACTTCCCGACCGAGGTCTCGCCGCTGACCCGCAAGATGCCCGGGGAGCCGCGACTGGCCGAGAAGTGGGACCTGGTCGGCTGGGGTGCGGAACTGGGCACCGCCTACACCGAATTGATCGACCCATTGGACCAGCGCGACCGCCTTGTGGCGCAGAGTCTGCTGGCCGCGGCTGGCGACCCAGAGGCGATGGAGGTCGACGAGGACTTCCTGCGGGCGCTGGAGTACGGCATGCCGCCGGCGGGCGGGCAGGGAATGGGTGTCGAGCGGGTGATCATGATGCTCACGGGGCAGAACATCCGCGACACGATGCTGTTCCCGCTGGTCAAGCCTGAGTGATCGGTGTCTGAGCTCGGCTTCGGCCACCGAACGGCTCTTCACCTGACCTGAACCTTGCATTTATCCCGCTGCAACATCGAGCCGGAAGGCTGCAGTTGTGGGAGGGAGCCACACATGACCACACGATTGACCGCCGTCGCGAGTCTCGCGAACGAACTCGGTCGCATGGCCGTCGGTTTCGCCGGCGACGTTGCGTCGTTGCGACCGTCTCGGCAGAAGTACTTCGAAGACCACTTCTGATGCCCTGCTCGTGTCCGGATTCGCAACGCGTTCGCCCAAATGCAGCCGTTCTGGGGCGATTTGCGCCTTCCCAGGCACGAACGCGTTGCAAATCCGGACAGCCGTCGGTCCTGCCAACCCCGCAAACTGGCCGTGGTTAGCCTGGAATCGTGAAGAAGACCCTGTTGGCCGCTGCGCTCCTGGTGCTCGCCGGCTGTTCGCAGACTGCCGACGAGCCGCAAGCCGGGACATCGGGCAGCGTGGCCGTGCCTACCCCTGTCGAGACGACCGTGGAACCCACCACCCCCACGCCGCAGACCACAACCGCTGCGCCGGCCCCAACGCCGACCACTCCGAAGCCGAAGGACACGGCCACGGGGCCCGGTGACACCACGTTCTGCGATTACTTGGAGAAGACTGCGGACGCCGCTCAGCAGGTCGAGGATCCGGCGCAGTTCGTCAAGCTTGTCCAAGGCGCCCAGGCGTTGGCTCCCGGCGCGATCTCCGACGACCTCGCGCTGTACGCCCAGTCCGTGCGCAAACTCGCCCAGACCGTCACCGGCACCCCCGCCGAGGCGGCCAAAGCGGACAAGTGGCTGTCCCGCAACGACGCCGCGATCCAGCAGGCCGAGGACAACTTGAACAGTTACAGCGAGTCCACCTGCGGCCGGTCGTTCATCACCGGCGAGGGGTGATTCGGGAGTTCTGCGCAAGCGACCGAAGTTCTGCGCAAGCGACCGATTCGTGAGCATTCCGGGCATCCGGTAGCGTCAGGGACGATTCGTGGCGCCCTGTATGCCCACCGATTCGCCGCGCCACCACCACGCCCTGGCCGCCCCGCGGATGTCGGCGGCTGTGAAAGCATGACCGCATGCCTTGGGCGCCGCGCCGGATCTCGCTTTCGACCGTAGCCAACCTGCGTGACGTGGGCGGGGCACCGATCGCTGGAGGTGGTGCCATTCGCGACGGTGTGATCTTCCGCTCGACTCAGTTGGCCAGCGTGTCGCCGGCGGATCGCGAGGTGCTCAAGGAGTTGAAGCTCGGACTGGTCGTGGATCTGCGCACGTCCTTCGAGATCGAACTGGCCCCCGACGTCAAGGTGGCTGGCGAGTACCTCTGGCTTGACGTCCTGCGTGACTCGGTCCTGGCATCACAAGCCAGCATGGACGACATCTTCACCGATCCCGGCAAGTTCGCCCAGATCCTCTCCGACGGGACTGCGGATGCGTTGATGCGGCAGGCCTACCTGGACATCGTCGATCTGCCTAGCGCGCGCGAAGCCTACGGCCGGTGGCTCCGCGATCTCGCGCAAATGCGGGTGCCTGCTCTGGTGCATTGCACCAACGGCAAAGATCGCACCGGGTGGGCAGTGGCGCTGGCGTTGCTGTCGGTGGGGGTCAGTCAGGACGACGTGATGACTGACTACCTCACGACCAACGACCAGTACCTGCCGGCGTTGGAGTCGGTCTTCGCGCAGGTCGCCGAGAATGGTCTGGACCCGGCGCTGCTGCAACCCGTGCTGGGCGTGCGCGAGGAGTACCTCGGGACCGCTCTGGAGCGGGTTCGCGCTCTCGGTGGACTGGATTCCTACCTGGCGCTGATCGGGATTGGCGACGACGATCGGCAAGCGCTGGCGGACTGGCTGGTCGGGGAGTAGGCCGCGCGCCCTCACGCCGAACGGCGGTTGCGTTCCTGCTGCTTCCACAGGTCGTGCAGTGTCTCGGCAACCCAGTCGTGGCACTGTGCTTCCGAATCGGCGAGCAGGAGGGCTGACTCCACGCGCGCCCGCTCGAGGTCACCTGCGCGCAGCATGCGCCGGATGTCCCATAGACGGCCGTCGAACTCGATGTGGCAATCGCTGGTGCTCATGGCAGCAGGATGAAGGCAGGGTCTGACAAAACCTCTGCGCCACGCCGCGGCAGGGCAAATCCGTCCGAGTGGTGTATGCCCTCGAGGTCGATCTGTGAGCATTCCGGGTATGGGTTAGCGCGCCGGACGCTCAAAACCCGTCCGCGGTGCTCACGGATGCCCGGTATGCTCACCGATTCGGCCAGGTGACGCCAGTGCCCGCAGCGCCTCCCGGGCGATCTCCTGCTCCTCGTCGGTAGGCACCACGAGCACCCGAACCGGGCTGTCCGCAGTGGCGATGTCGGCCAGGCCGCGGGCGGCACAATTCGCTTGTTCGTCCAGCTCGATGCCCAACCCGGCAAGCCCCGCGCACACCGCCGCCCGGACGGTTGCATCGTTCTCCCCGACGCCGGCCGTGAACACCACCGCGTCCGCTCCGCCCAGTTCGACCAGGTAGGCGCCGACGTAGTGCCGGATGGCGTGGACGTACACGTCCAGTGCAGCGCGCGCAGCATCATCCCCGTCCGCGATGGCGGCGTGGACCTGACGCAGGTCGTTCTCTCCAGCCAGTCCCTTCATGCCCGAGCGTTTGTTCAGCAGGCCGTCCAGCTCATCGACAGTCATGCCGCCGCGCAGCAGATGTAGCAGAACGCCGGGGTCGATGTCGCCGGTCCGTGTTCCCATCACCAAACCGGCCAACGGAGTCATGCCCATGGACGTGTCGACACTGCGGCCGCCATGCACCGCACACGCGGATGCGCCGTTGCCCAGATGCAGCGTGATGACCCGCGCTGCCTGCGGGTCGAGACCGAGGTACTCCACAGCGACCCGGCTCACGTACGAATGCGACGTCCCGTGGAAGCCGTACCGCCGGATCCGTTCGGCGTCGGCCACGGAACGCTCGAGGCCGTAACGGTAGGACGACTCGGGCATCGTCTGGTGGAAGGCCGTGTCGAAAACGGCGACGTGGGGGACGTCCGGGTAGCCCCGCATCGCCACGTCGATCCCCAACAGGTTCGCCGGGTTGTGCAACGGTGCGAGGGGGATGCACGCTTCGATCGCGGCAATCACTTCGCGATCGATCACGGCCGGAGCGGCGAAACGGTCGCCGCCATGCACCACTCGGTGCCCCACTGCGGTCAAGGCCGCCTCCGGGATCGGGACGGTGGCGTCGAACGCCTCAGCCATTGCAGCGAAAGCCTCACGGTGGTCGGCCATGGGCCGTTCGATGACGAGGTCCCCGTGGGTCAGCCGGGACATGTCCTCCCCGATCCGCTCCACAAGACCGCTGGCCAGGCTGGTAGGCCCTGTCATGTCCAGGAGTTCGTACTTCAGGCTCGAGGAACCCGAGTTGAGGACGAGGACCAGTGGCATTCAGGCCTCCTGCGACTGAATGGCAGTGATCGTGATCGTGTTGACGATGTCCTTGACGGTGCACCCGCGCGACAGGTCGTTGACCGGCTTGCGCAATCCCTGCAAAATCGGCCCGATCGCTACCGCTCGGGCGGAACGCTGCACCGCCTTGTACGTGTTGTTTCCGGTGTTCAGGTCGGGGAAGATCAGCACGCTCGCCTGGCCTGCCACTTCCGAGCCCGGCAGTTTGGTGGCGGCCACCCCCGGGTCCACTGCGGCGTCGTACTGAATGGGTCCTTCGATTGGGATGTCCGGTCGCCGGGATTGGGCCAAAGCCGTGGCCGCGCGGACCTTTTCCACGTCCCCGCCACTGCCCGACGCGCCCGTCGAGTAACTGAGCATCGCGACGTACGGATCCACGCCGAACGCGGCAGCGGTCGACGCCGACGAGATGGCGATGTCGGCGAGTTGCTCCGGGGTGGGATCGGGGTTGACCGCGCAGTCGCCGTACACGAGCACCTTGTCGGCCAGGCACATGAAAAACACACTGGACACCACAGAGACGCCCTCGTTCGTTCGGATCAACTGCAGCGCTGGGCGCACTGTGTCGGCCGTGGTGTGGGATGCGCCGCTGACCATGCCGTCGGCCAGCCCGGACTTGACCAGCAGCGTGCCGAAGATAGTGACATCAGTGACCGCGTCGTGCGCGATGTCCATGCTCATGCCCTTGTGTCCGCGCAGGTCGCACAGAAGCGCGGCCATCTCGTCGCGCAACTCCGAGTGCTCGGGGTGGATCAGTGTGGCGCCGGAGAGGGTCAGGCCCATGGAGCGGGCCCGGTCCATGATCGTGTCAGCGTTGCCCAGGATCGTGAGGTCGCAGATCGAGCGCCGCAGGATTTGGTCGGCGGCGCGCAGGATGCGCTCGTCGTCGCCCTCCGGTAACACGATGCGGCGGCGGTCCGAGCGGGCCTGTCGCACCAGCCGGTTCTCGAACATCAGGGGAGTGGTCACCGCGGTGTCGGCGATCTGGATCCGGTTGATCAGGTCGCTGGTGTCCACCTCGGTCTCGAACAAACCCAGTGCCGCCGCGATCCGGCGGTCGTCCCCGAACCGGATCTGCGGCGTCAGGTTGGCGATCCGGTAGGCCGTCTCGAACGTGTCACTCGGTGCGAGCAGCAGCGGGGTGACCGCGGAATCCAGACCCCGGGCGAAGGACAACACCCGCACATCCGGCTCCACACCGCCGGTGACGATCACGCCGCTGATGCTGGGAACCCGGTCGCTGAAACGGGCGGTCAGGGCGGTCAGCAGGACGTCGGCGCGATCGCCGGGGGTCACCAGGAGCACGCCGTCCTGTAGGCGGTCGAGCAGGTTCGGCAGCGTCATGGCTGCGACCCGGACGCCGGTGACCTCCCGGTCCAGCGATTCTTGCGTACCGATCAGCAGCGTCGCCTTGAGCTCCGAGTAGATCTGGTGCAGCGACGGCAACTGCAGTGTGGGCTCCTCCGGGATGATCCACACGGGCTGGTCCAGCGGATCGAGGACCGCGCGAATGGCCTCGGTCTGGTTGGCCTCCACCCGGTTGACGGCGATGCCGAGCAGGTTGACCTCGTGACCCCGCACGGAGTCGCGGGCAGCGTTGACCGCGCCGCGGACCTGGTCGGGCCGGTGACCGTGGGCGCTGATCACCAGCAGCACCGGGGCGGCCAGGTTGAGCGCCATGGTGACGTTGAGCTCGAACTCGAACGCGGCACTGGCGCCGGTGTAGTCGGTGCCCTCCACGAGAACGACGTCACATTGCGCCGCGAGGGTGTCGAACTTGGTCATGATCTCGCTGATCAGACTGTCGGCGTCGTGCAGGGTCCCGACCCCGCGGGTGGCGTCGGTCGTGATTCCGAAGGATTGCTCGTAAGTCTGGGTCAGCCCGTAGCGCTGACGGATCAGGTTGATCGTGTTGTCCTCGGTGGAACTGCCAACCACTGGCCGGAAGTAGCCGACCTTGGCCGAGTGCCGGCTCAATGCCTCCATCAAACCCAGCGACACCATCGACTTGCCGCTCGCGGGTTCCATCGACGTCACGTATACGGCTTTGGCCACGTAGGAAGCCTAGAGCCGGGCGCTGGGTGGGTGCGAGCGCGGCGGCTGCGGATAGAGGTCAGACACGCGCGCAGTTTTGAGCAGTCGACGCCTGTCCAGTGCTCACTGCTGTGTCCAAACTCTGTCGGCGGCAAGTCCTGCTAGACCCGGAAGACGGAAGAGCGCACAAGCGAAGCCGACCGACAAGGCGAAGAAGAAGGTCAGCGAAAGTCCACTGACCGAATCGGTGAGCACGCAGGGCATCCGTTAGTCTCCCGGGCGGACTTTCGGTGCCCGGAATGCTCACGGATGCCCGGAAAGCTCACCGATTTTGCCTGTTCAGCGAACCGTCAGCCCACCAACGCCGCCGCCGACGACACAGCCTGCGCCAGCGTGTCCCGGGGGATGTTTAACTGGTCGGTCAGCCGCACGGCCATGTCGCCGTAGTTCGCGATCGCGACCAGCGTTCGGCCGGTGATCTGTTCGGGGGCGACCTCGCCTGGTTGCAGGATCCGCAGGATGAGGATCTCGGCATCCGGATCCTCGCCGTCGTTGCCCAGTCGCAGCGTGTTGCGAACGACCTCGGCGGCGGCGGTTTCGTCCTGGGTGACCGACAGCGCGAGCAGGGCAACGGCGTTGGCGAAGCCCACGGCGGTGTTCAGGACCTGCGAGGCGTCGATCGGCTCCTCGAGCGCGTCCCGCAGTGCTGCCGTGACCGGGGAGACCGGCTCGGTCAGGTAGGAGCCGACAATGGTGCCCACCTCGCGGTAGGTGGCGAGGTCCAGGCGCTGGTCGGTGGCCGCGGCGACGACCTCGAAGTTGCCCACGCTCCGCAGCCTAATCCGCAGGTCCGTCACCCGCGGTCGACGAGGTCGTGGCAGGCTGAGCCGTAGTGAGAGCCCAAGGAGGGTGACATGCGTCGAGTCGTGGCGATCGGGGTAGCCGTCGGTTCATTGGCCGCGGGGGTGCTGTGGAGCAGGAAGCGCGATGCCCAACGCCGCGAGGAGTGGGTGCGTCGGGCGAGCGCCGTGGCCGACGATCTGGCCGGCGAAGTCACCCGTACCGCGGCCAGCGCAGCCGTCGGTGTCGCTGATGCGGCGGAGAAAGCCGCCGAAGGAGTTGGCAGGGTCGCCGACGTGACCGCCGGGGCGGCCGCCACTGCTGGCGTGACCGTGGAGACCGCGGCCCGCAAGGCGTCCGAAGCCGTCGACAAGGCCGCGCGCACCACCGCTGATGTCGCCGCCGAGCTCGCCGAGAAGGCCTCCGAGGCCTCGCAAGCAGCGGGCGAGGTCGCCGACAAAGCCGCGCTGTCGACGTCCGAGGTTGCCTATGACGCCGCCGATGCCGTGGAGGCTGCGGCGGACGAGGTGGAGGCGGAGAACGCCGCGCGGGAGGCCGACGAGGAGTTGGAAGCGCCCGCACCCGTGGCCAAGAAGAAGGCCCCGAGGAAGAAGCCTGCCCCCAAGACCGACCAGTCGGTCGCCTGATCCGGATCGCCGTCGTCGGACCGGAATCGTCCGGCAAGACGACCTTGGTCACCGCCCTCGCCGGCCAACTTCCGGGGCGGGTCGAGGTCATCGCCGAGCAGGGTCGCCTGCTTGCCGAACGCCTGCCGCCGGGACACCCCTGGAGTTGGCGGGAACAGCGCGCGACCTCACTGCTGCATCAGGGCGCCGAAGCCGCCGCCGAGGTGGTCCTGCGGGCCGAAGGAGGCGGCGTCCTGTTGGCAGATGGCACCGCTGCCACCCCACTTGTGTGGCACTTGTGTGCAGTCCGCAGCCGCCCCCATTACGACGCCGGTGATGCCGAAGTCACCGAGGAACTTGCCGGCGCTGTTGCACAGACCGAGTACGACCTCGTCCTGGTCACGGCACCTGATCTGCCCTGGGAGCCCGATGGGATCCGGGACGACCCGGCTGGTCGTGATGCAGCATTCGAGCAGTACTGCGCCCTGTTTCCCGACGCCGTCGTGATCCGTGGCGAGGACCGGTTACGGCAGGCGACAGTGGCTGTTTCGGCGGTGTTACCAACCACCCCGTGACTGGGACTGGGCGCCGAACGGCTGGCAGGATGATCGCGTGTCCTTCCTCGACGCCGTCCGGCAGCCCTACGAGGAGATGGACGGCGACCTGGCCGACGCCGACGCCGTCGATGCGCTGAAGACGGTCTTGCTGGGTCTGGGCGATCAGGGTCTGGCAGACCGACAGCGATTGGTCGACGCGTACTTCAATCGGCAGGGGATCACCTTCAGCCTGGCCGGCAAGGAGCGACCACTACCGCTGGACCTGGTGCCACGTCTGCTCAGCGCCGCCGAATGGCGGGTGATCGAGCAGGGCGTCGCGCAACGGATCCGGGCGCTCGAGATGTTCCTGGCCGACGTGTACGGCCCCCGCGGTGTGCTCGACGACGGGATCGTGCCGCGCCGGCTGATCACCAGTTCCAAGCACTATCACCGCGAGGCCTGGGGGATCGAACCTCCGAACTCCGTGCGCATCCACGTGGCCGGCATCGACCTCATCCGTGACGAGCAGGGTGTCTTCGCAGTCCTTGAGGACAATCTGCGCTGCCCGTCCGGCGTGAGTTACGTGCTGGAGAACCGGCGCGCGCTGGCCCATGTACTGCCCGAACTCTTCAGCGACCAGCGGGTGCAACCGGTGGCCGAATACCCGGAACGGCTGCTCGACGCCCTACTTGCCGCCGCCCCCGGTGGCGTCGCGGATCCGCAGGTCGCAGTCCTCACCCCGGGCGTGCACAACTCGGCGCATTTCGAGCACGCATTCCTCGCGCGGCGGATGGGTGTGGAACTGGTCGAGGGCCGCGACCTCTACTGCCGGGACGACCAGGTCTGGATGCGCACGGTGCGCGGCCCGCGTCCGGTGCACGTGCTGTACCGGCGGATCGATGACGACTACTTGGATCCAGTGCACTTCCGGCCCGATTCGGTGCTGGGCGTGCCGGGCCTGCTCAATGCCGCCCGCGCCGGCCGGGTCACGATCGCCAACGCGGTGGGCAACGGGGTCGCCGACGACAAGGCCATCTACCCGTACGTGCCCGCGTTGATCGAGTACTACCTCGGCGAGAAGGCGATCCTGCCCAACATCGACACCTATGATCTGCAGGACGCCGAGCAGCGGGAGTTCGTCATCGACCGGCTGGACCGCATGGTGCTCAAGCCGGTGGACGGCTCCGGCGGCTACGGCCTGGTGGTTGGGGATCAGGCCAGCGACGAACAACTCGAACGCCTGCGCCAACAAGTGCTGGGCGACCCGCGCGGCTGGATCGCCCAGCGGATCGTGCGGATCAGTACCTGTCCCACGCTGGTGGGTTCGGGTCAGCTCGCCCCGCGCCACGTAGACCTGCGACCGTTCGCCGTCAACGATGGCGAGAACATCTTCGTGTTGCCCGGCGGCTTGACCCGGGTGGCGCTACCGGAGGGCTCGCTGGTCGTGAACAGCAGCCAGGGCGGCGGGTCCAAGGACACTTGGGTAGTCGCAGAGCCGGACGAGCTGATGTACGTGCCGCCGGAGCGGCCCACCCCGCGGCTGACCCGCGTGTTGGCCGCCGTCCCGGCTCGGGTGCACTCGCCGACCATCCACGACGAGCGGATGCGGCAGCAGGAGAACCAGCAGCAGCAGTCGCTGTCCGGATCTGCAACGCCTTCAGTGGAATCCGGCCCGATACGCCCTCTTTCTCCCGTTTACACCTACGAACGCGTTGCAGATCCGGACACCGAATCATGCTGAGCCGCATCGCTGAGTCGTACTTCTGGATCGGTCGCTACCTCGAGCGGGCGGAGGCGACCTCCCGACTGCTGGCCGAACACCATCAGCTGATGGTCGAAGAACGCACGGTCCCGGAGGAACTCGCGGCGGCCGTTTTGCTGGACGCGCTTATGGGACGCTACGAGTTTTATATCAATTAGAAGAATTTTTAATTTGGGA
>ERZ795062.1642-NODE-1642-length-15624-cov-11.246708_pt1 | contig 15624 bp, 13 predicted proteins | sample MGYA00375146_ERZ795062 | MGnify/ENA primary metagenome ERZ795062 (study PRJEB30191, sample SAMN05720281) | activated sludge metagenome | isolation source: Anaerobic digester | place: USA | collected 2015-07-16 ... | reverse complement strand
GCCCATGGCGTTGCTGCCGCCGCCCACGCAGGCGACCACGGCGTCGGGCTGCTCGGAGGCGATCTGCTGCACGCGGAGCATCTCCGGCATCTGCGTGAGGCATTCGTTGCCGATCACGCTCTGGAAGTCGCGCACCATCATCGGGTAGGGGTGCGGGCCGGCGACGGTGCCGATGATGTAGAAGGTGTTGTCCACGTTGGCCACCCAGTCGCGCATGGCTTCGTTGAGCGCGTCCTTCAGGGTCTTGCTGCCCGATTCGACCGGCACCACGGTGGCGCCCAGCAGCTTCATGCGGTAGACGTTGGGGCTTTGGCGCTTGACGTCCTCGCTGCCCATGTAGACCACGCACTCCAGGCCGTAGCGCGCGCAGATGGTGGCGGTGGCCACGCCGTGCTGGCCGGCACCGGTCTCGGCGATGATGCGCGGCTTGCCCATGCGCTTGGCCAGCATGGCCTGGCCTATGACGTTGTTGATCTTGTGCGCGCCGGTGTGGTTCAGGTCCTCGCGCTTCAGGTAAATCTGCGCGCCCCCCAGCTCGCGGCTGGTGCGCGCGGCGTGGTAGACGGGCGAGGGGCGGCCCACGTAGTGCGCGAGTTCGTAGCGGAATTCGGCCAGAAAGTCGGGGTCGTGCTGGTACCTGGCGTAGGCGTCCTTCAGCTCGTTGATGGCGTAGGTGAGGGTTTCGCTGACGAAGCTGCCGCCGTAGCGGCCGAAATGCCCGCTGGCGTCGGGCTGGTGGTAGTCGGTCATGTCTGGGTTTGTCCTGCAAAAAGTGCGTCGGCCGCGCGCACGGCGGCGACGAACTGGGCAATCTTGGCGGCGTCCTTGATGCCCCTCAGGGGCTGGCCATCGGGGCCGGTGGCTTCGACGCCGGAGGAAACGTCAACCGCGAGCGAGCGCCCGCAGCCGCGCAAGGCGCGCAGCCCCTCGCTCACGTTTGCAGGTGTGAGCCCACCAGACAAGACGAGGTGAGCGGGAACGCTTGGTGGCAGCCGTGACCAATCGAATGTCTTTCCACCGCCGCCATAGCCGTCGACGTGGGCGTCGAGCAGAATGGCTTGCGCGGCACTGAAATCCTGCGCGAATTCTAGCAAGTCGAAGCCTTCCGGCGCCGTCTGGGGGATGCGCGCGGCGCGCCAGAAGGGACGCCCGCGGGCCTGCGCCACGGCGTGGCACTGCCCGGCCGTTTCGTCACCATGAAATTGCAGGATGGCGCCCGCCACTTGTGCGCAAGCAGCTTCTATATTTGTAGCGGTTTCGTTGACAAACAGCAGCACCGGCGTCACCAGCGGCGGCAGTCGCCGGGCCAGCCGGGCGGCGCGCTCGGGCGTGACAAAGCGCGGGCTTCGGGCGTACAGCACGAAGCCGACGGCGTCGGCGCCCGCGGCCACGGCGGCATCCACGTCCTGCTCGCGGGTCAGGCCGCAGATCTTGATGCGTGTGCGGACAGGCGGCAGGGTCATGGCAGCCAATCATAGGCCGCCGTGCGCTCGGGCAGGCCCCAGCGCGCGTCGTAGCGCGGGCCAAGGAAATACAGCCCGTCGGGGGAAAAGGTGGGCGCCGCCGCATCGCGGCTGCGCGCGGTCAGCACGGCGCTGATCCACTCGGGTGGCTGCAGGCCCTGGCCGACCGCCACCAGGCAGCCCATGAGGTTGCGGATCATGTGGTGCAGGAAGGCGTTGGCCTCGAAGTCGAAGCGCCAGTAGGCCCCGCGCCGCTGGATGTCCACGCGACGCAGGTGCTTGACGGGCGTCAGCGCCTGGCAGGCGCTGGCGCGGAAGGAGGTGAAGTCGTGCTCGCCGATCAGCAGGTCGGCGGCGCGCCGCATGGCGGTGCCGTCCAGCGGCCGGCAGCTCCAGCCGACGCGCCCGGCGTCCAGGCTGGGGCGCACGGGTGATTCGAGCAGCAGGTAGGCGTAGCGCCGGGCCAGGGCGCTGGCGCGGGCGTGAAATTCGGGCGGCACCGGCTGCGCCCACTGCACGGCGATGTCCGGCGGCAGGTAGCGGTTGGTGCCGCGCACCCAGGAGAAGGGTTCACGCCGCAGCTCGGTATCGAAGTGCACCACCTGCATCAGGCCATGCACGCCGGCGTCGGTGCGGCCGGCACACAGGGTGGCGAGGGCGACGGTGGCAAATTGGCCGAGCGCCGCTTCCAGTCGGTCCTGGACGGTCTGGCCCGAGGGCTGGCTTTGCCAGCCCTGGTAGGGGGTGCCGAGGTAGCTCAGGCCGAGGGCGATTCTCACGATGGCGTGATTGTGGACGAAGTGCCGGGCCCAAATGGCGCGGCGCCCCGAGGGGCGCCGCCTTGCCACAACGGATGAAGGCCGTTGGCCGGTGATCAGTCGAGCTCGGCCAGGAAGCGCTCGGCCCGCATGCGCAGGCTGCCTTGGGCCTCGTCAATCACTTCCTTGACCAGCGTGCGGGCACCTTCGGTGTCGCCGATGGCGTGGAATTCCTGCGCCAGGGCCAGCTTGGTCGCCAGCGGGTCTTCGTCATCGTCTTCGAGCTGCTCGGTCTTTGGTTCGGCGCCCGAGCGCGAATCGGGGTCGACCGACAGGGCGGCCATGTCGAAGTCGATCATGCCGGACTTGCTGGCCACGTAGGGCTCGGGGGCAGGGGGTTCCCTGGCCTCGGTCTTGGGCGGCGGCGCCACCGTGGCGGTGGCTGCTGCTGCCAAGGCCGCAGGCGGTCCAGCCTTGGGCGGCGTGTCCAGATCGAGGTCGATGTCCAGCGGGATGGCCGCTGACGTGGCCGCGACGACTGCGGCCACCGCGGCAGCCGGGCGCTCGTCGTGGTCGAGCTTCGCCCGGTGCGAGTCGATGGGCGGCAAGGTCGAGTCGGTGGAGCCCGCGCGCACCGGCGCATCGTCCAGGTCCAACTCCAGGTCCAACGGGATGCTCGAACTGTCGGGCTTGGAGTCGCGCCTGTCGTTCAACTGGGCGGTCTGGGGTTCGGTGTCGGCACCGAAGCGGCGTTGCGGGGCCGCGGCGGCCACCGGTCGCACGACGGGGGCGCCGCCCGGCTTGTACAGCGGGTTGTCTGGCTCCAGCTCGCTGCCCAGGCTGGTGATGGCCTCCCAGTCCGGGCCTTCGCCCATGACCACGCCGTAGGCCTCGGAGGCGATGGCTTCCAGGGCGCGGGCGTCGCGGCGCTTGGCGTAGATTTCTGCCAGCTTGCGGTGCACGCCGATGCGCGCCGGGTGCGTGCGCAGGGCTTCCTTGAGGATTTCCTCGGCCTGCATGTCGCGCCCATAGGCCAGGTAGACGTCGGCTTCGGCCACCGGATCGACGTCGCCGGCGGCGTCAAGCTGGCTGGGCGAATAGACCATGGACGAGCTGCCGCCAGCCGATGGCCGACCGTCGCGGGTGTCCACGCGCTGGCCGCCGCTGGCGCCAAAGAACGAATCGGGCTGCAGACGGCTTTCGATGAAGGAGCTGTCCAGCGGCGCGGCGTCCTTCTTGCGCTGGCGCGACCGGTACACGCCATAGCCGGCCAGCAGGGCCAGCAGGCCGGCACCGGCGATCGGCAGCAGGGGGTTGTCGGTCAGCGCGTCCAGGAAGGACGGCTCGGCCACCGGCGGCGGCGGCGGTGCTGCGGGCGTGGGCCGTGGTGTGGGGGCGGCCTCCGCGCTGGCGGCGGCCGTCGCCGCCGACGCCGCGTCGGTGGCTGCCGCTGCTGCCGAAGCCGTGTCGGCGACGGGCGGCGTCGCGCTGGCCGGGGCGCTGCTGGCCGCGGCAGCCGCGCTGGCCGGGGTTGTCGCGGGCGTCGCTGGCTCTGGCGGCGCGGCCGGGGCTGGTGCGGGCGCTGGCGTGGTTGCCGCCGGCGCACCGGTGGGAACATTGATGGCTGCCGCCGGGGCCTTGCCCGACGCAGCCTGCAGCTTGGCCAGTTCGCTGAGGTTCTTGTTCAGTTCGGCCACGCGCTCGGACTGCTCCTGCGCCTGGCGGGACTGGGCCAGCTGCGCTTCGGCACCGCTTTGCGTGCCGCTGCGCGACAGCTTCAGGCGATCCTGGCTGGGCGCTGCGGCGCGGCTGTCGCGCACCTCGGGCTGCACGCCGCCGGAAGCGCTGCCTGTGGCCGCGGCCACGCGCGTGGCGCCACTGCGCTGCGCCACGCCGAGGCGGTAGGCCTGGAAGTCGCGCGTCTGCGCCACCACGGCGCGGCGCGCCGCCTGGCGCGACGTGGCGCTGGCCTGTTCGGCCGATGGCATTTGCAGCACGGCGCCAGCGCGCATCAGGTTGACGTTGCCGTTGATGAATGCCTGCGGGTTGGCGCGCAGCATGGCGACCAGCATCTGGTCGAGCGAAACCCCATCGATGGCGTGTGCCCTGGCAATGCTGCCGGCGGTATCGCCGCGCTGCACCGTGACCGGGGCACCGTCGCCGCCGGCGGTGGCGGCGCGGCGCGGCACTTCAGTGGGTTGGATGTCGCGGCGCGGGCGCGCGCCGGTTTCGGCGGCCGCAGCGGGTGCGGGGGCAGGGGCAGCCGCCACCCGGGGCGCCTGTACGGTCGCCGGGGCCGGCGCTATCTGGGCAGGCGTGACGGTGACGGCGGGCGGCGCGGCGCGGCCGGGCGGGTCGACCAGCATGGTGTAGTCGCGCACCACGCGGCCGTTGGCCCAGTTGGCCTCGATCACGATGCCGAGGAACGGCTCGTTGACGGTGCGTTCGCCGGCCACGCGCAGGTAGGCCTGGCCATTGGCGCGCCGCTGCAGGGTGACGCGCGCGCCGGCCAGGGCGGCCGGGTAGTCGACGCCGGCGGCGCGAAACGCCTCGGGCGAGCCGACGCTGGCCTTGAGCGTGGCGGCTTCCTCGGAGGAGATCTGCGGGACTTCGATCTCGGCGCGCAGCGGCTCACCCAGGGCCGAGCGCACCGTGATGGCGCCCAGTGCCAGCGCCTGGGCGTCCAGGCTCGCGCCCAGCAGCGCCAGCGCCGCGGCCGTGGCCAGCACGCCCCTGGGCCAAGGCTGGCGCGAGCGGTCCCCTCGATCAAACGACCCGAACACGGTCGGAGCGGTCTTGTTCTGCATGTCTGGTGATGGGCAGGCCGAGCCTCGCCGGAACGAATGTGGAAAACGACATTAACATCAACGTATTAGCCTGACAAGCTGAGGCACTGGTTAATGTGGCTCGCAGCTGGCCGCGATACCGGATGTCCACTGAGCTTGTTGCCAAATGACAACGGGCGGCGCCGGGTCAGCGCCGCCCGCTATCGAGCTTGCACCGACGCTCAGCCTTGCAGCAGGATGCGCAGCATGCGGCGCAGCGGCTCGGCGGCGCCCCACAGCAGCTGGTCACCGATGGTGAAGGCGCCCAGGTACTCCGGGCCCATGGCCATCTTGCGGATGCGGCCGACCGGGATGTTCAGGGTGCCGGTCACCGCCACCGGCGTCAGATCGCGCACCGTGGCCTCGCGGTTGTTGGGCACCACCTTCACCCAGTCGTTGTCGGCGGCGATCATGGCCTCGATGTCGGCCACCGGCACGTCCTTCTTGAGCTTGAAGGTCAGCGCCTGGCTGTGGCAGCGCATGGCGCCGATGCGCACGCAGTAGCCGTCCACCGGCACCGCGGGCGCGTCGAAGCCGTCGCCCTGGCCGAGGATCTTGTTGGTCTCGGCCATGCCCTTCCATTCTTCGCGGCTCATGCCGTTGCCCAGGTCCTTATCGATCCAGGGGATCAGCGAGCCGCCCAGCGGCACGCCGAAGTTGGCCTTTTCGGCGTCGTCCAGCGCACGCTGCTTGCCGATCACCTTGCGGTCGATCTCCAGGATGGCGCTGGTCGGGTCGGCCAGCAGGTCGCGCACCTCGTGGTTGAGGGTGCCGAACTGGGCCAGCAGCTCGCGCATGTGCTGGGCGCCGCCGCCGCTGGCGGCCTGGTAGGTCTGGGTGCTCATCCATTCCACCAGTCCGGCCTTGTACAGCGCGCCCACCCCCATCAGCATGCAGCTGACGGTGCAGTTGCCGCCAACCCAGTCTCGCCCCCCCTTGGCCAGCGCGTTCTGGATCACCGGCAGGTTGACCGGGTCCAGCACGATGACGGCGTTTTTTTCCATGCGCAGGGCCGAGGCGGCGTCGATCCAGTGGCCGTTCCAGCCGGCGGCGCGCAGCTTGGGGTAGACGGCCTGGGTGTAGTCGCCGCCCTGGCAGGTGAGGACGATGTCGCAGCGCTTGAGCGCTTCGATGTCGTGCGCGTCCTTCAGCTTGCGCTCGTTCCTGGCCATGGCGGGCGCGTCGCCGCCGGCGTTGCTGGTGGAAAAGAAGATGGGCTCGATCAGGTCGAAGTCCCGCTCGGCCTGCATGCGGTCCATCAGCACCGAGCCGACCATGCCCCGCCAGCCGACGAGGCCCACAACGTTACCGGTTTTCATTTGCTATTGCGCCTTTCAAACAAAGTGGATTTGTTCTGACCTGCCGGGCTCGTCTGGCTCCGGAGGCGGCGCGCACGACGAACCAAAGGCTGGTCAGCCCTTCTTGGTGATCGTGGTTTTGGTGTGCGTGCACACGCCGCCGGCCGGCGCGGCGGCCGGGCGGTACAGATCGGCGGGATCGGGCGTGTGCATAGTGAGCGAATTCTAGCGCAGGCCAGCGGCGCCGTGGCGGCTGAACCAGCGGCGCGCGGCGCCGCTGCGGCACGGGTGCAACGGTCGCCGGGCGCTATCGATGCCCGGTGCCGGGGTCATGGGTCAAATCGGCATCTGGCGCTTATGCAGCAAGCGCTAGATGCTATCAAAAAAATATTCATCGGATGGCTCCTGACCAGCTTGCGCACGCTCGCCCCCGGCGCCGCGGTCGGCCGTCAGCCCCGGCCTGCGGCGGCGGCGGTGTTCAGCCCAGGGCCTTGACCACCGCATCGCCCATCTCGCGCGTGCCCACCTTGGCGGTGCCTTCGCTCCAGATGTCGGGTGTGCGCAGGCCCTGGGCCAGCACCTTTTTGACAGCCGCTTCGATGCGGTCGGCCGCTTCAGGCTGGCCCAACGAAAAGCGCAGCATCATCGCCGCCGACAGGATGGTGGCCAGCGGGTTGGCCACGCCCTTGCCGGCAATGTCGGGCGCGCTGCCGTGGCTGGGCTCGTACAGGCCCTGCTTCTTGTCGTTCAGGCTGGCACTGGGCAGCATGCCGATCGAGCCGGTGAGCATCGAGGCTTCGTCGCTCAGGATGTCGCCGAACATGTTGCCGGTCACGATCACGTCAAACGCCTTGGGCGCGCGCACCAGCTGCATGGCGGCGTTGTCGACGTACATGTGCGAAAGCTCCACGTCGGGGTAGTCTTTGTGCACGTCGGTGACGACGTCCTTCCAGAACTGGAAGGTCTCCAGCACGTTGGCCTTGTCGACGCTGGTCACCTTCTTGCCGCGCTGGCGCGCCGCTTCGAAAGCCACGCGCGCGATGCGCTCGATCTCCGGGCGGCTGTAGCGCATGGTGTCGAAGGCTTCTTCGGCGCCCGGAAAGTGCCCGTCCGTCGCCGTGCGCCGCCCGCGCGGTTGGCCGAAGTAGATGTCGCCCGTCAGCTCGCGAATGATCAGGATGTCCAGCCCCGCCACCAGCTCGGGCTTCAGGCTGCTGGCCGCCGTCAGTTGCTCGTAGCAGATCGCGGGGCGGAAGTTGGCGAACAGCCCGAGCGCCTTGCGCAGGCCGAGGATCGCCTGCTCCGGCCGCAGCGGGCGCTCCAGCGTGTCGTACTTCCAGTCGCCCACGGCGCCGAACAGGATGGCGTCGGCCGACTTGGCGAGGTTTAGCGTCGCCTCGGGCAGCGGATGGCCGCTGGCCTCGTAGGCCGCGCCGCCGACGGGCGCGGTTTCCATCTCGAACTTCAGTCCCAGGGTATTGAGCACTTTCACGGCCTCTGCCGTGATCTCGGGGCCGATGCCGTCGCCGGGGAGGATTGCGATTTTCATGGTTGGTTACTATTGAAATGATAGCTTATTGCGCTGTATGGACAAGCACTGGAGTTGGAATCTTTGCTCAGGTGGTGACTTCTGTCGATCGCACGCGATGCCCTTGAATCCCACCGTCATCCCCGCGAAAGCGGGGATCCACAGCAGCGGCGAATTGACTGCTTAGGAAGGTCTGGACAACACTCGCCACTGCGTGAGTTGATGCGCGTGATTTCAGTTGACGGCGATTTTCGGCTCGCAAGGTTCATTTGAAAGCTGGTTTCGCCCCAATTCGCGGCCTCTTGGCCGCCTGTGGGCGCACTCATCCCAGCATCTCCTGCAGCAACGGGGGAAGTTGGGGTCAGATCACGATTCTCCCGTCGAGCCGGTCCACGTTCAACGGGCATTTACTTTGGTCGTTAGTGAGCGGCTTTGCGTGTTTTGGGCGCTGACTTCTCCAGCGTCTCAGCCATCCGCGTTTGCCAACCCGGCCCCGAAGCCTTCCAGCGCGTAACGACTTCTGCCGGTAAGCGCAACGACAGCAATTGGCGCGGATGGGCCAGTTTGGGCCGCCCCCGGCGGATGAGCTTTTCGCCTTGGTACAGGTCGGCACCGGCAATCCAATCGTCGGTGATCTCGGGCGGGTCATCCGAGCCTGGCGAGATGGGGGCGGATTTTCTGGGCTTCGCGTTCATGGCAATACCTCATGCTGATGATGCGTCTTGCGGCGCCGCGCGGCGTCCACGCCAGGACGACGAAGCGCGAATCCAGCAGGCCGGCGGTGATGTAGCGCGGCTCGCCGTAGTCGCGGCGGTCGTCCAGGCGGGTGAAGTGAAGCCCGGCAAAGACGTCTTTGGCGCGCAGCAGGTCCAAACCGCGTTCGCGCAGCGTCCATTCGCGCTTGGCCGGATCGCAGGTGATCCGCACAGTTAAATGTAGCTACGATAAATTGGATCGTCAAGAGGCTGGTGGTCTTGTCGTGGTCGGATCAATGGTGGCCATGAAACTTGCGGGACTGCTGTCCCGCCGCCCCATTAAAGCGTATGCGCCAACCAAGGCTTGCTCGCCAGCCTTTGCGCCTCGAAGCTGGCGATGGCGTCCTTGTGCTGCAGCGTCAGGCCGATGTCGTCCAGGCCGCCGAGCAGGCAGTGCTTGCGGAACGGGTCGATGTCGAAGGGCAGTTCGGTGCCGTCGCCCTTGATGACGAGCTGGCGCTGCAGGTCGATGGTGAGCTGGTAGCCGGGGAAGGCGGCCACTTCGTGGAACAGCTTGTCGATGGCCGATTCGGGCAGCACGATGGGCAGCAGGCCGTTCTTGAAGCAGTTGTTGAAGAAGATGTCGGCGTAGCTGGGCGCCAGGATGGCCCGAAAGCCGTATTGCTGTAGCGCCCAGGGGGCGTGTTCGCGGCTGGAGCCGCAGCCGAAGTTCTGGCGCGCCAGCAGGATGCTGGCACCTTGATAGCGTGGCTGATTCAGCACGAAGTCCGGGTTGGGCCGGCGCGTGGCCGGGTCCATGCCGGGTTCGCCGTGGTCCAGGTAGCGCCACTCGTCGAACAGGTTGGGACCAAAGCCGGTCTTTTTGATGGACTTGAGGAACTGCTTGGGAATGATGGCGTCGGTGTCGACGTTCTCGCGGTCGAGCGGGGCGACCAGGCCCTGGTGGGTGGTGAACTTGTCCATGCTTGAAACCTGCTTTCGGGGCGCCCGTGCGCGGGGCCTGTGAAACGAGTGCGGCGGCCTGGCCGGAGCTGGTCCGGCCTGCCGCCGCGCTGTCAATATGCTCTACCCCTGGGGGCGGAGCGGGGCGGCTTACTTGGCGGCCTTCTCGACGGCGGAGCCGGCTTTCTGCACGTCCTTGCCGACACCTTGCACGGTGTTGCAGCCGGCCAGGGCGAAAGCGATAGCGACCAGGAACAGAGCTTTTTTCATGACGATCTCCTCAAGAGGTTGGGGGAAGGAAAAATCATACGCGCCGCGTGTTCTTTCACGTTAACCGGCGAATGTCGACAAAGTGGCCGTGCACGGCGGCGGCAGCCGCCATGGCGGGGCTGACCAGATGCGTGCGCCCGCCCTGGCCCTGGCGGCCTTCGAAGTTGCGGTTGCTGGTGGAGGCGCAGCGCTCGCCGGGCTCCAGGCGGTCGGCGTTCATGGCCAGGCACATGCTGCAGCCGGGTTCGCGCCATTCGAAACCGGCGGCGGTGAACACCTTGTCCAGCCCTTCGGCCTCGGCCTGGCGTTTGACCAGTCCCGAGCCGGGCACGACCATGGCCAGCTTGACGCCCGGCGCTACCTTGCGGCCCAGGTGCTTGACCACGGCAGCGGCGGCACGCAGGTCTTCGATGCGGCTGTTGGTGCAGCTGCCGATGAAGACCTTGTCGATGTGGATGTCGGCCATCGCCTTACCGGGCGTGAGGCCCATGTAGGCCAGGGCACGCTCCATGGCGCCGCGCTGCACGGGGTCTTTCTCCTTGTCGGGGTCGGGCACGCGGGCGTCGATGCCGACCACCATCTCGGGGTTGGTGCCCCAGGTGACCTGGGGCACGATGGCCTTGGCGTCCAACTCGACCACGGTGTCGAAGCTGGCGCCGTCGTCGCTGTGCAGGGTGCGCCAGTAGGCGACGGCCTGCTCCCATTCGGGGCCGCCGACGAACTGGCCCGTGGCACGGTCGGTGCCGGGGGCCATGGGCCGGCCCTTGAGGTAGTCGATCGTCTTGTCGTCCACGCCAATCAGGCCGGCGCGCGCACCGGCCTCGATGGCCATGTTGCATACCGTCATGCGGCCTTCCATGCTCAGGTCGCGGATGGCCTGGCCGGCAAACTCGATGGTGTGGCCGGTGCCGCCGGCGGTGCCGATGCGGCCGATGATGGCCAGCACGATGTCCTTGGCGGTGATGCCGGGGGCCACGGCGCCGTTCACGCGCACCAGCATGTTTTTCGCCTTCTTGGCGATCAGCGTCTGCGTGGCCAGCACGTGCTCGACCTCGCTGGTGCCGATGCCGTGCGCCAGTGCGCCGAAAGCGCCATGCGTGCTGGTGTGGCTGTCGCCGCACACCACGGTCATGCCGGGCAGGGTGGCGCCGTTTTCGGGGCCGATCACGTGCACGATGCCCTGGCGCTGGTTCATGAACGGGAAGTACGCCGCCGCGCCCAGGCCCTTGAGGTTGGCGTCCAGGGTGACGATCTGCTCCTTGCTGATCGGGTCTTCGATGCCGTCGTAGCCGCGCTCCCAGCCGGTGGTGGGCGTGTTGTGGTCGGCGGTGGCGACAACGCTGCTGGTGCGCCACACCTTGCGCCCGGCCTGGCGCAGGCCCTCGAAGGCCTGCGGGCTGGTGACTTCGTGCACCAGGTGGCGGTCAATGTAGAGCAGGGCGGTGCCGTCTGCCTCGGTGCGGACGAGGTGTTCGTCCCAGATCTTGTCGTACAGCGTTCTTGCGGTCATGGTGGGGTTCTCGTGAACGTCAAATTCTATGCCGCGACTGCGCGGCCTGTGGGGGGGGGGGCTGTGCGGCGTGGTGGGCAGGCACCAGCGCCGAGCCGTACCGGCATGGTCACCGCGGTGCGGGCCGGGGAGCAGCTTGTGGCAATTGTGGGTAAAAACAGGCTTTGGCGCTTGTCCAGCAAGCGCTAGCAGCTATCAAAAAAGTAGTTATTGCGAGCTGATCATGAAAAAACCCGCCACGCGGGCGGGTTCTTGGGCAGGGCACGGCCCCGGCTCAGGGCACATTGCGGCGCGGCGAACCGATGTAGAGCTGGCGCGGGCGGCCGATCTTGTATTCGGGGTCGGCGATCATCTCGTTGAGCTGGGCGATCCAGCCGACGGTGCGCGCCAGGGCGAAGATGCCGGTGAACAGCTTGGTCGGGATGCCGATGGCTCGCTGCACGATGCCGGAGTAGAAGTCGACGTTCGGGTAGAGCTTGCGCTGCACGAAGTAGTCGTCTTCCAGGGCAATTTTCTCGAGCTGTTTGGCCAGGGCAAACAACGGATCCTTTTCCAGGCCAAGCTCGGCGAGCACTTCGTCGCAAGTTTCCTGCATCAGCTTGGCGCGCGGGTCGTAGTTCTTGTAGACGCGATGGCCAAAGCCCATCAGCTTGACGCCGCTGTTCTTGTCCTTGACCTTCTCCATGAACTCGCCGACCTTGGCGATGCCGCCGTTGGCCTGGATGTCTTCCAGCATGTTCAGGCAGGCCTCGTTGGCGCCGCCGTGGGCCGGGCCCCACAGGCAGGCCACGCCGGCGGCGATGGCGGCGAACGGGTTGGTGCCCGAGCTGCCGCACAGGCGCACGGTGGAGGTGGAGGCGTTCTGCTCGTGGTCGGCGTGCAGGATGAAGATGCGGTCCATCGCCTTTTCGAGCACGGGGCTGACCTTGTAGTCCTCGCAGGGCGTGCCGAACATCATGCGCAGGAAGTTGCCGGCGTAGGACAGCTCGTTGCGCGGATACATATAGGGCTGGCCCACGCCGTACTTGTAGGCCATGGCCACCAGGGTCGGCATCTTGGAGATCAGGCGGATGGCGGCGATCTCGCGGTGCTCGGCGTTGTGCACGTCCAGGTTGTCGTGATAGAAGGCCGACAGCGCGCCAATCAGGCCGGTGAGCACGGCCATCGGGTGGGCGTCGCGACGAAAGCCACGCAGGAAGAACTGCATCTGCTCGTTCACCATGGTGTGGCGCAGCACCAGCTTGTGGAAGTCCTTGCGCTGGTCGGCGTCGGGCAGGTCGCCCTTGAGCAGCAGGTAGCAGGTGTCCAGGTAGTCGCACTTGGTGGCCAGCTGCTCGATGGGGTAGCCGCGATACAGCAGCTCTCCCTTGTCGCCGTCGATGTAGGTGATCGACGACTGGCAGGAGCCGGTGGACATGAAGCCCGGGTCATAGGTGAACATGCCCGTCTGACCGTACAGCTTGCGGATGTCGATGACGTCCGGGCCGATGTTGCCCTGGTAGACCGGCAGATCAACGTCGGGGCTGCCGTTGGAGAAGGACAGCTTGGCTTTGTTGTCGGAGAGTTTCATGCTCTGTTTCCTTGAATTGAGGCAGTCAATGAAGCGGGCGGACGGGGCGTTACGCGGCGCTGGGGCGCAAGAGCGCCAGCATTTCACGCACGTCCGGGGTGTCCAGGGGGGCGTCCGGTTCCTTGCGGCGCAGCAGCAGGTCCAGCAGGTCGGTGTCGGGCAGGTCCATCAGCTGTGTCAGCGCGGCGGCGTGGCGCGGCGTCAGTTGCTCGGCATGGCGCTCGAAGAAGCGTTCGATGAGCAGGTCGTTCTCCAGCATGCCCCGGCGGCAGCGCCACTTGAGCATGCCCAGGGTGCGCGCGTCGATGCGTTCGCTCTCCATGCGTGTGCCAGTGCCGCCGTGATGGTCAGATGCCACGGCGAACCAGGAGCTCCTTGATCTTGCTGATGGCCGCCGCCGGCTTGAGGCCCTTGGGACACACGTCCACGCAGTTCATGATGGTGTGGCAGCGGAACAGGCGATACGGGTCGTCCAGGTTGTCCAGGCGCTCGCCGGTGGCCTGGTCGCGGCTGTCGGCAATGAAGCGGTAGGCCTGCAGCAGGCCGGCGGGGCCGACGAACTTGTCGGGGTTCCACCAGAAGCTGGGGCAGCTGGTGGAGCAGCTGGCGCACAGGATGCACTCGTACAGGCCGTCGAGCTCTTCGCGCTCCTCGGGCGACTGCAGGCGCTCCTTGGACGGCGAGGTCGGCTCGTCGTTCAGCAGGTAGGGCTTGATCGAGTGGTACTGGTTGAAGAACTGCGTCATGTCCACGATCAGGTCGCGGATCACCGGCAGGCCGGGCAGGGGCTTCAAGACGATGTCGCCCGAGAGCGTGTTCATGTTGGTGAGACACGCCAGGCCGTTCTTGCCGTTGATGTTCATGGCGTCCGAGCCGCACACGCCTTCGCGGCAGGAGCGGCGAAACGACAGCGAAGGGTCTTGCGCCTTGAGCTTGAGAAGGGCGTCGAGCAGCATGCGCTCATGGCCGTCGAGTTCGACCTGCACGGTCTGCATGTAGGGCTTGGCGTCCTTGTCCGGGTCGTAGCGGTAGATCTTGAAAGTGCGTTGCATGGTGTGTGTCTTTCGCGGGACTGCGCGGGCTTCAGAACGTGCGGACCTTCGGCGGGATGCTGTCCACCGTCAGCGGCTTCATGTTCACCGGCTTGTAGGTCAGGCTGTTGGTCTGGCTGTGCCACAGCGTGTGCTTGAGCCAGTTGGCGTCGTCGCGGCCCAGCGGCGCGGTGGGGTGGTCGGCGGGGTGCTCGTAGTCGTCCACGGTGTGGGCGCCGCGGCATTCGGTGCGCGCGGCGGCCGAGACCATGGTGGCCTGGGCCACTTCGATCAGGTTGTCCACCTCCAGGGCCTCCATGCGCGCGGTGTTCCAGACCTTGGATTTGTCCTTGAGCGTGACCTGGCCCACCTTGGCGCGGATGGCAGCGATCTTGACCACGCCTTCGTCCATGCCCTTTTGCGTGCGGAACACGCCGGCGTGCGTCTGCATGGTCTGGCGGATTTCGCCCGCAAGGTCTTGCGCGTAGATGCCGTCGGTGGACTGTTCCAGCTGGTTCAGGCGCGCCAGCGTGCGGTCGCTGGCGTCGGCCGGCACGGCGTGATGTTCGCCAAAGTCCCGGACGAACTGCACGATGTGCTTGCCGGCCGACTTGCCGAACACCAGCAGGTCGAGCAGCGAGTTGGTACCCAGGCGGTTGGCGCCATGCACCGACACCGCGGCACATTCGCCGACGGCGTACAGGCCACCCACCACGTTGTTCTTTTCGCCGTCCCAGGTCACGACCTGGCCGTGGATGTTGGTCGGAATGCCGCCCATCTGGTAGTGGATGGTGGGCACCACGGGAATCGGCTCCTTGGTCACGTCCACGTTGGCGAAGTTGTGGCCGATTTCCTCCACCGAGGGCAGGCGCTTGCGGATGGTGTCCGCGCCCAGGTGGTCGAGCTTCATCAGGATGTAGTCCTTGTTCGGGCCGCAGCCACGGCCTTCCTTGATCTCCTGATCCATCGAGCGCGAGACGAAGTCGCGCGGCGCCAGGTCCTTCAAGGTAGGCGCGTAGCGCTCCATGAAGCGTTCGCCGTTGCTATTCAAAAGGATAGCGCCCTCGCCGCGGCAGCCCTCGGTCAGCAGCACGCCCGCGCCGGCCACGCCGGTGGGGTGGAACTGCCAGAACTCCAGGTCTTGCAGCGGAATGCCGGCGCGCGCCGCCATGCCGAGGCCGTCGCCGGTGTTGATGAAGGCGTTGGTCGATGCCGCGAAGATGCGGCCCGCGCCACCCGTGGCCAGCAGCACGGCCTTGGCGTGCAGCTCGTACAGGTCGCCGGTTTCCAGTTCCAGGGCGGTTACACCGACCACGTCGCCGGTGCTGTTGCGGATCAGATCCAGCGCCATCCATTCGACGAAGAAGTTGGTCTTGGACTCGACGTTCTTCTGGTACAGCGTGTGCAGCATGGCGTGGCCGGTGCGGTCGGCCGCGGCGCAGGCGCGCTGCACGGGCTTTTCGCCGTAGTTGGCGGTGTGGCCGCCGAAGGGGCGCTGGTAGATGGTGCCGTCGGGGTTGCGGTCGAACGGCATGCCGAAATGTTCGAGCTCGATCACCACGTTGGGTGCTTCGCGGCACATGAACTCGACGGCGTCCTGGTCGGACAGCCAGTCACCGCCCTTGATGGTGTCGTAGAAGTGGTAGTGCCAGTTGTCTTCGCTCATGTTGCCGAGCGAGGCCGACACGCCGCCCTGCGCCGCCACGGTGTGCG
>ERZ795062.1639-NODE-1639-length-15646-cov-5.319094_pt1 | contig 15646 bp, 15 predicted proteins | sample MGYA00375146_ERZ795062 | MGnify/ENA primary metagenome ERZ795062 (study PRJEB30191, sample SAMN05720281) | activated sludge metagenome | isolation source: Anaerobic digester | place: USA | collected 2015-07-16 ... | reverse complement strand
GCCGCCCTGGTTGTACCAACCCATCATGGTGGTCTCCTTCAGTTGTCGTTAGTTCGATCATCGCTTCAGTCTGTATTCGTACGGGCGCAGTCTGATGAAGTTTCGGTGAAGATCCGTGAGTTGTTTGGCTCGCCGATCGCGACTACTTGAGGTAGTTGAAGGTGGTCATCATTCCGGACTCCGCGTGATAGATGTTGTGGCAATGCAGCATCCATTGGCCTGGATTGTCAGCGTCAAACTCGATCGTTATTGAATCCATGGGCGCGATTGCGATGGTGTCCTTACGTGGTCCATCGTGGTTCAGATTAACGACTTGGAAGGTATGGCCGTGGAGGTGTACTGGATGCCACATCATGGTGTTGTTCGTGACCTTCATGCGGATTCGTTGGCCCTCGCGCACGGGTATTGAGACCCCACCAACGCTTGGTGCAGCGATGCCCCATTCGTAGCCCATCATTGCGCCATTCAACGTGACATCGAAGGTTTGGTCAGCGGGCCTCACAGGAAGCGAGGATTCCGGGTTCGCGTGGAGGTCGCCCAAAGAAACCGGATCTTGGGTGAGGTCAGCGGGCGGTTCCATTGTTGATTGCGAACCCACTTTCGGAGCGCGAAGCATCGCCGAAACCGAGGCACGCTTTCCTTCCACTTGAGCGACCAAGGACATTGACCCTGTGCGCGGTGCGCGAACCAAAACGTCGTAGCGCTCGCCCATGCCGATGACCAAGGTTTTCGCTGGTAACGCATGTAGTTCGTATCCGTCACTGGCCACGACCGTCATTGCTCCACCGCTCGCCGCGATTCGAAATGGCGTGCTAGCTGCCGCATTGATCAGGCGCAGGCGTACCTGCTCGCCAGGCGCTGCGTCGATCACTGCTGGATCAGCTGAGGATCTCCCATTGATCAAGTACATCGGATAGTCGATATCAACGGTGTCTGCGCCGAGTGGTTGAGAAGCGTTCGCGGCACCGCTCATCCCGCCGTGAATCATTGACCCGTGGTGCATTCCCGACATGCCTGTTTGACCAGAATTGGGTGAGCCAGCGCCGGTACTCCCGGATTGGAGTTGCGCGAGCTGCTGGTCTGGCGTACGTCCTACTCCATCGGTCCAATCATCCAGAAGGATTGGGATGTCGCGTGGTCCGGTCGTTGATTTCGACGTGATAGTCAGCGGACCGTACAAACCGCGGTCCAGTTGGACTCCGACATGGGAATGGTAGAAGTAGCTCCCTTCGTGGGAGACCACGAACTCGTAGACGAATCGAGCCCCGGGGGCAATGGCTTCTTGGTTCAGCTGGGGAACACCGTCCATGTCATTGCGTATCGCGATCCCATGCCAATGAACCGTTAAGGGTTCCGGCAGATCATTAACTACCTCTGCGCGGACCACGTCGCCAACTTGCGCCCGGATTTCCGGCCCCGGCACCTGGCCGTTGAAGGCCCAGGTCGAGACGGTTCTGCCACCGATCAAGACCGTGGTCGGTGCCGCAACGAGCGTTATGTTCCGTGTTGTCGCATCCGCAGTCTTTCTGGCTTGTTCGGTTTCGGGGATCAACGAGTCATGGGGATCCACGACGGAGTTGTTCGTAGTCGCGCGCAGCGCGGTGGCGACTCCTATCCCGGCGAGGCCCAGAATTCCGACTGCGAAGACCGTGAAAAGGCCCATGATTCGCTTACGCATGAAGGTCTCCGTTCTGAACTGCTGCTCGAGCCCTCACTCTCGTTGTGTCCCTTGAAGAACCACCTGGGAAAACGATGAAGGTTCCATGAAGACCCGTTTCAGGTGGTTGACCAAGGGCTGGGTGACCCACAGACTGGCCGAGAATTCGCTACCTTCACCAACTCGGAAAGGCACCCAATGTCGATGCCCACCTCACGCTTCGTCCGCTACACCGCCGGGGCAGCAATCCTGACGATCGCGTTGGCCGGGACGGCGGCCTGCTCAAGTTCGGCCAGTTCCTCGCCGTCAGCTTCAAGTTCGGCTGGCGTTGTCATCAACGGCCACAACGCCCAGGACATGGCATTCCTCACCGACATGATCGCGCATCACCAGCAAGCAATCGACATGGCGCAAATGGTGCCGAGTCACACGAACAACGCAAAGGTGACGGCACTCGCCGCCCAGATCGAAGCAGCGCAGGGGCCCGAGATTGCAAAGATGCAGACGTGGCTGGATGAGTGGAATGAGGGCCAACCGTCTGCGTCAGCTGGATCGGAGTCTGCAGCGAGCGGTCACGGGATGTCTGGAATGGACCACGGCGCTGCGCCATCGTCCTCGTCCTCTCCGATGCCCGGAATGATGACGGACAAACAAATGGCGGATCTCGAATCAAAGAATGGTGCGGCGTTCGACAAGATGTGGTTGACCATGATGATTGACCACCATCAAGGGGCGATCACCATGGCTCAACGGGAACTGGCCATGGGCGAGAACGCGCAGGTCAAGGCAGTCGCGCAAGCAATCATTGACGGCCAGACAACCGAAATCGCGACAATGAAGGCGATGCTCGCCCAATAGCCGCGGGGTCAATCACGGACTCACTGAAATCGCTGAGGCCTACGCCGAGGCCCAGCCGTTGTCCACCGTCATGATCGCGCCGTTGACGTTTGATGCCTCACTTGATGCCAACCACGAGATTGCAGCAGCGACTTCATCGGGCTCCGCGACCTTCGCACCGGCCGATGCCATTGCCTGCATCGCGCGGTCAAATGCCCACGGAACATCTGGCATCGCACTTGATGAGATAGCTGTGGCGACGGCGCCGGGAAGTACCGCGTTCGATCGAATCCCCTTCGGCCCGTACAGATAGGCGATGCTCTGCACGAGTCCGATGACTGCGTGCTTCGACGTTGCATACGCGGTCCCCGCCGCGCCACCGCCCAATGAGGCCCTCGAACCGACCGTGACGAACACCCCTGCGCCTTTTGCCTCGAATACTGGAATCGCGGCCCGCGATAGTCGCATCACGCCCGTCACGTTGACGTCCATGACTCGATTCCACATATCGTCGGTCATCTCGCCCAGCGGCAGGAAGTGGTCCATGATCCCGGCGACATTCGCCACGATTCCCAAGTCGGATCCGGCCGCGGCGATTAACGCGTCAACGTCCGCTTGAACGGTCACGTCGGCTGGGATCAGCGCAACAGTCAGGCCCTCTGCTTCAAGAACGCCAGCAGTTTCAGTCAACGCGGCTTCGTTGACATCGCACCCGACGACGTTCGCCCCCTCGCGCGCTAGCCGCAGAACTGTCGCGCGGCCGATGCCGTTACCGGCGCCAGTGACGATTGCTTTCTTTCCGGTGTGGCGGGTTGTGTCCATGAGGATCTCCCAACGTCGATGCGGTCCACCTCCATTGTCCACCTCGTGAAGTGGAGATAGGCGTGAAGGAACATCACCGACTGCGCACCGGTTCGTGCCGTTGCGTTGGGCGGGCATGCGCGTGCCGGAGGTTTCAGGTTTGTACAGTGCCCGGATGGATGATCACGCCCAACGAACTGTCTTGCCGGTACCCGACCGTCCGTACACCGGGTACGTCCCTTACGACGCGAAGGAACCGGATGCGCAGTTCCCTCCGATCGAGGAGATACGCCCGCCCGGGACGGCGCCCAACGTGTTGATCGTCCTGCTTGATGATCTGGGATTTGGTGTCTCCAGCGCCTTTGGGGGACCGGTTCGCACGCCAACCGCGGATCGTCTCGCAAACGAGGGCCTTAGGTATACGCGCTTCCACACGACATCGTTGTGTGCGCCGACCCGCGCAGCCCTGCTCACCGGTCGCAACCATCACTCGGTCGGCATGGGTGCCGTGACCGAGGTAGCGACGTCTGCGCCGGGGTACAACTCGGTGCGGCCTAAGTCAGCTGCACCGATTGCGGAAGTCCTGAAACTTAACGGCTACTCAACGGCGCAATTCGGCAAGTGTCACGAGGTGCCGGCCTGGCAGGCAAGCCCGGTGGGCCCGTTCGACGCGTGGCCGACAGGCGGCGGCGGATTTGAGCATTTCTACGGGTTCATCGGAGGCGAGACGAATCAGTTTTATCCTGCCCTGTTCGAAGGCACCACTCCGATCGAGCCGAGTAAGACACCAGAGGAGGGCTACCACCTCACTGAAGACATTGCGGACAAGGCGATTGCCTGGGTGCGCAAGCAGAAGGCGCTAGCTGCCGATAAGCCATTCTTCATGTACTTCGCACCGGGCGCCGCACATGCGCCGCATCAAGTCCCGCCAGGGTGGGCCGAGCGTTACAAGGGCGAGTTCGATGACGGTTGGGATGCGTTGAGGGAACGCACGATCGCGCGTCAGAAAGAGTTGGGCGTGATACCCGCTGATGCCGAGCTAACAGAACGGCCTGAAGAGATACCGGCATGGGCAGATATGCCAGAGGAGTTGAAGCCGGTACTCGCGCGCCAGATGGAGGTGTTTGCCGGCTTCCTGGAACACACCGACTACCACACTGGCCGTGTCATCCAGGCGATCGAAGATCTTGGTGTCCTGGACGACACTCTCGTTTTCTTCATCGTGGGCGACAACGGGGCTTCGGGCGAAGGAACAGTGAATGGGAGCTTCAACGAAGGCTTCGTCTTCAACGGTGCTGCCGCCCTCGAAACGCCGGAGTTCCTCGCGTCGAAGATCGACGAATTTGGCGGACCCACCGCGTACAACCACTACTCCGTTGGCTGGGCCCATGCGACGGGCACGCCCTACAAGTGGACGAAACAAGTCGCCTCGCACTGGGGCGGTACGCGCAACGGAACGATTGTTCGATGGCCGCGTGGCATCAAATCGAATGGAACTCGCACCCAGTTCCATCACGTCATTGACATCGCTCCGACCATTCTTGAGGCGGCTGGACTGCCAGCGCCAAGCTTCGTCAACGGCGCTCAGCAGATGCCATTGCACGGCACAGCCATGACGTATTCGTTTAACGCTCCCGACGAACCCGAGCGCCACGACCTGCAGTACTTCGAGTGCTTCGTCAACCGTGGCATCTACTACAAGGGGTGGACGGCGGTTACCCGCCACAGCACCCCGTGGGTCGTGGAGCCGCTTCCCGCGATTGATGACGATGTCTGGGAGCTATACGCCCCCGATGATTGGACGCAGGCGAATGACCTGGCAGCTGAGATGCCGGAGAAGCTCCGCGAGCTGCAACGCCTCTTCCTTATTGAGGCAGTGAGGTACAACGTTTTGCCTCTGGACGACCGACGCGTCGAACGTTTCCTTCCCGAGATCGCTGGGAGGCCGACCCTGATCAAGGGGAACAGTCAGCGGCTCTACCCAGGCATGGGGCGCCTGCCAGAGAACACAGTGCTGAACGTGAAGAACAAGTCGTTTGCCGTCACGGCCCGAGTTGAGATTCCGGACAACGGTGCCGATGGAGTCGTCATCGCTCAGGGCGGCGCTTTCGGTGGCTGGAGCATGTATCTCGTCGAGGGACGGCTGACGTTCTGTTACAACCTTTTGGGAGTTGCTCGCATCAAGGTGCAGGCGCCGGATGCTGTACCTGCCGGCGCGCGCGAACTTCGCGCTGAATTCGAATACGACGGCGGCGGCCTGGGCAAGGGAGGTCTCCTGCGCCTGTTCATCGAAGGTGAAGAGCTCGCGTCGACTCGACTCGAACAGACGGTTCCAATGATCTTCAGTCCGGACGAAACTATGGACGTGGGTGAGGACCTGGCGACTCCAGTCAGCGATGACTACGGGCCGGAGGGGAACGGGTTCACTGGTGAGATCCAGTGGGTCCAGATCGACTTGGGTCCTGATGCACTGAACCCGGAACATCAGGTGCCGCCCGAGGAGCAGTTCAGAATCGCAATGGCTCGGCAATGAGCACGAAGCCAGCTGGAGCGAGTTCAGACCGCTTCAGGCTCTATCGCGGTGCTGAGGGAATCATCACCGGGACCGTGGTGTGCGCGGCAGTCATTGCCGCCGCGGCAGGCTTGTCCACTTCGACGGCCCAGTTGTGTATTTCGATCATCGGTACCGTCATTGTGTATTGGCTTGCCCACGTCCATGCATCGACCATTGGCCACGCGGTAGCGCAACAGGTGCCCCTGCGCTCGGCGCTTCGTGCTGGGTTAATTCACAGCGCGCCCCTAGCGGTCGTTTCTTTGGTGCCGTTGAGCATCCTGCTTGTTGCCGAGCTATTCGGCGCGGAACTTCAAGCCGCCGCAACAATCGCGCTCAGCGCGTCGATTGCGCTACTCGCCATCTATGGGTTCTTGGCCGGGTACCGCGGCGGACTTGGAGTGCGTGGGGCAATCGTGAGTGGGGTAGCAGGCATGGCACTTGGCGTGGTGATCTTGCTCCTCAAGGCTGCGCATTAGTTTTCACCGGGCAGAAGCCTGCTGATATTTGGATACCCCGGGGGGTATCGGGTACGCTGGTGCAGTCAACGTGAACCAAGCCCCAGGAGAACTCATTATGTGCCGACCAGCCACGTGTAGAACATGCGGAAACACCACCTACGCGGGTTGCGGGCAACACGTCAACGACGTGATGCGGGGAGTTCCATCTCGCGAGCGGTGCAAGTGCGATTCAGGTCAGCCAGCCAAGCACACGATGTTTGGCTGGGGTTCGAAGAAATAGCCGGTCTGGTTACGACATACCTTCGACCAAGCTTTCGCGCTTATCCCACGAAGTAACATCCAGCACGCAGCGGCACACGATCAGGAGACACCATGGAGCTTGAACCAGACGCAACCGCGGCGGCAGTTCGCCGCCTGCGACGAGCAGAGGGTCAGATCGCTGGCGTTATTCGCATGCTTGAGTCCGGCCGCGACTGCAAAGAGATCGTGACGCAACTAGCGGCGGCGTCCAAAGCGCTGGATCGAGCGGGCTTCCAGATCATCGCAAGTGGCTTGCGCCAGTGTTTGGCGGACACTGAAAACGTGACGACTCAAGAGGATCTCGAGAAGCTATTCATGTCCCTGGCCTAGCCAGCGGGGTAGCCAAGTGGCGTAATTCTGAGGACTCTGGCTGCTCGACGAGTCGCAGGAGCACCGCCGATCAGCCGGGACTCCCGCAAGGACCTGTTCTACGTGAGCACCACACCCGGTGTAGCTCGCCATTCCACATTCAGGACACGTCGCCGGACTGCACATCTGAAAACCTCCAAGCCGAACTGATGAACATCTGCGGTTGATCTAATATACCCCCGGGGGTATAGTCAAACTCGAACACAGGATGCGCCCCTGAATCGTGTATCCACGAACATGACGCCAAACTAGGGAGAAGTCGTGAAGGCAAACGAAAGTTCCATTGACCGATTGATTCGCGCTGGAATCGCGGTCGTTGCTGTGATTGTCGCGATCCTTGCCGGACCGGCGAGCGTTGTCGGCATCGTGCTCTTCGTCGTGGCCGCGGTGATGCTGGTGACTGCTGCGGTCGGCTTCTGCCCCCTCTACCGCCTATTCGGAGTCAGCACCTGTCCCGTCCAACGTGACGAAGCGCCCACACCCGAACCAGTCGCTCACGCCTGAGGAACGGTGCGGACTACTCAAGACAACTACCAAAAGCGATCAGGAGAACTGGCAGTGACCGATACCAAAACCGTTGTGATCATAGGTGGTGTCGCTGGCGGGGCCTCCGCAGCGGCTCGCCTGCGTCGACTCAGCGAGTCGATGGAGATCATCGTGTTGGAGCGCAGCGGGTACGTCTCCTTCGCAAACTGCGGGTTGCCGTACCACCTGTCGGCAACGATCGCCGATCGCGGAGATTTGCTATTGCAAACTCCCGAGAGCTTGCGTGAGAGGTTCCGCCTCGACGTCAGGGTCCGGAACGAAGTGACGGCAATCAATCGACGCGAACAGACCCTTGCGGTGCGGGATCTGGACACTGGCATCGACTACGAACTCCACTACGACGCGTTAGTCCTTTCCCCCGGTGCCGCACCGATCGTTCCGCCGATCCCCGGTGCCGAACGAGGCCTGGTCCTTCGGGACATTGAAGATCTTGACCGAATGGTCAGCGAAGTGCGCAGGGCACGAAGTGTCGTGGTTGTTGGTGGGGGGTTCATCGGCCTTGAAGCGGCAGAGAACCTCAAGGAGGCGGGACTGGACGTGACCCTTGTGGAGCTCGGGGACCAACTCCTCGCACCGCTAGATCCAGAGATGGCCAAGCCGTTGGAACGCGAATTGCGCCGCCACGGGGTGGCAGTCGAACTGGGGCACTCGGTGGCGGAGATTGAAGTCGGTACCGCGACGCTTGACGACGGTCGAGTGATTGATGCCGATCTTGTTGTCTTCGCCATTGGAGTTCGCCCAGACGGACGCCTTGCCGCTGATGCGGGACTGAGGCTTGGGCCACGCGGGGGAATCGCAGTCGACGACGAACAACGAACAGACGACCCAGCGATTTGGGCTGTCGGAGACGCAGTCGAAAAGTTCGACATGCTTGATGGAAATGCGACGCTGACCCCACTTGCAAATATCGCGAATCGGCAGGGGCGCCGGGCCGCTGACAGCATTGCCGGGATACCGCGAAAAGTGCTCGCATCGCAAGGAACAGCAATCGTCAAGGTCTTCGGTAAGAGCGCCGCGGCGACTGGTTGGAACGAAAAGCGACTTCTTGCTGCAGGTCGCGACTTCTTGGCAATCCACACACATCCGAATGATCACGCTGCCTACTACCCAGGCGCCCAGACCCTCGCCATCAAGTTGTTGGTGGATCCGGCCGATGGAGCAATTCTTGGCGCACAAGCCGTGGGAGCAGAGGGCGTTGACAAGCGGATTGACGTCATCGCGACGGCGATGCGAGCCGGCCTGACGGCCACGGACCTCATCGACCTCGAACTTGCCTACGCCCCACCTTTTGGTTCAGCCAAGGACCCAATCAATCAGCTCGGCTACATCGCCGAGAACAGGTTGTCGGGACTCTCGGACTCCGTCGACTGGTCTGAGATCGAGCAGCTTCAGAAAGATGGTTGGAAGCTCTTGGACGTGCGAACTCAAGAGGAGTTCGTCGAAGGCTCGATTCCCGGGTCACTCAATGCCCCGATCGACGAGATTCGCGCTGAAATCGAGGGCCTGCGAGGCCACGACTATCTCGTGTACTGCGCGGTCGGCCAGCGCGCACACGTGGCCACACAACTGCTGAAAGCTCATGGGATTGTGGCCAAGAACTTAGACGGTGGCTGGACTACTTGGAGGAACAGTCCAGCCGCCCAGACTGCCGCGCGAACAGCACAGGACGCTCTCGTCGGGGCCACCAGCAGCTGAAGCGCTGGCGAAGCTTCCTCATACGTTCGTACGAGGGATCCCCGATTTCGGACACCGCCGAACGGGTGGTGCGTGACGTCGATGTGTGCGTAAATGTCCGGTTATCTGGGCAAATCTCCTGCGTTAGCTGGGTCACATAACGCTAACCCCGAGCCAGGAATCGCGATTTCACGCTTAGCCTCGATGAAGAAGATCAAGAGCCCCGACGCGCGATTCAAGCGCTATTGAGAGCAATCCACATGAAGCACCACAGTTTACGTTCGCATGCCCTTGTCATCAGCTTGTTGGCAATTGGCATCGCTCTGGCAGGCGTCAGTAGTTCGGCCGCCAACGATTCGCTGACCGACGGTCAGCCATTGCAGGCAGGCCTCGCTGCCTCGGTTCCTGCCGCCGCGAATTCCTCATCGACATCCTGGTTGAGCACGTTCGCTCGCCTCGAATCAGCAAACGGCGGCGAGCTCGCGTCGCGCATCGGCGCGGAGTCCGCGGCCGGTATCGCTGCAGCACCTGCGGCCGCAAGTCCGGCATCCCCGATCATCGGCACTCACCCAACCCTCGGATCGTTTGCTGCACCCATCACGCGCTTCCGCGACGGTGGCCATGCCTACTACCTGGGCGGCATCGGGCTGCATTCATGTACGTACGTGGGCAAGTGCATGGACCTGTTCGCGCCCATCGGCGAACCCGTGTACGCCATGGCTGACGGCGTTGTGAAGATTCCGCCTTACGCACCGAGTAGCTATGGCAACTACATCGTCATCAAGTTCCGTGACGGAACCAAAGCGATCTACGCGCACCTCAAGGAGATCACGGTCAAGCCCGGTCCGGTTGCCGCTGGCACCCAAATTGGAGCTGTCGGATGTTCGGGCACGTCCGGTGAGTTCAACAAGTGCCGGGCGTCCGAACAGCACCTGCACCTGGAGTGGTCAGGACTGAAATGGAAGTCCGGCGAATACGGCGAACTTCCACCGTTCTTCACGCAATGGCGTGGAGAACCGCAACGTTGCTTTAAGGGCTGTGGACCTGAGAGCAACTAGCGCTCAGCTGGTTGGCGGTGGATCCAGGCACACTTTGCGGTCCTGTCGGTACGCCGCACGTGCTTCCCGATACGCCGCATTCAGTGCCTGATCGGCTGCCCGTCGAGCCTGACGCAATGTTCGGCGCAGACTGTCCGCAGTCGTTTCGTAAGCTCGAAGCGCAGCGATTCGCTCTCCACGATTCGTCGCAGCGGCTAGTGCTGCATCGCGCACATCAGCTGCTTTTGCCAGCGAACTGCGGTACGCGGCACGGGCATCTGCTCGCGCGGCTCTGCGAACTGCCCGGGCATCCGCTCTCGCGGCGAGCAGGCCAGTAAGCGCGTCAGTAAGACATTGCTCTTGTGTGGGCGTGAGAGCCCGATGCGCGGTGGCGGGGCGAGGCGCAGCTGTGCTGACGGCCGCCGTTCCCACTGATGTCAGCGTGAGGCCAAGCGCAACAGTTGCTGCCCCCACGATGCGAGTTGTTCGTTTCATTGTTCGACTCCGTTCGATCAGTTGGTCAGACTGATGACTAGGCATCGTCTCGTCGACTCGCTGGACTGAGGGCGACTACGCCAAATCGCGCCAATACACCCAAACGCATCAGCGAGCCGGGTCGGCTTCACCCGGATGGATGCCGGCAACTGATAATTGATCGCGTGACCTCGCCGATGCTTCATTCCTCGGCGTCAGTTGAAGTGGCAATCATCGGCGCGGGATTCTCCGGGATAGGTGCAGCGGCAGCGCTGAAACAGCAGGGCATCGATGATTTCGTGATCCTTGAACGGGCAGCCGAAGTCGGTGGAGTGTGGCGCGACAACAGGTACCCAGGCTGCCGATGTGACGTTCCGTCGGCGTTGTACTCGTTCTCATACAAGCCGAAGCCAGACTGGTCAGATCGGTTCGCGGCGCAACCTGAGATCCAGCAATACCTCGCTGCCTGCATCACCGATCTTGGGCTCACGGCACACCTTCGGATGCGGGCAGACGTGAAGACCGCGCGTTGGGACGAGTCGTCGCAGCATTGGTTGCTGATGTTGGGCGATGGCGCCACGGTCACGGCGCGAATGTTGGTCGTCGGCTCCGGTGCGCTTAACGAACCGGTGATACCGCGCATCAGTGGCATCGAATCGTTCGAGGGTGAAACCTTCCACTCGGCGCAATGGCCATCGGACTTCGACCCAACGGGCAAGCGCATCGGTGTCATTGGGACCGGAGCATCAGCAGTTCAGCTTGTCCCCGAGATCGTTGATGCTGCGGCTCACGTGACTGTCTTTCAACGCACGGCCCCGTGGGTCGTTCCCAGGGGAGATCGCGCGATTCCGCAGTGGTTACGCACGACCTATTCGCGGATCCCCGGCACGATGTCAGTAACGCGCACGGCCGAGTACGTTCGGCGCGAAATGCTCACGGATACGTTCACGAAGAACGGTCGCTTGTTGAGCGTGGTCGAACGAACGGGGCGCCACCACATTCGTGCTCAGGTGCACGATGCCAAATTGCGTCGGCTTGTGACGCCGAAATTCCGAGCTGGATGTAAACGGATCATCATGTCGGACGACTGGTATCCAGCGCTCCAACGGAACAACGTCGATCTTGTGGTGGATCCCATCGATCGGTTCACAGAAGACGGCATTGCTGTCGGGCTGGCAGACGGCAATCGGCAAGAACACCGGTTCGACGCGGTGGTGATGGCAACAGGGTTCGCAGTTCAACGGCGCTCAATTCTGTTTGACATCTTCGGTTCTGACGGGAGGTCGATTGCGCACTCCATGGCTGCGACAACTCCGACGGCATACCTTGGCTCGACCATCCCAGGGTTTCCGAACCTCGTTCTCATGACTGGCCCCAATACCGGGCTAGCGAACAACTCGATGGTCGTGATGATCGAAGCCCAAGCGGCGTATGCGGCGTCGATTGCCCGCCATCTTGTTGATCACCCGGATCGTGCCCTTGATGTCCGAGCGCAGGCACTCGCCAATTTCACCGCTGAGATGGAACAACGGCTGACTCAATCCGTGTGGGCGGCAGGCGGTTGTTCTAGTTGGTATCTGGACGCCGAAGGCCGCGTCACAGCGCTGTGGCCAGGTCGTACTTCTGAGTTTCGTCGGCGCACGCGTGAACTGCGACTCGCGGACTACGTCGTGGTTCCACGGGTCGGGGGTGTTTGACGACACACTCTGGTGATCCAATAGAGGCGGGTGGAACCGCTTCCCCGCACAATAGTTTTGGGCAAACCAGCCCTTCCCAATCAGAAACGTTGAGGCTCAAATGGAATTCGGGCAATTTCTCTACAGCTTGATCGTGATCTTCTTCATGATCATCTACTTCATGATCCTGTTCAACATCATCTTCGACATCTTCCGCAGCCACGACATGGGCGGATTTGCCAAGGCGCTGTGGTTGATCTTCATCCTGTTCATCCCGCTGATCTCGATGCTGGTGTACGTGATCGTGCGTGGACCAGGCATGGCCAAGCGCAACCAGCAGATGGCTGAAGAAGCGCAGAAGCAGCAACTTGAGTACGCCAAGCAGCTCGTCAATCAAGACGGAGCAACCACGGTCGATCAGATCGCGAACGCTCAGAAGCTGCTCGACTCTGGTGCAATCACGCAGGCCGAGTTCGATCAGATCAAGGCAAAGGCGCTCGCCAGCTAAGTGTTGGCCCGCAACGAAGAAGGTCCCCACCTCGGCATTGCCGTAGTGGGGACCTTCTTCATTTGTTTAGCCCTTGCCGTTATTGGCGTTCCATTCGTCGATGCATGACTTCAACGAGTCGATCTCGGTGTTGGTAGTAGTGCGGGCAGCCTCAACACCGGCCTCGTTCTTCGCTTTGACAGCCGTCTCGAGTGACTGAAGTCCGGTCACGATCTGTTGCACATCCGTAGTGCACTTCTGCGCGATCGTTTGCGAGTTGCCGCTGAGATTGCCTTGCGCCGCCTGGAGCTGCTGAAGATCCGACTGGATCGCCGGCAGGTTCTGGTTCAGTGCGGCTTCGTAGGCCTCGGGAGACGACGTTGCGCTCACCACTGAGTTGATCTTCACCTGGATTGAATTGAGGGCGTCTGTGTACGCATTGGCCTGGTCAACTCCACCGCAAGCAGAAACCGCGAGAGCAATGACGCCAGCGCCAAATATGCCGATAGAGGCTCGCAGGGATCGCTTGCGATTCACGGACTGAAGTGGATTCGCAACGTGTTGGCTCATGGCAGAAAAGTACCGTGGGGACCTATGTCACTGGTGGTTTTAGTACCCGTCTGGAACGATTAATTGTCGGGTTCGAGTGCCCGTGCCAACCAGTCGGTGGGGCAGTGCGATCCTCGAATAACCTGGCGGTAGGCCACCAGGAAGCGACTAGGAGTCTGCGATGACTGAACCAAACGCAACCACGAAACCAGCAGCGGGTCCAGTTGTTGTTGGTGTCGACGGGTCGATCGCAAGTGAACGAGCACTCCTCTGGGCCGCCGAACATGCCTTCCGGATGCAGGTAGGACTTCGCGTGGTGTTGGTTCGTACCCATCCAGTTCCCGTGACAGCTGTTGCTCCGGCGCCGGTTTGGCCTTGGCCCGTTGTGCATCACCGTGATGAGCAGGGGGTCGCTGAGACCCGCAAGATGCTGACCGAAATCGTTAGCGCAACGATCCCGGCGAAGTTTGACGACAACGTCACAGTTGACGTCATTGATGGCGACGGCGCGAGTTCGATCATCGAAGTTGCCCGTGAGCATCGGGCGTCCCTGATCGTCGTAGGGCGTCGTGGACGCGGTGGATTCAAGCGGTTGTTGTTGGGATCGGTCAGCGACGAAGTCGCGACCTACGCGCCATGCCCGGTGGTGATTACAGGCAAGCAACAGGAGTGGGAACCGCAATCGACGATCGTGGTGGGAGTCGACGGATCGCCAGACAGTGACCGGGCATTGGCGTGGGCTGCTCACCAGGCAGGGCTTGTCGGCTCGCGATTGCACGTGGTCCATGCTTGGGAGCCACCGTATGCCGCACCGGACAGCTTGGCAGGAACGATGCCGTTCCTCGCGGGTGATCAAGCGGAGTTGGCGAAGCACGCACAGAAGGTCCTGGACGACTCGATCGCGCGGAGCATCCCGACTGACACCTCCCTGACGGTCACCAGCGCCGTCCTTGAGGGCTACCCGAGTGCGGTGCTCACCGAGGTTGCGAGCGGCGACCATGCGGAGCTACTCGTAATCGGCACCCGCGGCCTTGGTGGCTTCAGTTCAATGTTGCTCGGTTCAGTCGCTCACCAGTGCCTGCATCACGCGGTATGCCCAGTGGCAGTGATCCGACCGGCGGAGGGTGAGTAGCCGCGCGGTGTGACTGCTGCCACTAGATCGGTGACCACCTTTACAAACGGATGGGTTTCTTTACCAATACTTGTAGAGAACAGACTTACTTGGCACTCAGGCGAAGCGTAGGTTGAGATCACGTTCCGCTACTTGCCGATCCAAGGAGTAACCACATGATTTCCCGCAAAGCACGAACAATGATTGCCGCTTCTGTCTGCGGTGCGGCCCTGCTTGTTCCAGCAGCGGCAACCAGCGCATCAGCACAGGGCGGTTCCGGGCACGGACTTGGATCCTCATTCGGCGCCGGACACCGCCACAACGGCCACGGGTTGTCAGGACTGACTGCCGCTCAGAAGCAGGAGATCCAGACCACCTACCGCGCTGCGGTGAAGGCTGCGTTTGATAAGTACCTGGCCACTACGGTCGATGAGCGCGCGACCTACAAGGCCGCCCGCGCTGCCGCTACCACCAAGGCCGAACGCGTCGCCGCACGCAAGGCATACCGCGATGCGACGACTACCCAACGAGCCACCCTTAAGGCCGAAGTGAAGGCTGCAAAGGCTGCGAAGCGGGCAGCGATCAAGGCGATCTTGGCTGCTGCTTGATCGAGCCGGGGGTAACTCGGGACTTGTCCTGAGTTGAGCGACCCTCGTCACGCACCGCGCGGTTTCTCCCCCGTTACCGCGCCGGTTCCGTGGCGAGGGTCCTTTGCTGAGCGGATCGCGATCGGGCGCTGATCTGACGCGCAAGCGCTTTCAATGAAGAACGCTGGCTACCTCACGAACCACCAGTAGGCGCTGATGGCTACCCCGACGGCAACGAATAGGGCAAGAGTCACGATGATCCATATGGGTACTTGCCGAACTTTCCCGACCACGTGTGTGGACAGATCTTGACCGCGTTTGAAGATGCGTTCCGCCCAAAAGAATTCGCTGGACAACACTGCGACTGCCGCGACGACGAATGGGATGGTGAACGGTCCGGGAAGGATTACGAGCACGCCACCGATCGCTAGCAGCGTCACGCCGAGAACGAGAACCATCGTCTTTCGCAGCGGGGTAGGGACGGCGCGCCAACGGCGCAAGAACTGTTCACGTCGGGTCCCAGGGATGC
>ERZ795062.1635-NODE-1635-length-15664-cov-8.339356_pt1 | contig 15664 bp, 13 predicted proteins | sample MGYA00375146_ERZ795062 | MGnify/ENA primary metagenome ERZ795062 (study PRJEB30191, sample SAMN05720281) | activated sludge metagenome | isolation source: Anaerobic digester | place: USA | collected 2015-07-16 ... | reverse complement strand
GGTTCTGCCATGCAATTTGGAGATAAGCTATTCATTTTTTACACAGGAAATGTTCGTGATGAAAATTGGATGCGCCAAACCTATCAAAATGGTGTCCTACTTGACAGTGATGGCAATTGGGAAAAAGTCCCGCAAACCCTCATTACCCAACCAGAAGATGTGACTGCTCATTTTCGTGACCCGCAAATCTTCTTCCATGAGGGGGAATACTACACCATCATCGGTGCTCAAGATATTCAGAAAAAAGGGATTGTAAAACTCTACAAGGCTCAAAACAGTGACTATCACAACTGGACCTTTATCGGAGATTTGGACTACCAAAATGATGAAACAGCCTATATGATTGAGTGCCCGAACTTAGTCTTTGTGGATGAACAGCCAGTCTTGCTTTACTGTCCTCAGGGAATGGATAAGAAGGTCCTCCCTTATGACAATATCTATCCGAACATGTATAAGATTGCGGATGGCTTTGATACGGAAAATGCCGCCCTCATCAATCCTTCACCAGTTCAAAATCTGGATTATGGTTTTGAAGCCTATGCTACTCAAGGTTTCAATGCCCCAGATGGGCGGGCTCTGACCGTTAGCTGGTTGGGACTGCCAGACATTGCCTACCCGACAGATCGCTACGATTACCAGGGGGTTCTTTCCTTAGTTAAGGAATTGACCATCAAGGATGGCAAGCTCTACCAGTACCCAGTAGAAGCCATAACTAGCTTAAGAAAAGACCAAGGGGCACCTTTTGCAAACAAGGCCGAGACCAACAATGTTTACGAATTAGAATTAACCATTGCTGCAGATACCCAGGCTGAATTTGTCCTCTTTGCAGATGAGAATGGTCGTGGCTTCAAAATCCTGATGGATACAGAAAAAGGACAGATTACCATCGATCGTAGTGAAGCTGGTGAGCAATACGCTCTTGAATTCGGTCAAACACGTTCCTGTGAAATCGAACCAGGAGCCCTGACAGCCAACATCTTTATTGACCGCTCTGTATTTGAAATCTTTATCAACAAGGGAGAAAAAGTATTTTCTGGCCGTGTCTTCCCGCATGAGGATCAATCTGGCATTGCAATTGTCAAGGGAGATATTTCCGGAACCTACTATGAATTAGACTATGGTCGCAAAACTAACTGATGTCGCTGCGCTTGCTGGAGTCAGCCCAACGACTGTTTCCAGAGTTATTAACAAAAAAGGCTATCTTTCCCAGAAAACGATAGACAAGGTCAACCAGGCCATGAGAGAATTGGGCTATCGCCCCAATAATCTGGCCCGCAGCCTTCAGGGGAAGTCAGCCAAGCTGATCGGCTTGATTTTTCCCAATATCAGTAATGTTTTCTATGCTGAATTGATTGAGTGCCTGGAAAAAGAATTATTTAAGCAGGGTTACAAAACCATTATCTGCAATAGCGAACACGATTCGGCCAAGGAAAAAGAATATTTGGAAATGTTAGAAGCGAACCAGGTAGATGGTATCATCTCTAGTAGCCACAATTTGGGGATTTCAGACTATGATCGAGTAACGGCCCCCATCATTTCTTTTGACCGAAACCTATCTCCGAAGATTCCCGTAGTTTCTTCTGATAATTTTTCTGGTGGTGTGCTTGCAGCTCAGACCTTGCTGAAAAGTGGTTGCCAACAGATTATCATGATTACTGGTAATGATGACAGCGACTCCCCTACCATGCGGCGGCGGACAGGCTTCAGCTCTGTCCTTCCTCAAGCTACCTGCGTTAATATTTCCAGTGATTTTTCACCGACAAGAAAAAAAATGGAAATCAAGTCGTTGATTGAAACCTTAAAACCAGATGGCATTTTTGCTTCGGATGATATGACTGCCCTGCTCATCATGAAAATTGCTGAGGAACTGGGACTAAATATCCCAGAGCAACTGAAGATTATCGGCTATGACGGAACCCATTTTGTAGAACATTATGTTCCCAATTTGGCTAGTATCAAGCAGCCAATCTCTGATATTGCCAAACTGATGGTGGAACTTCTTCTACAAGAAATTCAGGGAAATCCTGCAACATCCTTGGAATACACCTTGCCCATCTCACTTCTACCAGGTAGAAGCATTTAAAAACTAGCACGCAAATGTGTGCTAGTTTCTTTTTATACAACAAAGTCATCTGTCACTGAAGACCTTAACGTCCAGATTTCAAGGTCTAGGTTTGGACTGGCCTCATAAGAGTCTTCTTGCTCAGTTGGATAGAGATGAGTGGTAAAGGTCGCTTCTCCTTTGTTAAAGAAAATCTCAACCGAACTACGGTCCAGATAAAGGGTGATATCTGTTAGATCCTTTTCAAGAGGAACTTCCAACACTTCACCGATTTCCTGATTAAAACGCAGCTCCATCTGACTGCGATTAATTGTCACAGTCTTTTTGACTGCATCATAGCTCAACTGCAAACCTCCTGTTCCGTCAGGCTTGCTAAAGAGAGTGAGTTGGGCGTTACCACCTGTATGTTTGACCTGCACTTCAGCCACCCGTGGTAGGTAGCCAGTTGGCTCCACTTTCTCCTGGCGGAGTTCAAGAATTTGTGGAACTGGGAGTTGATAGAGTTTGTCATTGACGATCTTCAACTCCCTTGGCAGGACCAGGCTGCCTTCCCAATCTTCTTCTTCTGTTGGATAATGATTGTCTGGCAATCCCATCCAGGCTGTCAGAATGGCCTTGTCCTCCTCTTTGACATTGGCCGCAAACTGGGCTGCATAGAAGTCAAAGCCATAATCCAAATGCCGGTAATCCCCATCTGCTTGGAAAGTCAGATTTTCATAATCCATTCTCCCGATCAAGTAGATATTGTGATTGGTCGAATTCCCACGATGGGGCAGGGTGGTGTATTGGGGCGAGAAGACCAGGACATCCTTATCACCGATGCGAGCGATGGACGGACATTCCCACATGCCTCCCAAGTCCTCATAACCTGGCACCTGCAGCTCCCCAGCAAAAGTCCAGCCATCTAAGAGTTCCTTGGAGGAGTAGATCAAGACCTTGCCTTTCAAGTCCTTGGATTGGGCCCCTAGTAGAATATAATAGGTCTGGTTGGCCTCATGGTAAACCACCTTGGGATCCCGCTGGTGCTCGGTGTAGTCGGGATGAGGGCCAAATAAGGGCTTTGGTTGTTTGATTAACTGCCCCTCATCAGTCAACTGTGCCAGACAGGTATAGGGGGTACGGACCCAATTTTCATCCCGATGGTTGCCCGTATAAAAGAGATAGAGTTCTTCATCCGTTGAAAAACCTGAGCCAGAGTGCACTCCCTTGTTATCATAGATGGTATCTGGATGGATGCCAACACCCTCGTTTTGCCAATGCAACAAATCCTTGGAAGTTGTATGGTACCAATACTTGAGCCCATGCACAGCCCCCCAAGGGCACCACTGGTAATAGAGGTGCCAGGTTCCCTTGTGGTAAATAAAGCCATTTGGATCGCTGGATAGCCCTGTGATAGGCTGAATATGATAGGTCTGCCGGTAGTCAGAAGCCTGAATCTTATCATACAAGTCCTTAATTTCACTGGCATCCTTTAGCACACGGTAGCGCTCCTCCGTTGTCCATTCTTTCACATCAAACCTCCTGAATTTCATCTAATATGATAGTTTTCTTTTTATTATAACGAAACCGCTTTCAGATTGCAAGTTTGAAATTGAATTTTCTGAAAATAAAATCCCCCTTTCGGGAGATGATGTTTTATTCTTTTACAAAATGGGTCAGAACACCGTTGATAAACTTGACAGAGGCCTGATCTGAAAAGTCTTTGGCCAACTCGATGGCTTCATTGACTGCTACTCGGTCTGGTGTTTCCTCACAATATTGGATTTCAAAGAGACCCAGGCGCAAGATATTCTTGTCAATGGTTGTCAAGCGGTCCAGGCTCCAGCCAGACTTGAGATGGGGTTCTAATTCCTTGTCCAATTCATCCCGATGGTCGGCAACACCTGTCACCAACTGGAGCAGAAAGAGGGGAATTTCCGCCTCCTGCACCTCTTCCTGATCATAAAGATAGGAAAATTGGGCAGCCTGCAGGGGATCCTGGCCAAACTCGATGGAGACGATAGCCTGAAGGGCCCGTTGACGCAGGTGCCTTCTTGAGTCTGGAAGCTTATTCTTCATCGAGGAAGTCCTCACCAAACAGGTCCTGCAGGTCTGGTTTTGGTGTTTCAACAGGTACAATCCCCACAACATGGATGTTAACAGCTGATACAGTCACATCTGCGTAGTTGAGGATGGCCGTTTTTACAGCCCGTTGGATATCCATTGACACCGCTGGAACCGATACACCGTACTCCAAATACACATAGATGTCGGCGGTCAGGTTGCCTTCTTCATCAGACTCCAGGTAGACACCACGGTTGAGGGCCGTTTTGGATAATCCATCCGCAAAACGTTTGTTGTGAAGAGAGTGAACACCTTCCACCTTTGCTGAAGCAATTCCTGTGATGACTTCTAGGACGTGGGGAGCAATGACGATTTCGCCAAGATTTTCTACTGACATAACTTGTCCTTTCTAAGAGGCTTAAGCACGGGATACGTAAGTGCCTTCTGCAGTGTTGATGACCAATTTTTGGCCGGCTTCGATAAAGTCTGGTACGTTTACGACCAAACCAGTTTCCAGAGTAGCTGGCTTGCCTGAACCTGTTACAGTAGCCCCCTTGATGGATGGCTGGGTTTCGGTAACTGTCAATTCAACAGTGGTTGGGACGGTGACACCGATCACTTCTGAACCGTAGAATTGGATTTTCACATCGGAGTTTTCCAAGATGTAGAGCAATTCTTCCTGGATGGTTGCCACTGGAATCTCATACTGGTCATAGGTCTCCGTGTTCATGAAGTAGGCTGTGTCATCCATTTGGTAAAGGTATTGGGCAGGCACAGTTTCAATAATGGCTTGCTCAAATTTTTCATCTGGACGATAGGTTGTATCAAAGGTCGAACCTGTACGAACATCCCGCAATTTCATCCGCATGATGGTGTTTCCCTTACCTGGTTTGTGGTGGCTGGCATCCAAAACCTTGATCAGTTTGCCATCGGCTTCAAAGGTCATACCAGCTCTCAGTTTACTTGCTTCAATCATTTATTTAACTACCTCGTATAAAATTTATTCGTTTTATTTTACCACAAATGCCCAAAATTCTCAAATCATCGCTTAGGAGATGACAATCAATTCTTTGGGCGCTAGGGTCAGGACTTCACAGCCATTTTCTGTAATCAAGAGATCATCCTCAATGCGTAGACCATACTGGCCATCTAGGTAGATACCTGGCTCATCAGTCACCACCATTCCTGGCTCCAATTGGCCCTTGCTGGCTGCGCCAAAATAAGGAATTTCATGAATGTCCAAACCGATACCATGGCCAATACTGTGGGTAAAGTTGGCCCCATAGCCTGCCTCTGCAATGACCGCCCGAGGAATACCATCAAAGTCCGCAAAGGACAGTCCCGCCTTGGCTTGGCCAATCAAGGCTTGGTTGGCCCGCAGAACCACATCATAAATTTCCCGTTCCTGGTCACTCACCTGGCCGATATGGATAGTCCGAGTCATGTCAGACACATAGTGGTTGTAGTAGCAACCGAAGTCCAGGGTTAGGCTTTCGCCCGTCTCGATGACCTTATCGCTGGCCACCCCATGCGGCATGGCCGACCGGTAACCAGAAGCGACGATGCTTTCAAAGGAGACACCGGATGCCCCGTATTCTCTCATCCGAAAATCAAGGAAGTTAGCAACTTGTAGCTCCGTTGTCTGACCAGGTTTGATAAAGTCCAAGACATCCACAAAGGCCCGATCTGAAATCGAACAAGCTTGGCGGATAGTCGCCGCTTCCTGGGCATCCTTAATCATGCGGATTTTTTCCACAAAATCGGTCAGAGACTTGAGCTCGTAGCCTTCAAAGACCTGGCTTAATTGCTGGTAAAAACCATAGGTTACCTGACTGTCAAAACCAATGCTGGTCAGTTTATCGTCCGCAATAACCTTGGCAATTTCACCCAAAGCATCTCTGTTGTCCAAGATATCAAAGCCCTTGACTACACTCTTGGCGATCAAGGTATAGCGGGCATCCGTCACGAAAATCCGGCGTTTTTTACTGATAAAAAGGGTGGCGCTGGTCCCTGAAAAACCAGTCAAATAATAGACATTGGTCAGGTTGGTGACCAAAATCCCATCCACACCAGCCCCATCGAGGGCTGCTTCAAATTTTACCAAACGGTCTTGTAAATAGTTTGTCATTTTCTTCCTCCTGAAATTCATAAAATCATTGTAGCACGATTGACAGGGAAATGCTAGGGGGAATGCTGATTTATAAAACAAAAAAAGCCTGATAAAATCAGACTTTTAATGCTTATTTCAACTTCTTCTTCAGATACTGTCCAGTATTTACCTTGAACGTAATTCAACAGGTTCAAGATAGATAATCTGACCATACTTTCCTGACTTAACAATTTTTGCTTTGATATGGAAATGATCGCCGACTTTCACACTAGATACATCACTTGATACATTTAAATCATTAAAGTTAACGTCTTCAAAACTCAAAGGTACTCCGCGATAGTTTGTGTGTTCTTCGTCAATCCAATCACCATCTTCAATTGATATAGAATAGCGTGTTTTGTATTTAGCAAGCGGCCACATTCCACTAATATGACCATCAAACTCAATTATTTCACCTCTATATTTTTCGACAAATTCTTTTGTTTTCGGCTCATCGTTATTATTGAAAATATAAGCAAATTCTGGATTATCTAATGTTATAGTTTCATCTTTCTCAGTTTTAGATTCACTACTCTCCTTTGAAGAACTAGGGGAAGTTTGTTCAGAAGAACTTTCCGTCGATTCTGTATCCTCTTTCCCACTTCCCTCAGTTTCTTTCTCTTCGGCTTTAAAGGTATGATAGTGGATAGTTATTGCTACATCTTTGTCAAATAAGTCACCTTCTGAAAAATCATCATCACCTTTTACTGTAACTTTTTCAACTTCTCCATCTTTGGTAAAAATTCCAAGAGTTAAATCTTCTATTTTTTGAGTCGTCACATTTTCAAAACCAGCATCAGAAAGTTGTTTTTGAACAGATTTGTAATCTGCATCGCTGGGTGAAGCGCTAATAGGCATAGCAATTTTATTCGGATCTACTGTCTCCTTCTCTGAACCACATGCAATCAATAACAAACTAGAAATGACGGTTAAACTTAGCAAAAGTAGTTTTTTCAACATTATCGACTCCTTATTTATTTATAAATACATTTTACTATATCCTTGATTTTATTGCAATACGATTTGTAATACAATTTGTAATATATATTATTCATGCTTTTCTCTATACACTTATATTACGGAGGAAAGACATGGCATTCAAGTTAAAATCAGATAAAAAAGAGACTGAAATCAAAACTATTAGATTTCCATCAGAATTAATTGACAGAATTGAGGAAGCAATTGTTAAAAAAGAGGTGAGTTTTTCGAGTTTTGTAATTCAAGCCTGTGACTATGCATTAAAGAATATGAATCAAGAATAAAAAGAGCCAAATGGCTCTTTTTATGCATATAAACGACTATTTCAACTTCTTCTTCAGATACTGTCCAGTATAACTGGCTGGGTTGGCTGCGACTTCTTCTGGTGTTCCTGTGGCGACAATAGTTCCACCACCGACCCCGCCTTCAGGCCCAAGGTCAATAATATGGTCTGCCGTCTTGATGACATCCAGGTTGTGCTCGATGACCAGGACCGTATTTCCATCATCGGCAAAGCGGGCCAGAACCTTGAGGAGCTGGGCGATATCCTCCGTATGGAGGCCGGTTGTTGGCTCATCTAAGATATAAAGTGACTTGCCCGTCGAGCGTTTATGGAGCTCAGAAGCCAACTTCATCCGCTGGGCCTCCCCACCTGAAAGCGTAGTGGCTGGTTGGCCCAAGGTTACATAGCCCAGGCCCACATCCTTGATGGTTTGGAGCTTGCGCTCAATTTTGGGAATGTGTTTGAAAAATTCCACCGCATCATTGACCGTCATATCTAGGACTTGAGAGATATTTTTCTCCTTGTAGTGGACTTCCAGAGTTTCACTATTGTAGCGGGTGCCATGGCAAATCTCACAGGGAACATAGACATCCGGCAGGAAGTGCATCTCGATCTTGATGATACCATCACCGCTACATGCCTCACAGCGACCGCCCTTGACATTAAAGGAGAAACGACCCTTTTTATAGCCCCGAATCTTAGCTTCATTGGTCTTGGAAAAGAGGTCACGGATATCATCAAAGACCCCCGTATAGGTGGCTGGATTGGAACGGGGTGTCCGCCCGATAGGACTTTGGTCGATATCAATCAAGCGGTCCAGATGCTCGATACCGCGGATTTCCTTGAATTTTCCAGGTTTTTCCGAATTGCGGTTGAGCTTTTGAGCAATGGCTTTTTTCAAAATAGCATTGACCAGGGTGGACTTACCAGAGCCTGAAACACCGGTCACAGCGATGAATTTGCCCAAAGGAAAACGAACAGTCAAATCCTGAAGATTGTGCTCCTTGGCCCCAATCACCTCAATAAACCGACCTGTCCCCACGCGCCGTTCCAAGGGAACCGGAATCTCCCGCTGACCAGAGAGATACTGACCGGTGATGGATTTTTTATTTTTGGCAACCTGACTTGGAGTCCCAGCAGCCACCACTTGACCACCAAAATGCCCCGCACCAGGCCCCATATCGATCAGATAATCTGCCTCCCGCATGGTATCTTCATCATGTTCAACCACAATCAGGGTGTTGCCCAAATCCCGCATCTTCTTGAGACTGGCAATCAGGCGATCATTGTCCCGCTGGTGGAGTCCGATTGATGGTTCGTCCAAGATATAGAGAACCCCTGACAAATTGGAGCCAATCTGGGTTGCTAGACGAATCCGCTGGCTTTCTCCCCCTGATAGGGTACCTGAGGCCCGCGAAAGGGTCAGGTAGTTAAGGCCTACATTGTTCAAGAAGGAGAGGCGGTCTCCGATTTCCTTGAGAATGGGCTTGGCGATGATGTTTTCGTTGGCGGATAGGGTCAGCTGGTCCAAGAGTTCCAGATGGTCCGCAATGGACAAATCCGACACCTGGCCGATATGCAGCCCCTTCTCCCCGCCCACTCGGACAGATAGGGCCTGGTCATTGAGACGGTAGCCCTGACAGCTTTGGCAGGTCAATTCATTCATATAGGCCTGCATGACCGTGCGGGTATAGTCGCTGGCAGTTTCCTTATAACGGCGGTGGATATTGTTGACAATACCCTCAAAGGGAATATCAATGTCCCGCACCCCACCAAATTCATTCTCATAGTGGAAGTGAAACTCTTCCCCCTTGGAGCCATAGAGGACCAGGTCTTTTTCTTCCTCTGAAAAATCTTCAAAAGGTTTATCCATATCAATCCCAAACTGGGTCATAGCCTGCTCTAACATCTGGGGATAGTAATTAGAAGAAATGGGATTCCATGGGGTCAAGGCCCCTTCAGACAGAGTCTTGCTGGCATCTGGCACCACCAAATCCAGGTCAACCTCCAATTTCATTCCCAAACCATCACAGTCGCTGCAAGATCCAAAGGGAGCATTGAAAGAAAAGAGACGAGGCTCTAGTTCAGGGACGGTAAATCCGCAAACAGGGCAAGAATAATGTTCGGAGAAGAGCAACTCCTTGCCATCCATGGTATCGATGACCACATAACCATCTGCCAGGCGCAGGGCCGCCTCCACCGAATCAAAGAGACGGGACCGAATCCCTCCTTTGTTGATGAGACGGTCGACCACAATCTCGATGTTGTGCATCTTATTCTTTTCCAGTTCTGGCACTTCTGAGACTTCGTAGATAGCCCCGTCCACCCGGACCCGGACATAACCATCCTTTTGCACCTTTTCAAAAATGGTCTTGTGCTGGCCTTTTTTCCGACGGATAATGGGAGCTAGAACCTGCATCCGCGTCCGCTCAGGCAATTCCAGGACCTGATTGACAATCTGCTCTACGGATGAGGCCGTAATAGCCCCATGACCATTGATACAGTAGGGTGTGCCGACACGGGCATAGAGGAGACGGAGATAGTCATTGATTTCCGTCACCGTCCCAACCGTCGAGCGAGGGTTTTTGGAAGTGGTTTTTTGGTCAATGGAAATAGCCGGGCTCAAGCCCTCAATGGAGTCAACATCCGGTTTTTCCATATTGCCTAAGAATTGCCTCGCATAGGCTGATAAACTCTCCACATAGCGGCGTTGGCCTTCAGCGTAGAGGGTATCAAAAGCCAAGGAAGACTTTCCAGACCCTGACAAACCCGTCACCACCACCAGCTTATCCCGCGGAATGGTCACATCAATATTTTTTAAATTATGGGCCCTAGCCCCATGAATAATAATCTTATCTTGCATAATATTAAGATACAAAGAGCGTAAAGAACAAAGCAAAAACAGATCATTTCTGTAGTGGGCTTGCGCACCAAGAAATGAGTCTTTTTTGCACCGTTCTTAGCTCGTGTTCAGTTCCTTTCATTGATATTAAGGCCGTAAAGGGCACAGTCAAAATAGGCGGTCAGTCCAAAATCTACGATTTTGCAGACGCACCCCCGTCAGGCCGACTAGAACTTTCACAGGCAAGCCAAAGAAAGTTCAGACGGCTACGACGTTGATACTCACAAGGGGTAGAAATAAGGAAATCCCTATCTTTTTGACACAGCCTTTAGGCCGCCTTCAAATCCTTTCCGAGTGCGATCATTTGAAACTTTTTTGCGCTTCAAAACCATAGTTATCCCAACTCTTTTCACATCCTCCATTATACCATACTTCAAAAAAAACTTTTCCTTTAGGGCCCTTTTTGGTATAATAAGAGGTACGCCTAAAAGCATAAAAATCAAACGAAGGAGGGGTTGGTATGAAACAAATTTTTCTTTCTACACTGACTGACTTGGAAGAAATCCACACATTTGAACCAGGAAGCTGGATAAACTTGGTCAACCCTTCCCAGAGCGAATCCATGGAAGTGGCGGAACATTTTAATATCGATATTGCAGACTTGCGGGCCCCGCTCGATGCGGAAGAATCTTCCCGTATTGTGGTGGAAGATGACTATAAGCTCATCATTGTGGACGTCCCAATCTTGGAAGACCGAAACAACCAGGCCTACTATGTCACCATCCCGCTCGGTATTATCTTGACAGAAAACACCATTATCACTACCTGCTTAGAAGAATTATCTCTCTTTGAACTCTTTCGCAATAATCGCCTGCGCAACTTCTACACCTTTATGCGGTCTCGCTTCGTTTTTCAAATTCTCTACCGCAATGCCCAGCTTTACTTGAGCGCCCTGCGGATTATCGACCGTAAGAGTGAAGATATTGAAAAAAGATTACATGAGGCGACACGGAATGAAGAATTGATTGACCTCATGGAGCTGGAAAAAACTATTGTCTATTTCAAGGCCTCCCTCAAAATGAATGAGCGGATTGTCAAGAAACTGGCCGGCTCTTCCAGCCTTCTTCGCAAATATGAAGAAGACGAGGATTTGCTAGAGGATACTCTGATTGAAAACCAACAGGCCATTGAAATGGCGGATATCTATGGCAATATCTTGAATTCTATGACACAGGCCTATGCTTCCATCCTTTCCAATAACCAGAATACCATCATGAAGACTCTGGCTCTGGCTACCATCGTCCTGTCTATTCCAACCATGATATTCTCAGCTTATGGAATGAACTTTAAAGGAAATAATATTCCCTTCAATGATCTCCCACATGCCTTTGAGATTATCATCCTTGTCGCCTTTGCGATCAGCCTCTTTTTGACCATTTATTTCATCCGGAAAAAATGGTTCTAAATTTTATTTTCAACTGACTATCCTAGGAGAGTATTCCCCATGCAACTCAAAAACCTTACAAAGAAAAACCAAGAATTTATCCACATCGCTACAAATCAACTCATCAAAGACGGCAAAAGCGATGAAGAAATTAAAAACCTTCTGGAAGAGATTCTTCCCAGCATCCATGATGCCCAGAAAAAAGGCATTACAGCCCGTAGCCTCTACGGTGCCCCAACTGAATGGGCTGCCAGCAAAACACAAACCGCAGAAGCCAATGACAGTCTCCCTGAAAACGACAATCCTTGGCTCATGTGGCTGGATTCCAGTCTCTTAATGCTGGCCCTCCTAGGTTTTGTTAATGGGGCTATGAACCTATTCGGTCAAGGCTCCCAATATGGCCTAATAACCTTCATTGTTGTAGGTTTCGGTGTTGGAGCCGGCATCTACTTCATGTACCATTTTGTCTATCGCCACATGGGAGAAGGGAAAAAACGCCCTAAAATCTGGAAAGCTATCTTGGCCCTTTTACTTGCAACCTTGGCTTGGTCTGTGATCTTCTTCCTAGCTAGTCTGATTCCAGCCAATATCAACCCTGGACTCTCTCCTATTGCCAACATTTTGATTGCTGGGATTGCTTTTGGTATTCGATACCTCCTTAAAAAGAAATACAACATTCGCAATGCCATGCAGCCAGTGCGGTAACTCGACTAAAACAGATTGGAAGACAATCTGTTTTCTTTTACTCTTTCAACAATTATATCCTTGTTTTTAAAGATTCAAGTAGGAGCCTATGCCCACCCCAAAGGGTCATAGGTTTTTTTATAAGAATAAGAAAAAACAGAAAAATAACAGATGAAGGACAGAGCTACTGTAGACCTCTCTATTATAATGAGGATATCAAATAAAAATACTAGCTATTCCTCATCTTATTGAGCGGTACTCTAATAGTCTAGAGACCTTTCTGTAGAAGGAAAGCTTAAAACGAATTTGGAGGTTGCTTTTGATTGTTACATTGATGATTGCCTTATTTTTATTGAGACTCTTCTTTTTAAAAATCTCAATCAAAAATGAGAAGCGAATTTTGGCGGATGGCGGCAAAGAGTACGGTGTAGCAAATACTAAATTACTGACTATTTGCCACATCCTATTTTATGCAGCTTGTTTGACAGAAGCTATCGTCAAAAAAGCGTCATTTGATGCAGTCAGTGCTATTGGATTAGCCCTGTTAGTTTTTGCAATGGCTATGCTCTACTGGGTTATCCAGCTGCTAGGTCCTATTTGGACGGTAAAACTCATGCTGGTCAAGAACCATCACTTCGTTGACCATTGGCTATTTCAAACAATAAAACATCCCAATTATTTTTTGAATATTCTTCCAGAATTAATGGGACTAGCACTCTTATGCCATGCATCCCTTAGCTTCAGTCTACTTTTCCCGCCATATCTCTTTATACTGTACAGACGTATTCGGGAAGAAAATAGATTGTTGCAAGAAGTCATCATTCCCAACGGTAGAACCTAATTTCTTTAGATAGTCAGATATCTATCATTTATACCAACTCATTAAAGGAGGAACTTATGAGAAAACAAAATATTCTTAACCACCTACTCGTCAGCACAGCCGTCTTGGGCACCATGCTGATCTATCAGCTTCCAACCGTTCAGGCAGAGACAATCTCTGAAACAAGCCCTTCTTCCCTAGAAACCAATTTACCTATTGCTTCCAATACCGAAGCTGTAAAAACTACCGATGAAACACTTTCTGAGCAAGCACTAGATGCAGAAAAACCAGTAAATCAGGATTTACCACCTGAAAACCAAGTAACCACTGCTACCCCTTCGCCACTTGTAACAGAGGTATCCTCTTCCTCAGAAATTGACGAGAACAAAACAGTGACGCCCGCAGCAGATGAAGCAGGAAATTCATCATCCGAGACTACTCCGCCAGTTACTACAGAACAGACAAGCACATCCGAAACAACAATCACAATGACTGAAGCAGTGACACCTGCTACCGCAACACAACAAACAGAGACTCCTACAATAACTCCCCCTCAAACAGAGACACCAGCGATATCGGATCAAGAAATAAGTCCAGTAACCGACACTAAAACAGAAGAAATTCAACATTCAAATGTTGGAGAAAATTCTGTTTCTATTACCAGAGAACAAATAAGCTCAAATACCGTTAAATGGACCGTAACCTTTGATCCAACAAACTGGGGACTCTCTCCTAGCAGCGTCGGAGCATTCTACTTCTTCACACCAAAAAATGCCAAGATTACTAGTATCGTAGACCATGAAAAGAATCAGGAACTCATCCAGCATTTCTCAACCAGAGGCCTCTATAAAGCTTACGATGAGACAAACCCAGATGAGGGCCTTTCTAAGCAATGGGGCTGGTCAGTTGGAAACATTTCCCAGCGAGACCCTCGATTGGACGAATGGAAAAACCAAGGACTCTTCTCCAAGGTCTTTGTTCTTAATGAGAGAACAGACAAGGGTCCTGTCACTTTCACTATAACAGCCACATTGCCAGATGACGCAGTCCAATCCTTCCCATTTGTGGCCGTCATGAAACGCTATAAATATATTGCGCCTACTGAATCTACTGCCCTTGCTGCAACAACTTTTGAAGTGGATCCCAAAATCATTCTCAAACCGTTGTTTCCAAAACCAGCGCCAGAAACACCAACTCCTCCCAAAACTGGTGGCATAACGATATCCCCTTTGAAACCCCAAGTTCCAAAGGAAAATCCAAGTGAGCAAATCCAAGTAACCTTTAAAGAAGGAAAAGGCGGAGGAACCAATCCAGGCACCTTTACTCATTATATTTATGGTGGACAGATTATAAAAATGATCAATCCTGGAACCCCTCTAAAAAATATCCTCCCTACCATAAAGACTGCTCTTTCCGGATTGAAACCGCAACAAGGGGACCTCGTTCTGCAAAAAGGCTACAAAGTAACAGGCTGGGTTGACGAACAAAACAATCGAGTTAGTGAAGATACCATTATCAATCAGTCAATCATCCTTTCCCCTGTTGTGGAAATGGCTGAAACAGAGCCAAATCCACCAATGCCAACACCGGAAAAACCGAAGTCTGAGCCTGAGGCGCCGAAAGTAACGCCGGAGAAACCAAAGTCTGAGCCTGAGGCGCCGAAAGTAACGCCGAAAAAACCGAAGTCTGAGCCGGAAGCGCCAAAGGCAACACCAGAGGAGCCAAAAAAAGAACCGGAAGCACCGAAAGTGACGCCAGAGAAACCGAAGACCGAGCCTGAGGCGCCGAAAGTAACGCCGGAAAAACCAAAGTCTGAGCCTGAGGCGCCGAAAGTAACGCCGGAAAAACCAAAGTCCGAGCCGGAGGCGCCAAAGGCAACACCGGAGAAACCGAAGTCTGAGCCGGAAGCACCAAAAGTAACACCGGAGAAACCGAAGTCCGAGCCGGAGGCACCAAAAGTAACGCCAGAAAAACCAAAGTCCGAGCCGGAGGCACCAAAAGTAACACCGGAGAAACCGAAGTCTGAGCCGGAAGCGCCGAAAGTCATTTCACAAAAAACTCAGACACAAGGACATTCTCCAAAAGTCAGCCCAAATCCTCCAGCATCTACTCCTACAACAACCATCTCAGAAACAAGGAAGACGACCTTGCCAAAAACTGGTGAGAAAAGTAATGTTCTCGCCTGGCTTGGAGGAATACTCGCGGCAATCTTAGTGGGTATTTTGGCACTAAAACCAAAAAACTCTAAAAAATAAGAAGTAATCCGCGCTCCATTTTTAATTGAATTGGACAAGAGATGACACCCCATCTCTTGTTTTTTATTTTATTAACGAAAAAAGACCCGTCTGGGCCTTAACTC
>ERZ795062.1634-NODE-1634-length-15665-cov-4.637348_pt1 | contig 15665 bp, 15 predicted proteins | sample MGYA00375146_ERZ795062 | MGnify/ENA primary metagenome ERZ795062 (study PRJEB30191, sample SAMN05720281) | activated sludge metagenome | isolation source: Anaerobic digester | place: USA | collected 2015-07-16 ... | reverse complement strand
TCCACCAGGTCAATGGTGTAAACCTCACCCACCTTGGCGTAATCCTCTCCCCTGGGGCGCAGACCGATATATGCCCGGCGCGGATGAAACTCCGCCACTTTGTAACTGCTCACCGCCCGTCCTCCGTCCTCTGTCACGGTGGCCTGGAAGATGGCGCGGATCATACCCGACGGATTGACGGTATCAGGAAAATTGAAGGCAAACTCCGCCCGCCCCTGCAGATCCAACTCACCTTGGCCCACGACCTCCTCCACCACACGGAAGTCTTTACCCGGTTCACCAAAGGTATAACTCCGATAATCCGGCGGGCTAAAGGGTACTCCCTCCAGCCGGACGGCAACGTCCACCCGCCGTCCGGTAGCCGGCGGCCCAAAGAGATTAACCCCGGTTACAGTGATCTTGGCGGTATCGCCCCGCTGGTAACTCTCCTTATCCAGCGCAGTTTCCACTTTAATCCGGTCCGGCATAAACTCTTCAACATTAAAGGCGGTATTGCCAATGGCTTCCTTGGCCACATACAATGCAGCCGTATAACGACCGGTCCGGGCATAATCAGGAAATTCCAGCTTAAACTGGCATATACCCTCCTGCTTGGTATTGGAGAGGTACTCCCGGAAGACCATCCCGTCGGGACCCGTCACCGTAAGCCGGACCGGGAATTCCGGCGGCACCGACGTGTTAACCCCACGCACCACCGCTACAAGATTTGCCTCCTCACCCGGCCGGTAAACGCCACGGTCCGTATATAGAAAGGCTTCATAACCCTCGGTCAGATTGGGCCGTCCTTCCACGGCAAAGTCGGTCTTACTAATGTGCCCGTCCTTTAGATTGACAAAGGAGAAGTCATCCCCGTTCTCCGCCACAATCAGGTAAGACCGGAATTCCTTGAGTTCCCGGCGCAATCCGCTGAACCGGACCAGGCCCAGGCTGTCTGTAATCCCGGAGGCAAGCTCCTGGTTATTATAACTAACTAGGGAAACCCGGGTACCAGGTTTCGGCGCTAATGTGTCCAGAGAATTCACCCAGACCACCACTTCATCTTCACCAAACTTGGCCAAAATCCCCAGGTCAGTCACAATAACCACCTTGGAGCTGCTACGCCAACGGTGTTCCGGGTCGCAAACGGTTATTTGGAAGATCCCCCGCCGCTTGTCCGCCAGGAATTCCCGCAGGTTCAGAGGAGTTGTGACAAATTCATTCTCCACGTTGGCAATGGCAATCTTCCGCTGCTCCAGCACTTTACCGAAACGATCCAACTGATAGCTGTAAACCCGGCCGTTTCCATTCAGCTGATGGAGATAGGCAGCGATATTATTGGCATAAATCTTGGCAATCTCCACTTCAACCTCGGCGATATTAACCGTTTCCAATCCGATGTTGAGATTGCCCCGGCTTGATAAGTAGCGGCCAGGCGCATTAAAGCTAACGCTGGGTTCCAAATCGGGGAAGGTCACCGCATCCCGGTAATCCCGGGTGAGCGGTTTACCGTTCAATGAAGGCAGCCCCTTGGCTACAAGCACTTCATAACGGCGGCCCGGCTTAAACCCATCGCCACGTAAGGAAACCGTCTCCCCGTCTACGCTTATCCGGTATTTTACCGCCGGCTTTACCGTAATAAAATCGGCCACTGCCTCCGGGTCCGGCGGTTCGGAAAAGCGGATCAGGATGGCATTCGGGCTGTTATCCGCATCCACCGTAACATCATTAACTGCCAAAGCTTTCTTCTGGTGAAAATCCAGGGTTTTCTCGAAACCCTCTTTCAGACCAATACTACCGCCGGAGCACCGGAGGGTGGGCAGGATCTTGAAATTAATTTTCCGATCGCTGTCTTCACGCTGCAAAAGGCCACTGGTGATAATGGCCTCCCGACCGCCGTTGGCCATCCGCACCGTAAACTTGATGGGTTTACCGGTATCAGCAAAGGTCAGCAGAACATTTTTCTGGACGTCCTCCTTGGCCACGGGAAAGTTAAAAGTAACGCACGCCTGTAAGAGCAGGCCCTTACGGCGGGAAGGATTATAGATAAAATTCACATTGCCCTCAACAATACGAAAGCGTTCTGTAGTAAACTTCAACGTGTTCGGACCCACAAAGGTCTTCTTGAGCAAACCGGGCAAGTCTTTTGCGATCTCCACCGTATATGAGGTGGACGGCCGGAAGGCTACTTCAGGATAGAAGCGAAGCCGGGATGGGGTTTCCCACTGAATTTTACCGGGAACCTCCGGTACGAACTTGATCTGGTTTGATGTCATGTACTTCCCCACGCGGCTTTTGGGCACAACGTCTGAGGAAAAGATGAACAGCAGATTGGATTTGGTCGGAACTTCTCTGCCGGGCTCCATCCGGACCAGCCGAACCGTGTTGTCGGCCAGCCCTTTGGACGAAACTGCCACACCGATCAACAGCACCGTTAAGGCAACCACGAAAATTTTCCGGTTTCTCATTGAACCGAAAAATTCATCAATATTCTTCCGCCGGCAGAACAACCCCATCGCACTTGCCCCCTTGTCTAATTTTTACAAACAGAAAATTCGCCATGTAACGTCGGAAACCTCCTTTGGTTAAATTATATTTTTCTTTGTGCAGTAAAGAAAATTGTTAGTTATCCACAGGTTGTGGGCAATTTTGTTGACATATTTTCAACCCCCCGGCATATCATAGATGAATTAGTAGTTAAACTAAATAAAAAACCGCCGCGGCCCAGAGCCGGGCGGCAAGGCAAATTCAACCTTAATCAGCAGGGATTTCCTCATTTATTTCCTCCTCGTTTACCACCTCCTTGACTTCTTGGTCCATTTCTTCCAGGGCCTCCTCCTGCTCTCCGGCAGGTTCTTCTCCACCGCCGGATAGTGATGCCGCCTCCGGTTCTTCCGTCTTGGCCTCCGCCGGTTCTTCCGCAAAGGCCAGCCAAGTCTCGGGCTTCATCTCAAACCAGTTCCAGAGGGAGCAGCCAACATAGTCTCTACTAAACTTCACAAATTCCCTGATCTCGACAGGGCTGACATTAAAGCCCTGCCCCACCGGGACCAGGGGTACAACGGAATCGCCAAACCCGTTGACCTTCATTTTGGCCCCCCAATCGTCCCACTCCTGCTTGGTCCGGTTCATCATGACTTTCGGGCTAAAACCGATGAGTTTCCAATAACACTGGGGCATCGAAGCATCACAGTATCTGCCGAATTCAATGTAGGGAAATTTCGGATGCTTCGAGATCAACGGAAAGGAGGAATAAGCGATAAAGGCGCCGGGGTGGGCCGCCCGGATGGCCTTCATATATGCCTCGGCCATCAGCGGCTTGCCCTCGTATTCCGCTTCCGCGTCAATGATCAGCCCGTCACAGCCCAGATCCAGAACATGATTGGCCACGGCCGCTTCATTCTGCGGGCTGTTCCCGTAGGCATAGACCCAGCCCAGGACCTTAAATCCCGCTTGTTGCAGTTCCCGGACGAGATTTAGCGTTAGTTGGCTCCACCAACTTAAACCATCGCCGCCTTTGATGGTAATCCACTGCAAACCGGCACTCCTCGCCCGGGCAATCACCCGGTCCAGGTTCCCGTCCTCCGCTTGGACCCAGCGCCAAATCCACATACCGCGCCCACCCACCACCTCTGCGGGCTGGGGCGACGGTTTGCGGGGCAGAGGCTCTCCGTTCTTGGGTTCCGCCTTGACCGGTTCTTCCTCCTCTGGCAGTTGCTCCGGCCTGTCATTGACCGGTGGCGGTTCCGGCGCCGGTGGTTTTTGGGGTGTTAATTCATTGTCACCTCCGGCTTGATCCTCCGACCCGGGTTCCGCCGGAACCTCCGGCTTCTTTGTCCCCTGATCCCCACCGGAATTACAGCCCATGACCCTGCGGAGAAAAAGCACAATCTTCTCCCAAAACCTTAAATTGTTACCAGCCATCTTCGGTACCTCCATACGTCAGTTTTTGCCGCTGGAAACATCGAGTCCGGCAATGCTTGCCTTTACATTAATATCGCCCGGCCGGGAGAATCATGCCATCAAAATTGCCGGACAGGGCCACAAACAAGCATATAAAAAAGGACGTTCAAACGTCCTTTTTTTACCCATGATCTCGACCAATGACACCCCTCAACGGTAAACAATTGAGCAATACACAATATATCCTAGACACCCCAAGAGAAAGGCTATATATGATATTACCCGCCGTAACGCCGGTTTTAGCTTTTTCTTTTTTATCCTCTTTACCCCCCGGTCAGCCTCTTTGGGCAGGTCTGCCTCAGTCAAAAAATAAAAGGGTCTTTGGTAAAAATCCGCGGGGAAATCCCCCCGCCGGCCGCATCTTGCACAGTCCCACGAAGATGGATTGTGGGCAAAGTCATCTTTAAAATCCACGTGTTCACAATAGGAGCACCGTAAGGTGGTATGCTTATAATTGCATTTCGGGCAGATTAACAACCTCGTTGCATCAAAGTCACTGACATTGATATATAGCATTGTATCACACTCGATACATTTCCATCTTTCATATTGACTGCTCATATCCGTTTTACCCCCTTCTTATCCCCTTCGGGCCTACACTAACCATGAAGATTCGTTGCTTTAAACACCCATGGCGCAGTTCCTTTCCCGGACCTGGTACAGGAATGCCATATTTGCTATATATTTTAATATAATTATTTTATTTATTTATCAGAAATATTATATATTGCCACGCCTAATTTGACAACTGTTTTCCTTTCCCGGCGGAAACAGGACTTATTCCCGTTGCTACCATGTTGTATAGCTACACAACCGCAAGCATAAAAAAAGCCCCCTTAAACGGGGGCATTGTTTAAATATCTCGAATTCTAGGTATTTTTTAACAAGGTCAGTCTGTGGTCATCCTGGTATTCAAAGGTAAAACCCTTCTCGAACACGTAAAGGCAGGCTTCCACCACATCACTCTCATAACACGTGCCCTTTTTATTTTTAATCTCCGCTAAGGCCTCCTTAATCCCCAGTGCCGGGCGGTATGGCCGGTGGGAGGACATGGCCTCCACCACATCGGCCACACTGATGATCTTCGCCTCCGGCAGGATCTCTTCACCCTGCAAACCAAAGGGGTAACCGCTGCCGTTGGTCCGCTCGTGGTGTTGGGCCACGATCTGTGCAATAGGCCAGGGAAATTCAATGGTTTTTAAGACATCATACCCCACTTTGGGGTGGCTCTTGATTAAGCAAAACTCAATTTCGGCAATCCGCCCCGGTTTACTCAGGATCTCCGCAGGAACATAGATTTTGCCGATATCATGGACCAACGCCGCCAGCCGGATTCCGTCAATGCGGTTCTCCGGCAGCCCCATCGCCCGGGCAACGGCACAGGCCAATTGGGCAACACGCCGCTGATGGCCGGCGGTATACGGATCCTTCATTTCCACCATCAAAGCCATGGACTCAACCACACCTTCAATGGACTTGTGCAGTTTCTCCAGGCTGATGGTCAGTTCATACTCCGTCCTTTTCCGTTCCGTAATATCCCGGTCAATTCCACGATAGCCTTGAAACAGCCCATCTTTGTCAAAGATCGGCGTCCCGTTGCTCTCGACCACCACATGACGCCCATCCTTGTGACGAAGGATGTTTTCCAAATAGTGAGAAGGGCTCCAATCTTTCTTTAGCCCGCATAAAAACCTCATAAGTCTTTAACCTTGATTCAACCGTCATCAAATCAAAGGGTGTCTTACCCAAAACCTCTTCCGGCGTTAAGCCTAACATCTCATAAATGCGCGGACTAGCGTAGGAATAGCGATTATCCTTATCAATCTCCCATATCCAGTCATTACTGCACTCCACCAGGTTTCTGTACTTTTCTTCACTCTCCCTAAGCGCATCCGCCGCTTGTTTTCGTTCGGAGATATCCCTGGCAAAGGCAAAACAATACTCTTTCCCATTGGACTCCAGATAGTTAGCAGTTATCTCCAGGGGGATCTCCTGCCCGTCCCTTCTTCTGTAGACAAGTTCAATGGTTAATGAACCTTGTTCTTTAATCCGGCTCCAATACTCCAGCCAATTCTCCTCTGAACACTCCGGGTAAAAATCCGCCATCGCCAAGGTGCAAATCTCTTCCGCCGCTGACCCGAACAGAGTACAAGCAATCTGGTTGGCATAAAGAAAACGACCGGCGCTGTCCAACCAAAAGACAGCGTCCGCCGCACGGTCCAAAGCAAACCTAGTCAATTTCAGAGATTCTTCCGCCTGGATACTAGGACTAATATCCACAAAGCTTGTGACCATGACACCGGCTTCGTCTCCGGAATGGGAAAGCGGGCGGGAATCAGCCAGCAACCAACAGGGGTGTTCAGCGCCTTCCCGGAGCAACCCAAACACCACCCGGTTGCCGGATAAGATGGAGATAGCATTGGCCTGAGCTTCGCTTGCATCAGTTGGGTAAGGAAGACCGTTTTCGCAAAGGATTTCCCAACCGGGTTCCCTTCCATCCACCACCGACTGCAATTCTTCCGACTGCAGCCCGGTGATGTTGACAGCCGCCGGGTTAACATACAGGATTTTTCCTTGCCGGTGAACGATAATGCTGTAAGAGATTGCGTCGTAACAACTCCATGTTGCCGGGGTGTTTCTTTGGCACAGCTGCAATGGCACTACCCCTTTCCAACTTCTTACAAACATTATTAGTTTAATCGATTTTATGGTGCATTTTTTATTTCGACATAATATAATAAAAACCTTTAATTGCTTACAATTTCTTCAAAATACTTTCGGCAAAACAAATGCAGCTTTCCCGGAGCTTGCCCCGGCTTGATTTCTCCCCGTCTCCCGCTTGTACTGGCAGACCCCGCCTGTAAAAAAAACAGCCCTGCACCGGGCTGGCAATCGATTATATTAAAATTAAGTGAATCAGATTTGTTCTCCCCTATAGATCTTATATGAGCCCCAATTTCTGCAAAACCTCTTTCAACTTGGCGTTCTCCTCGGGTGTGGCATCCACCAACGGCAGCCGCACGCTGCCCACCCGGAAACCCATGAGGTTTACGGCGGCTTTGACCATGATGGGATTGGTCGTCAAGAACAGGACTTTGAAAAGGGGCATCAGTTCTTGGTGAATTCGGGTAGCCTCCGCCACATCACCCCGGATGAAAGCTTCGATCATCGATTTCATGCGCCGGCCGGCCAAATGGGAGGCCACACTCACCACACCCTTTGCCCCCAAGGCCAACATCGGCAGGGTCAAAGCATCATCTCCGCTGTAGATGGCCATCCGATCGGCGACTTTTTCGGCAAGCTCCGCCACTTGCGCCAAGTTACCGGAGGCTTCCTTAACCGCTGTAATATTCTCGATCCGGGCTAAGCGGGCCATCGTATCGGGGGTAATGTTGACTCCGGTCCGTCCCGGGATGTTATAGACCATCAGCGGCAGGCTGGTGGATTCCGCAATAGCGGCAAAGTGACGATAGAGTCCCTCCTGCGGCGGCTTGTTATAGTAAGGTGCCACTACCAGCACACCATCAATCCCGGTCTGCTCCGCTTCTCTGGTTAGCTTAATACTCTCTGCCGTCGAATAATTCCCGGTTCCAGCAATGACGGAAGCTTTGCCGCCCACCGCCTCGACAACCGTAGCATAAAGGTTGAGCTTTTCTTCTGTCGTCAAGGTAGGGGATTCGCCGGTCGTCCCGGTGATCACCAGACCGTCCGACCCATTCTCCACCAACCGCTTGGCCAGTTCAGCCGCTACCGGATAATCCACCTTTCCCTCCGGGGTAAACGGAGTAATCATTGCGGTCAAAATTCGCCCAAAATTCACCATCACCAAACAACTCCTTTTCCAACTCCGCCTGTTGGGCGGGGACTGTCTATGCACCCAGGCGGAACTCAGCATGGAGGGCCTGGAATATATGAAACGCTTGTGCTTGTGCGAAAACGGTTTTTACTGGGTCGGTCCCCCGGATCCGCCGGCTTGGCCGGAGATTAAACTACCATCCGCCCGGTCCGGCTGATCCCCCAAACCGGCGTCCAAAGAAGAGTGCCGAACTGCCCAACGCCGCCGGGTCAAAGAAGAACCGGTTGCAGTTGATTGCCTTGCAAAGCAGCGGCAATGGTCTCTGGTAACAGCTCCATCTTGGCGATCATGGAATATTCCTTATCCACCGGGTTATCCTGGCGGTAGGGTACAAAATACAGGTTCTTCCTGGCAGAAAGGAGGGCAATATTCGTAAAGTTCGCCCCCAGCGCGTCATTTGTCGCCAAGGCCAGGACCACCGGACGCTTATTGCGCAACTGGGCCTTACAGGCCAGGGTCACCGGTGTATCGGAGATCCCCACAGCCAACTTGGCCAAGGTGGTGCCGGTACAGGGCGCCACAACCATTATATCCAACAGCCGGCGTGGGCCAATGGGTTCCACCTCCACCAGCGAAGTCCAGGGAAAACGGCCGGTGATCGCCTGCAGCCTGTCGATGATCTCCGCCGCCTTGCCAAAGCGGGTATCTGTCGTGCGCACAGACGACGAAATGATGGGAAAGACCTCCGCCCCTTCAGCCACCAACCTCTCTAAAGCATCCCAAATCTCCGGAATCGTGCAGTGGGAACCCGTCACGCCAAAACCAATCTTTAAGGATTCAGCTTGCATGTTTTCGCCTCCATCCCGACCCAACGGGATAATTCCCTTTCGATAAGGTTCGGTATGGTCGAAGCGAGAATCTCACCGGCAGTCAGGGGCGCCACTTTTCCGGGCAAACCCAGGGCAAGGACAGCATTGATGCCAAACTCCCGGGCCGCAGCAAAATCTGTGCCGCCCGGCGCTGAAGCCAAGTCAATGATGGCCGCCCCGGACCGGACGTTCTTTAAGATCTCCCGGGTGAGAACCAATGCAGGAACGGTATTAAAGATCACCCACATCGGCCCGATGTTGGCTGCCAAATCCCCCAGGGGCAGGGTTTGACAGCCCAGCTTGGCCGCGGCCTCCAACTGACGGGGATTACGGGCCGCCACAAAAACCTTCGCCCCAATTCCCAGCAACATCCGGGCCAACGCTTGAGAAACCCGGCCAAAGCCCGTCACCAGGCAAGGATTGTTATGGAGAGTAACCGGGACCGCTTGGATCGCCAGTTGGATGGCACCCTCGGCCGTGGGAATGGCATTAGGCACCGCCACCTCATCCAACTCGGCATACTCCAGGATGCGAATTCCCAGATCAGCTGCTGTCTTCAGCCAGATCTCCGGCGTTTTCCCAGCGGCAATCAATGTGCCAGGTTCAAGCCGGTGGAAAAAATCCGGTGACAAGCGGATTTTTCCCGAAGGCTCGCCTGTCCTGACCGTCCCATCGGAGCTGACGCCGCTAATCGGAAAGAGGAGCACCCCTGCTCCGGTCACGGCGGCTTCCTCATCTTCAGCCTGCTGCACACCGAACTTTGCCGGTACTCCTAACAAGGCATAAGTACGAACCCATGCCGCCCGGTTCAGCAATTCTTCCACAACCCGGATCTGCCGCTTATCGCCACCGATTACGGCAACGCCGGTCTCTGCCAAGCACCCCGTCATTCTGCAGCCTCCTTCGACGGATACCAAAGTTCAACTGATGCAGTATATTCCCGCCAGCCCAATGAGGTGCTTATGGCACACGAAAACGGATTCCCGCAGGCACTAACCCAGCGCTCTCCACCAATGCTTCAATCCAAAATATGTTCCAAGCCGTAGACCAACCCCTGCAGGCTCAAGACGCGACGGACGGCCAGCATCACCCCAGGCATGAACGATTCCCGGCTCATGGAATCGTGGCGGATGGTCAGGGTCTGGCCCTGCCCGCCAAAAATCACTTCCTGGTGGGCGATCAAGCCAGGCAGCCGGACACTGTGCACATGAATCCCCGCAAACTCACCGCCCCGGGATCCTTTCACCTTCTCCATAACTGTAGGGGTAGCCGGCGCTTCACTGCGCCGCCCTTCCGCAATCATCTCCGCAGTCTTCAGCGCCGTCCCGGACGGCGCGTCCATCTTCTGGTCATGATGCAACTCAATAATCTCCACATGGGGCAGGTAGGCTGCAGCTTGCTTGGCAAAGCGCATCATCAGGATGGCGCCGACGGCAAAGTTGGGCGCCACCAGAAAACCAATGCCGCTTTTCTCGGCCAATGTCCGGATCTCTTGAAGGTTATCCGCTGTCAGGCCGGTGGTTCCCACCACCCCCGCCACTTTGCACCTGGCAGCCGTCTGAATGTTGCCCATAACCGCCAAAGGGTTGGAGAAATCCACCATCACTTGGGCCTTAGATTCTTTCAAGGCCTGTTCCAGATCACTGCGGACCGTCACGCCCAGGGGGTCCGTACCGACCAAGACACCAATATCCTTCCCCAATTGCACCTGGTCGACCGCTGCCACCAACTCCATGTCCGGTTGGGCCGCAACAGTCCGGACAACCTCACGCCCCATCTTTCCTACGGCGCCGGTTACAGCCACGCGAATCTTTGTTGTTTCCGTCATCTCCCTCGCTCCCTTCAGACTCCAAGGCGGATTCCGATGCGGCAGGCGTTACGAAAAGACCCGGTAAGCAGCGGAATTCCCATAAATACTAAAGGATCGGCAAACTGCCGACCCCAAAATACCAATAATAATCTTGGCATCATTGCGGCAAGCTAGCTCTCCACCCACAGGTGACAGTAACGTAGTTATTCACTACGGTACCAACCAAAGTCCACCATCGTCAGACTCCGGTTTCGGCAACGTCCCCTTTCACCCCGGTTCATCGGACCGATGACATCCTCCGCCGGGCTTACTCATGTTCGTTGCGCCTCTACTCTACCCCAGTCATATATTATTTTGTTTTATCCTATTCTCCTATATATTTCCCCGGCTGTCAAGGGGCAAATTACAGCGTCCTTCGGCCAAAAACCGCCGCTTCCTTCCCGGAGGCCTTCTCATGGTCTTTACCTTTGCTCCGCCGTACCGCCGCAACCCCGGCGCCCAGTACCGTTTCCCCCAGGTCCTGCTCCGGCCAGGCCCAAAGCAGGGGGGCCGGTTTGCCGGCGGCCGGGGCCGGACCGACAGGGACAAGCCGATCATCCAGGATCACCAGGCTATTTCCCGCCCTTGCCCATCGGACCAACTGCTCCCGTTCTCCTGGGAGGAGTGCATAATTCACAAAGAGACCGGCAAAACTTCCCCCGGTCACCAGGGCGGCCCGGCTGGCCAGTGCGCCGACCACCAGCAATGCTCTCCCTTCCGGCAGGGTCAGGATGGCACAATTATCCAGCAAGTTGACCAGTTCACCAAAGCTCGCACGGCAATCCCCGATAAAGCTGATGGGAGCCGAGGCATGCCCACCGGAGATTAACTTCTTTATGAAACGGATGGCTGGCCCCGACGACCAAAAAGCTGTCACCATCCTCAAAGACCTTGCCCCCTATCCCGAGTGGCGCCGGGCTGCCGTCTCCACCAGGATCACATCCTGGCTGATCCGTCGGATATCCGGCCAGGGAACCACCGTCTCACCCGCCGGGTGCAGCCAACCTCCTTTGGCCGGAAAAACCAACGAGACAATGCGCCCTTGCTCCAGATCAACATCAGCCTCTGGGCGCAGGCAGATCCCCCAGCGCGACCCGTCTGTCAGATTAATGACCTCTTTTCCCTTAAGTTCCGATAACCGCATCCAACCCCTCCCTCGGCAAACCATGCCAAAAACATCCCCGGCTTAAGCCAAAGCGCCTCTGCTCAGGGAATCTTATGCCGCATCAGGAGGGAAAATAACCGTCCGGACCCTTTAGGGCTTCTCCAGTTCCGGATGGATCTCCTTAAACAATTTACGCAAGGCCTTTTTTTCGATGCGTGAAACGTAGGAGCGGGAGATCCCCAACATCTTCGAGATCTCCCGTTGGGTTTTGTTGGCGCCGTCCTTCAAACCGTAACGGAGTTCAATGACCTTCCGCTCCCTTTTCGTCAGGTTGGCCAGTTTTTCGTAGAGTTTTTCCTCTTCCATATGGGACTCCACCGTCTCAGTCACAACCTCCGCTCCGGTATCCAGGATGTCCAGCAGGGTGATCTCGTTGCCCTCCTTGTCTGAGCCGATGGGGTCCGACAAAAGAACGTCATTGCGGTTCTTCTTGATGGACCGCAAGTACATCAGGATCTCATTTTCAATGCAACGGGCAGCGTAGGTGGCCAGCCGTGTATTATGATTCCGTTTAAAAGTATTAATCCCCTTAATCAGCCCAATGGTGCCAATGGAAATCAGATCATCATTATCTTCCCCGCTCAGATCAAACTTCTTCACAATATGCGCCACTAAGCGCAGATTACGCTCGATCAAAATATTGCGGGCCTCCACATCCCCCTTTTCCCAGCGCAGTAACAGCTCATGCTCCTCCTTTTCATTCAGGGGCAAAGGAAAGACATTGTTGTTGGCAATATAGGCCACCAGCATCCTAAGGCCTTGAAACAACGGCTCGAGTAATGCGCCTACAAAGGATGGGAGCATTTAAACACCTCCGCTAAAGTGCATATAATAACCTATGCCTTCCAGCGGAGGTATTGTGCCAGTCCCCTTTTCTCAGGGGGCATTTGGCGGAAAAACCATATTTTATTAGTACGTTTCATTGATATAAGTTCATCCCAGCCACCGGCAATGGCTGCAGCAAAAATAAGCAAACTACCTAATGTTAATTACTACCAACGCCACATCATCCACAATTCCTTGGTATTCTGCAAAGGGCCGAACAAGCCGATCCAACCATGCCTCGGGCGTTTGCTGAAGCTCCACGCGTTGGGCGCTGGCCATTGCTTGCAAGTCCTCCGCACTCCTGGACAAGCCTTGCCCGTCCGGCTCAAAGATGCCGTCGGTATAAAGCAGCAATGTATCACCGGGAAGCACCCTGGTTTGCCCGGAAGTATACTCGGCCTCCGCCAACATCCCCACGAGAAAGCCGTTTTGGGCCAGTTTTACAACTTCTCCGGCGTCGGCCCGCAACAACAGCGGGTAAGGATGGCCAGCATTGGCGTAGGTTAATTGCTGCCCGCTGATTTGTCCAATGAAGGCAGAGAAAGTATACCCGCCGTCGGACAGGTTGCAAAAGTCCTGATTCATCAGGGATAACACTTGACAGGGAGAAGCAGCATCAGCCAGCGCATTTAAAAACAGCACTTTAATCATGGCTGAAACCATCGCCGCTGCAATCCCGTGACCCATCACGTCGGCAATGATAAACCAAAAATCAGGCCCGCGTTGCACGCAATCATAAAAATCTCCGCCAATTTGCAGGCAGGGAATATACCTGCCGGTTACTTTAGCTACAGGGAACTCCTGGTTCTTTACGATCAATGTCTGTTGAAACAACTTTGCCAACCGCAGCTCATTTGCCATCTGTTCGTTCAAGCGGCACAAGCGTTTGTGCTGTTCATAGCTTTTCAGGGCATTTTCAACCTTAAGGGGCAGGATCACTTTCATCTGGGCAGGGGTCAGGGGCTTGGTGAAATACTCATTAGCCCCGAGTTCCAGGGCCTTTTCAATACTGTGCAGCCCATCCATGGTGGAATTGACAATAACCGGAACATCCTTTAGCCGGGGGTCTACCTTCATCTCCTGCAATACTTCAAAGCCATCCTTCCCCGGCATCATCAGGTCCAATACCACCAGGTCCACATCGTGCTCCGCCATCAACTGCACAGCTTGAAAACCATCGGTCGCCTCCAAAAACGCAATCTCCGGATTCCCCTTTAAAACCGCCCGCATCAGCTTCCGGTTGGTAGCAATATCATCCACCAGCAAGACTTGGTATCCCATGGTCCACCCCCTTTACAACCCCCGTGAGTTTTCAAGCCAATTTTACCAACTCCGTCCCTTCAATTAACTTCTCCGCATCCAACAAGATTTTTATCCCTGCACCCGTTTTGCCAAGGCCAAGGATGTATGGGGCGCAATTGGACTGGGGCAACTCCTCCGGCGGCTCAATGGCTTCGGGGGCAAAAGCCGTTACCTCCGTCATGCTGTCAACCACCATGCCCATGGCCACATTGCGACCTTCTTGCTTGCCCTCCACGATCACAATGCACGTCCGCTCATGGTACGGCAGGTATTCCATGCCAAACAGCATGCGCAGATCAATGATGGGGATAATTTTCCCGCGGAGGTTAATCACTCCCCGGACATAGGCATGGGTCTGCGGCACACCGGCAAACTCCATCATCCCGACAATCTCTTTTACCTGGAGAACCGGCAGGCCATACTCTTCACTACCCAGCTTAAAACAAAGGAACTTTTCTCCCTGGACGTTTTTCCCCCGTCCGTTTTCCATGGCTTAAGCCCCCCGTTTCTTCCCGATCTAAAGACGATCGTCAACTTGCACCAACTTTGTGATATTGGTCGTCTCCAACAACTGCCGAATCCGGGGAAGCGGCCCAACGATCCGCAGTTTTTTCCCATTTTTATCTTGCATTTTATACAAACGAATGAGAAAACCAAGGCCAAGGCTGTTAATATAGTTTAATTTAGAAAAATCCATGATCAGATCACCACGGATGGCCTCCTGTTCCCGGAACACATCCATCAGCACAACAAGGCCGTTGCCGTCCAATTCGCCGATGCAACTAATCATGGTGTCGTCACCAACGGGTTTAATCACCACACTTAATGATGACGGCTGACAAGCAGCGCCATGGGGTTTCCCTTGCCCCGCAGGCCGGGCCGGCGTTTGTCCAAACGCGCTTTTGACAGCGGCCACATTTGTCGGATTAACACTCTCCGCTTTAACCTCCCGAAGTTCGTTGACCTTTTTTCAACCTGCTCCCGAAGTTGGTCTGCCGAGGACGCGCTTGACACCAGGTAGTGATAGACCCGAATATCCGGGTTCTCCTCCGTCACCGGCGGATAGACCAAAAGAACCTTTCCCAGTTCTCCCAGATAGTTTTGGATAATGCGGGCCTTCACGTCATTGAAGACCACATCATCCGCCAAGACCGCCGTTACATGGTGCAAGTCCGGTGCAGCCCAAATATCAGCGGAGCCTGGCGCTTCTGTTTTCTTAGCGGTGGGCGCTGCAGCGCCACCTATACTCCCCGACCTGATGTCCTTGACATAGGCGGCGATCTTCGCGGCCCATTCCGATTCGGAGTCGGCCTCCGGACGGTTGATGATCTCCCGCATTAACGCCAACCCATTAAAGAGTTGCCTGGTCAAATCCGCATCCAACTCCCGGCTTTTGCTGCGAATGGGCTCCAGGCTGTCTTCCATGGCATGGGCCAACTCCGACAACTTATGCAGACCCACCATGGCAGAGGATCCCTTTACATTATGCACAAGGCGAAAGGCCTCCCGAATATCGTCATCTCCATGCTCACCCGCTTCCATCCGCATGAGCGCATCCTCAAAGGCATCCAAATTTTCGCTGGCTTCAGCCAAAAATATCTGCATCAATTCATCGGCTGGACTTGTCATGGTCGGTTTCTCTCCTTCCTTCCAACCCGACCCAAAGCCGGGTCACAACGCGGTTGTCTTGTTGACGAATGTTTAATCCCTGGGCGTACTTGGCCAATATCCGAAGGCCCCGGCCGCGTTCGGCAAACAATGATAGGTCTTTTGCCAAAATATCCCGGCGTTTTAAAGCCTGTCCCTCCGGAAAGCAGGGCTTGGCGGGATTTTCCACAACCAGTGTAAACTTTTCCTCCGTAAGCTGTAGGCTGAAGCTGACAGTCGCCTCGGGCGCCACCTCTGCAGCAGCTACCAGCG
>ERZ795062.1632-NODE-1632-length-15675-cov-8.003713_pt1 | contig 15675 bp, 20 predicted proteins | sample MGYA00375146_ERZ795062 | MGnify/ENA primary metagenome ERZ795062 (study PRJEB30191, sample SAMN05720281) | activated sludge metagenome | isolation source: Anaerobic digester | place: USA | collected 2015-07-16 ... | reverse complement strand
CGAGACAGTACATTAACGCCAAGGGCGGTTTTGAAAAATTTGCGGAATGGGGACTGTATTAAAAGAGAAAGGAGGATGTCATAATGGCAGGTAACAAGTTAATATTCAAGAATGCTGAAGAGGCAAAGAATGCCATTATGGCATCCCAGAAAAAAGAGATTGCCAAGCTCTATGAAGATTGGGCAGATGAGATTGGTGAGAGAGCTAAATACTACTCTCGCAAATCCACTGCAAGCGCTTCAATATCTGAGCGATATTACAGAGAATTGCAGAAGCAGTTAAGAGCCACAAGTCAAGAAATTTCAAATGAGATTTATAAGAAGATTAAGTCAAATATTTATACTGTTGCTGATGCAGTTGTGTCAGATAATGTTAAGTGGCTTGCTGACTTTGGTTTCTCTATGGATGGATTGAACGCAGCATTTAGTTATGTGCCTGATGAAATTGTACGAAATCTTATTACCGGTCAAATTTATGAAAGTGGTTGGAGTTTAAGTGCAAGAATTTGGGGTGACAACGAACAAACGCTTAAAGACATTTATCAGGTTATGGCAAGAGGCTTGGCTGAGAATAAACCTATTTATGAGATTGCTAAGGACCTAGAATCTTATGTGAGACCAAGTGCTCGACTTCCTTGGAATCTTCGTATGAAAGATGGTGTAAAGATTTATAAAAAGCAGGTTGATTATAATGCTCAGCGATTGGCAAGGACTTTGGTTCAACATGGCTATCAACAAAGTTTCATTGCAGTAACTCAAAAAAATCCATTTATCACCGAATACATTTGGCGTAGTAATGGTAGTCGAGTTTGCCCTTTATGTATGGAGCGTGATGGTGTTCATTATAAAAAGGATGAATTACCTATGGACCATCCAAATGGAATGTGTACAATAGAGCCTGTTGTAGTAGATGATATGGTTGACCAATTGGCAGATTGGTTTAATAGTCCTGATGGTACATATCCTGAAATTGATGAATTTGCAAGTAACTTTGGCTATCAAGCTTTTAAAGTTAATACAGTTCAAGACTTCATTGCTAAATATGGTATGTCGTCTAAGTCACCTTCTTCTTGATTAAGTTTGATAAAAGCTATGCCATGTGTATAATAATAATTCAAATATTTTTTAAAAAATATGTACAAGTTAGGAGAAATATGGTATAATATATACGAGTGGTTGTGAGGACCAAAACAAATAAGGAGGAACATTTAATGAGTGAAATCAATCAAGAACAAATGTCCTTGATGGTTGAATGTGAAGATTGCAAACAGAAGTTTAAGATTACTTCAGGTGAAGCTACACATTCGATAACTTATAAGAAAGAGTTTAATGTAAATGGACAATCAATATTTCTCACGTATTACGATTGTCCTAAGTGTGGCAGACGTCATTATGTTCAAATTGATGATAGGACATCCCTTAATAAATTAAAAGAAGTTTCTCAGCAGTTTATTAAGTTGTCTATTGCAAAAAGAAAAGGTAAAAAAATCCCACAAAAACAATCAGATAAATTCAAGAAAACTCGACAATGTTTGTCTGACTACAGGATGAATCTTATGAAACAATATACGGGTAAGTTGATTCATGACAACGAAACAGATTCTGACTTTGTATTGAGGTTTTCAGTATGAGCCAGAAAATGACAAAAGTAAAATGTAATGAATGTAAGCACGAGTTTATCTTGAAAGTTGTGGGAATACATGAAATCATCATTCGATTAAATGATGTGCCAACTACCCTGGTTTATTTTGCGTGTCCAAAGTGTAATAAGATTTACTATATATCTATTCAGAATAACTATATATCTATTCAGAATAAACATTACTATAAATTATTAAAGGACTTTGAAAAAGCTAAAAAGAGGATACGAAGAAACCATAATATCAATAATAAGATAGCAAGAATGCTAAATTCTATATTTACTAGAAAGCATAAACATTTGAAGGTATATGTTGATGAAGTAAACAAGATATTTCCAAAGACGTTTACCTTTGTGGCGTCTAAAAATAATCACAAGGAACAAATTGTTAAATTATCTACCATGGGAATCATGGAATAAGAATAAGGAGGAAATTAGAATGGCTGAAGAAACAAAGAACAACCTCATTGATGAGGAAATTGAAATTGAAATTGAAGAAAACGAGAACGTTGAGGACCAGGATAACAACAAAGATGATTCTGGAAAGTCTGGTAAAGACAGAAGTGGAGACGAAAAAGATAAGTCTAGTAAGACTTTCACCCAAGAGCAAGTAAATAAGATGATGACCCGTGAGAAGAATCAAGGTCGTAATGCTGCTCTTAGGGATTTGGGTATTGACCCTAAGGACTCTAAGATGATTGCAATGGTTAAAGCATTTATTGAAAGTCAAAAGACAGATGAGCAGAAAGCTACTGAAAAAGATGCCGAAAACCAGGCAAAAATAAATGAAGCCGAACGAAGAGCCCAAATTGCAGAAGCTAAAGCTGAAGCTATGATGATGGGTGTAAAAACTCAATATGTGGAAGATGTGGTTACTCTTGCACTTGCAAAGATGACCGAAGATTCTGACCTAAAGACTATCCTTGGTGAGTTTAAGACCAAGTATCCTATTTGGTTCGGTGAATCTGAAGATGATGATAATGATGGAAAAGATAAAGAAAAAGGCAAGACTGGTCAGAGGGGAACAGGTTCTTCTATTAAAGCTTCTAAAGAAGATAAGGGCAAAGAAGTAAAAAGCCTTGGTGCTCGTCTTGCTGCTCAACGCCGTGGTACTGGTAAAAAGTCCAGCTACTGGGGCAACAACAAATAAAATAAATAATATGGAGGTATGTGAGAATGTTGAATCGTAGTGGTGTTTCAAAGACTACTTTGACTGCAACTAAACAGATTCTTGCTAATGTTGAACTTCAGAGCTCAGTTGGTTGTATCGTGCCTCAATCTCTTGGTGTTACCGTAGGCAATAAGAAAATCGTAAAAGCAGGTACTCCTATCAAGATTGACTTGATGGACCTTCAGACTACAGCTGTCAAAGCTGACGATACTACGCCAATGAATGCAGTTGTTCTACATGACATTGATGTAACTAATGGTAATGCCAATGGCACTGCTTTGATTTTTGGTTTTGTGAATGTGAATCGTGTAGATTCTGATGTTGCTGATGCAATCGCTACTGCAGTCACAGCTAACGGTGCTTCACAGTTGATTACATTCATAAAAGCGTAAGTAAAGCAATAAAGGAGGATGAAAGAGATGACTATTTTCGATTTGATGCAAAGTTCTGAACTTGTTGCATATTGGGAAGAGCTTACTCAAGATGAAGCTCCTTATCCTTGTGAGGAATTGTTCCCAAATGATAAGAAGAGAGGAATTTCCCTTAAATGGATAAAAGGTTCTAAAGGGCTTCCTGTTGTACTTAAGACTTCTGCTTTTGATGCACATGCTATTCCTCGTGCACGTATTGGCTTTGAAAAGCTCACTGCAGAAATGCCTTATTTCAAAGAATCTACTTACATCGATGAAGAACTTCGTCAAGAACTCAATCTTGTTCTTGAAACTGGCAACCAAGCCTATATTGATTCTGTTATGAACAAGATTTTTGATGATGAAATTCGTCTACTTCGTGGTGCCGCTGCTGCTCGTGAGAGAATGCGTATGATGGCACTCACTACTGGTATTATTTCTATGACTGCAAATGGTCAAAATTTCATCTTTGACTATGGTGTAACTCATAAAGGTAATGCCGCTGTGTCTTGGTCTGACCATATCAACTCTGACCCTATTGAAGACATTCGTGCTGCTAAGGAAATAATTCAAGATGAGACTGGTGCTGTTATCACTCGTGCTATGTGTGATGGCAAAACTTGGAGAGATATCCGCAACAACGAAAAAGTTAAGAAAGCAATCTTTGTTCTTACCAATGGTGCTGGCGCTGTTTCTGATAGGTTGCTTCGTCAATACCTTATGGATGAACTTGAAATTGATGTTGTTGTTAATGATAAGCGTTACAAAGATGAAAACGGGCAGACTGCTAAGTTCATGCCTGAGAATACTTTCGTTATGTTCCCTGATGGTGAACTTGGTAAAACTTGGTTTGGTACTACTCCTGCTGAATCCGACCTCATGTCTGGTTCTGTTGCAAATGTATCTATCACAGATACTGGTGTTGCCGTTACTACTGTTCAAAAAGCTGACCCCGTTCAAGTTGAGACTATTGTTTCTATGATTTGTCTGCCTTCCTTCGAAGCTGCTGACCAAGTTTATATTCTTGACACTAATGCAAGCACAGACGAAGATTAAGTAAAGCACAAGTAGAGGAGGACTAAACTATGGTTAAGATTACAAATGGTATAAATGTGTTTGAAGTAACAAGAGGTGCCTTTGACGGGATTTACTCTCGTCAAGGGTACAAATTGGTTGATGAAAAAGCTAAAACTAAAGCTTCTAAAACTTCTAAAGCTCCTGAAAAGACTGAGGACGAGATTTTTGTGGAAGAAATTCTTGAAAAGCCTATTTCTCAGTGGAACAAAGAAGAAGTAAAGCGTTTTGCAGCTATTAAGAAGATTGATATTTCTGGTACTAAAAATGCCAACGAAGCCAAAGAGATTATTAAGTCTTTTATTGACGGCAAGTAAGAGGTGAGCCTATGACAGATATTGAAAGAATCAAGATTGAAAGAATCAAGAAAGAAATACGAGAGGCTCAGTCACCGTATTTTGACGAAGATGATTTCCAGTATTATTTAGATAAGAACAATGGTGACGTAAATGCTACCATTTATGAGATGCTTATCATTAAGTCTGAAGATTCTACAATATCTGTCAGTGGTTTATCCACTCAGGACACTTCAGCTTATTTTAAGCGATTAGCATCTCGTTTTAAACCGTTTAATTCAGGCATCCTCAATGAATAGGAGGTGCCAAGATGATAAACACTCGATTTGAAGCATATAAAATTAAAAGAGAATTAAAACGAAGCGGTATTGATTACGAGTTTAAGAGGTCTGGTTTGAATGACTTTGGGGAGCCGGTTGGTGAGTCTACTGTAGTTGGTACAATTCGAGGATTGTATCACGAGCAGAATAGCAGTGTTCAAGTCACAACTGGAGACACAACTCAGGTTCGTACAAAGAAAATTCCAATGATTTTGTGCTTGTATGAAGATACCGCTCGTTTAGCTTTACAAGTCGGTGACACTGTTACAATCAATGCTAAGACATTCAAAGTCACAGGTATTGTAAACATTCAAGAATGGAATCTCATCTCTGATATTTCATTGGAGGTGGTTGACAGTGGCATTCCAGCTTAATTATAATGAAAGTACATTGAAGAAAAATCTTGACGAAATGGGAACAAAACTTGGTGCAGTTATTTTGATGTATTCTGCAACTAAAGCGAGTGAGCTGCAGGCAAAGATGAAAATGAATCGTCCTTGGACCGATAGAACTGGTATGGCGAAAGCTTTGCTAAATGCGAAAGTATCACAACCAAGTCCGACTATAGTTCGTATTACACTTGCTCATGGTGTAGATTATGGTATTTGGCTTGAACTTGCACATGAAAAGAATTATGCAATTATTGCTCCAACAGTTAGAGAGGAAGGTCCAAGAATCATAAGCGACTTGGACAATCTTATGAGCAAATTGAAACTGTGAGGTAATAAGTATGATTGATGCAAATTTTGAATATGCTGATTCAAGGTGGCAAGACATATTTTTGCATTTAAAGAAAGCAGGATTTGATGTTTATTCTCCGGGTACAAAGGTTGGTGAATGTACTAAAGAATATATTGTTGTGAAGAATGACGGTTCGTTCAAACATCCAACAGTAAGTTCTGATAATGACCTGTATGCAATTATGTGTTATGTGCCGAAAGAGAATTATAGTAGACTTGAGCCGATGGTTCAAGAAGTTAAAAAAGTGATGAAAGAGTTAGAGCCTATGATTATGCCATATGGAAGTCAGACCCCAAGCTATTATGATGATAGTTATAAAGCTCATATGATTAGCATTGAATACAAGAATTATAAGAAAATTTTATAAGGAGGAAACAACGATGGCTGTTAAGAAATCTAAAGCTGAGATTGCAACTATTGACTGCTGCCTCGTTACAATCGAAACCGCAGATGGAGAATTTGGTTTTGACACTGCAAATAAAGTTGAAGTCGAGCCTCAAATTGAAGAAGAAGAAGCAGTTAAGTTAGTTGTGAAAGGCATCCTTCGTGCTCAAAAGCCGAAGACTACCACTATTACTGGTAATGAGATTACTCTTACCGATAACGTTTTCAATCCTGAACTTGTTTTAATTCTTCAAGGTGGTACTATCAAGTATGACCCTGAAGACCCGACTAAGATTATTGGTTACACACCTCCTGTTGCCGGTTCTTCTGACAAGGGTGAAGTGTTTAAATTGAATGTATACTCTGCCCAGTATGATGCCTCTGGTCAGATTGTTCAATATGAGAAGATTACTTATCCTAACTGTCAAGGTGCTCCTGTAGCGTTTGGGGCTGAAGACGGTGTATTCCGTGTTCCTGAGTATACCATCATCTCTGCACCTAAGAATGGTGAAGCACCTTATGAAATCAACTATGTAACTGAACTTCCTACTTTTGAAGATTAAGTAAACAAAAAGAAAGGTGAGAAGCATGGATAATAATGCGTATGGAAATAATAATGGAGTTATAAGTAATCAATTAGGGGGACAGATGATATCTCAGTCTCAGCAAGTTAAGCCAGTGAATTGTGATACTCCGATGAATATTACCACATTGGCAGACTTGCAGAGTTATGCCGCTGGTACAATCGTTCGTTTCCCCGATTTTGCAGAAGGACAACCTTTTGTCGCTCGTGTTCGCAGACCGAGTTTGCTTGTTTTGGCTAAGCAAGGTAAGATTCCAAACACCCTTTTGGCTACAGCTAGTGAATTGTTTTCTAAAGGTGGAGCAGGTATGGATACCAATAATGAAAAAATGCTCTCTGATGTGTATGACATTATGCATATTGTTTGTGAAGCATCTCTTATACAACCAACTATGAAGGACATTGAAGATGCAGGTCTTACCTTATCTGACGACCAACTTATGGCTATCTTTAATTACACCCAGAATGGAGTAAAAGCTCTGGAATCCTTTCGTAAAGAGTAAAAATATTTTAAATGTACTAGGGCTGGCAAACATTTATCATTGCCGCCCTAGTTCTTTATTAGATATAACTGACCCTTATACAGCATATTGTTTTGATGAAGCTTGTGCTTATATTATTCGTCAAATGGAAGATGGTAAAGAGCCAACTTTTAAACTCAAATTCAAGTCTTTCAAAGATTTATACAAATATTATACTGGATAAGCAAGGGAGGTGAGGCTGTGGCTGTTGAAGTCGGTTCTGCAGTTGGTTATTTAGACCTTGATATTTCTGGTTTTTTAGATGGTTTAAAAACTGCTCAAAGTGAAGCTAAGGCTTCAACAAATAAACTTGAAGCCGTTGGTAATAAGTTTGCTTCTGTTGGTGACAAAATTACTGGCGTAGGTACAAAGTTGACGACTGCGATAACAACTCCACTAGTAGGAGCAGGCACAGCTATCATTAAAAATTATGCTGACATGGAACAAGCAATTGGTGGTGTTGAAACACTTTTTAAGAATTCAGCGCAAATTGTCATTTCCAATGCAGAAACTGCTTATAAAAGAGCCGGTATATCTGCAACAGATTATATGGAGCAAATTACATCATTTTCGGCAAGTTTATTGCAATCTGTTGGTAATGATACAGAGCAAGCTGCAAAAATTGCTGATATGGCAATGGTTGATATGGCAGATAATGCGAATAAGTTTGGTACAAGTATTGAAGCTATTCAAAATGCGTATCAAGGTTTCGCAAAGCAAAACTATACAATGCTTGATAACTTGAAACTTGGCTATGGTGGTACAAAGGCAGAAATGGAAAGGTTACTTGCCGATGCCGAAAAGCTGACAGGAATTAAATATGATATATCAAATCTTGCTGATGTGTATTCAGCAATTCATGTAATTCAAGAAGAGTTGGGTGTAACAGGAACAACTGCACGTGAAGCTACCGAAACTATTTCCGGTTCGTTCGGAATGGCTAAAGCTGCCATCTCCGACTTCCTTGCTAATCTTGGTAAACCTGGAGCAGATATGGAGCAACTTAAAGAGAACATGATTGAAAGTATTAAAACTGTTGTTGATAATATCAAAGAAGTGCTAGCAACCATTTGGGAGAATATTCCACTGGAGGGTTGGCAAAAGAATCTTATAGCAGCAGCCGCAGCCGCAGGTCCTTTTCTAATGGTTGTTGGTAAACTGACATCTGGTATTGGTAATATAATCACTACACTCATTAAAATTCCCGGAGCGATTTCACAAGCTAAGAGTGCATTCGCTACAATTAGTACTGCCATTGGTGGAATCTCTGCTCCAGTTATGGCTGTAGCTGCTGTAGTTGGTATTCTAATTGCTGCATTTGTTAATCTGTGGAAGAACAATGAAGAATTCAGAAACAAGATGATAGCAATTTGGGATGGTATAAAATCAAAGTTTGAATCGTTTGCTCAAGGCATAGTTGATAGATTAAATGCTCTTGGTTTTGATTTTGAGAATTTTGGTGAGGTCATAAAAGCAATTTGGGACAGTTTATGTTCTGTATTGGCACCTATATTTGAAGCAGCATTTGAAATTATTTCGAGTGTACTGGGAACTGTTCTTGATGTATTGACAGGAATACTTGATGTATTCATTGGTCTTTTTACAGGAAATTGGGAACAGTGTTGGAATGGTATAAAAGAGATATTTACTGGAATTTGGGATGGATTGGTTGGAATTCTACAGTCTCTTGGAGATATGCTCCTTGGTATTTTTGATGCAATATGTGGTTGGTTTGGAACGACATGGGATGAGACTTGGACAAATATCAAACAATTCTTTGTAGATATTTGGGATGGAATCACTGGTTTCTTTTCGAATGTGATAGATTCTATTAAGACGACAGTATCTAACTTTATTACGACTATCACAGATTTCTTTGCTCAACTTCCTACGAATATTGTAAATTTTATTACAAATGCATATAACTCAGTTGTGACATGGGTAAGTAATATGGTTGCCAAAGCAAAAGAAATGGGACAAAACTTCCTAAATGCAGTTGTAAGTTTCTTCACTCAACTACCCAAAAAGATACTTCAGTTTATTACGAACGCTTTTAATAACGTGAAAACGTGGGTCACTGATATGGTTAATAAAGCACGTGAAATGGGTACTAATTTCATCAATAATGTAGTAGACTTTATGAAGCAGTTGCCTGGTAAAATTAAGCAATTTCTTGATAGTGCAATAAATAACCTCAAAACTTGGGTTACTCAGATGGGTCAAAAAGGTAAAGAGGCAGTTCAATCGCTCATTAGCAATGTCATGGACGCAGCAAAAGACATTCCAAGTAAGGTTTTATCGATTGGTACTGATATTGTTACAGGTGTTTGGAATGGTATTGAAAATGCAGCAAGTTGGTTTACAAGCCAAGTTAAGAGTTTCTTCACTGGTATTGTTGATAGTGTAAAGAGTGCATTGGGCATTGAATCACCGTCTAAGGTATTTAGAGATGAAATTGGTAAGTGGTTACCACTTGGTGTTGCCCAAGGTTTCGAAGCTGCAATGCCTTCAGCTATGGAAGCAATCCAGAAAGACCTGAATAAGGGAATCAATAATATTGATGTTGATGATATTTCTATTGGTGCTGGTATTATAGCATCTGGATTTGCTGATAAACTCAAGTCGATTTACAATGAGGTTGCACTTTGGTTTGAGTCTATTGAAAGTAGAATTGGAAACTCTGTTGATAATATGATGAAGTCACTTGACATGCTTATAAAAGCTGGCCAGGTAGTTGTAAATTCCGATGGCACTCTTGGATACATTGGCTATAATGGATTTACTAAGTCTAGCAGTTCTAAAGGTTATATTGATGGAACAAATTCGAAAGATAAAAATGCTAGCGGAAATGGTGATACATTTATCTTCTATAGTCCTAAGCCTATTGATGAAATTGAAGCAGCTAGACAGATGAAGAAGGTAAAACAAGATATGGCAGAAGGATTCTAAGAAAGGAGTGGTGAATGTGGTCGAAGGAATTAAACTTCAGAATGTAGAAACCAGAGCAATTCTTACACTTGACATGATATCTACGTCCGATTACATACTTGATTCAGTGGATTGGGGCTCTGTAGAAAGTATCCATCACTCCTATAAGTATGTAAACCAGATTGGTGTATATGTGACAAGCACTAGTTTGGAAACAAGGTCAATTACAATTCAAGGTTGGGTTATTGCAGACACTGAAGCTGTAATGACTAAACGTAAGCAAATGTTAAACAGATTCTTCAATCCCCGACAAGCTATTGATTTATTTTACAAAGACTACGTACTTAGGTTTTTACCAAACACATCTGTAAGATATTCAGCGAATATTGCAGAGAATAATGAAATAATTTGTAAGTTTAAAATTGAAGGATATTGCCCTGACCCATTGTTCAGTGAACGGGTCGAAAATAAAGTTTTAGCAGCAAGTACAATTCCCAAATTTCATTTTCCTTTGATTCTTTCAAAGAATCCATCACCTCCTGGTGGTATGATTTTTGGATTGAGGCAGCCAAGTTTGATTGTTGTAATTACTAATTCGGGTGCTGTTGATGTTGGTATGAAAATTGTATTTAAAGCTAATGGTACTTTATCTGGACCAAGCTTAATTAATGTTAATACGCAAAAATATTTCAAGATAAACAAAACAATGCAAGCTGGTGAGGAAATCATGATAAATACAAATATCGGTGAAAAGAAGATTATAGGAACGCTAAATGGCATAACATCAAATTACTTTAAATATCGTGACTTTGATAGTGAATGGCTTCAACTTAAAGTTGGTGATAATCTTTTTAGATATGATGCCGATGAGAACATTGAAAATCTTGAGGTGTATATCTATTTTAATAATAAGTATCTGGAGGTGCAAGAATGCAATTAGAAAAGCAAATCCAAATACTTGTATTTAAAATAGATAATAATACATTTGAGAATATTGGTGAAATTAATCAGTACAACAGTTTAATCTGGACAGATAAGTTTAACGGTTATGCAAGTTTTGAACTTTGGGCGCCAATCACTGAAGAAAATTCTGAGTATTTTAAGAAAGGCCACGTTCTTTGGTGTGGTGGTGATAATGCAGCAGTCATTGAGATTGTAAAGTCGACTGTTGATGATAAAGGAACAAAAACATTCAATGTCAAAGGCAGAACGCTTGAGATGCTTTTAACGACTCGTATTATTTGGGGTACATATAATGCTTCAAATAAATATGCATCAACTATTATGTATGAAATTGTAAATCAAAATTGTGTGAATCCCACAAATATTAATAGAAAGATTCCTTATTTAGAGTGTGCAGAGGACAGGCAACTTGGTGGTAAAATGTCAATTCAAAAGACTGGTGGAGAAGTTTATGATACGTTAACCACTATCGCAAGTAATAAAGACCTTGGTTTTAATATATTATTTAGACCGAAAGAAAAGAAACTTATTTTTGAAGTTGTTGCTGGAGTCGATAGGACAATAGAGCAAAATGAAGTTGACCCTGTTGAGTTTAGCACAGACCTTGAAGATATTCTTTCAAGCTCTTATTATACGAATAATCAAGATGAAAAGAACGTTGCATTTATTCAAGGAGAAGGTAAAGATGCATCAAGAGTATCTCAAATTTCTGGTAATAATGGACTTGAAGGTTTTAATAGAAAAGAGTTATATGTTGATGCAAAAGATATTCGGTCTAAGTTTGTAGATGAAAATGGCACTACAATCACTCTTACACCTGAAGAATATGGTGCAGCTCTTATAAATCGAGGAAATGATAAACTCGCAGAATATAAAACAATCGAAACATTTGAAGCGCAGATTCGTGTTTTTGGTGATATTCAATACGAGTTTGGCAAAGATTATAAAAAAGGTGATAAAGTTACAGTTAGAGATAAGCAACTTGGTGTTATGGTGTCTGCAAGAATTACTGAAGTAGAAGAAGATTTCGATGATGAATATGCATTAATTCTTACATTTGGGTATTCATATCCAACGATAATGCAGAAAGTGAAACAACAAATTTCATAAGGAGGTGTGTTAAATGGAGAGGTGTGGATTTTTTGATGCCAACCTTGTTGGAGGAGAATATGATAGAGTTTATCTCGCAAGTCAATTCGCTGCATATTTTGCAAGTTTTATTGGGAATGGTGTTTTTGCTAAGCATTCTAATCAACTTCAGGTTGTGGAAATGGCAACGCCTCAAATGCAAATAGGTGTTGAAAGAGGGCAAGCTTGGATAAATGGATATTGGTATGAAAACACTGATATACTTTATCTGCCAATTGATGTTGCAGATGGTGTTTTGAACAGAATCGACTCAGTTGTTCTTCGTCTTGGGTTCGCTGAAAGAAATATATGGTTGACTGTGAAAAAAGGAACTCCTGCTATAAATCCCATAGCTCCAGAAGTTACACGCAATGCTGACTATTATGAACTTCAACTTGCTACAATTAGTATTCCTGCCGGTTCAATCAAAATTACTCAAGCCCAAATTACTGATACTCGTATGAATAATGATGTTTGTGGTTGGGTAACAGGTATAATTGACCAAGTTGATACTACAACGTTATTCAATCAATATATGAGCTGGTATACTACAACAACAGGGCAAGCGGAAATAGATATAGAAGCAATCAAACAGCAATTTCAAGATGATTTAATGCAATTCGAACAAGACTGGAATAATTGGTTTTCACAACAACAAACAGAAGGATTTGTAATGGCTGCAGAAAAAGGCCAACCTGATGGAGTAGCAACTTTAGATGAAAATGGGAAAATACCTTACGAACAAATTCCCCCAATTGAAATGCCTGTAACCTCTGTAAATGGAAAAACAGGCGACGTAGTATTGACAGCTGATGATGTTGGTGCAGCGACAAAACAATATGTCGATAGTAAAACATTAACATTTAATGCAACACTTAATACGTCATGGTCGGGTAGCAATCCCCCATATTCAAAGTCAGTTACAGTTACAGGCATACTTTCAACAGACAATCCAATAATTGATGTTGTTATGTCTGGTACATATGCAACCGATGAAGCGCGACAAGAAGCATGGGGATATGTTTATAGAGCTGTAACTGGTAATAATTCAATTACATTCTATGCAACCGAAAAACCGACAGTTAATTTACCTATTCAAATAAAGGTGGTGAGATAAGTATGGGTGAAGCAATTATAGCAAGACGTGGTGGAATATTAAAGATTGCAGGGCAAACAGAAGAAACAGTTATGTTTGGCGAAGCGATAAATAAATATGACCCTATTTGTGTTAAATTTGGATTGGTGAAACTGTCAAATCCATCAACATTACCAACAGATGGAGCGTATGGAGTAGCATTTGACCCAACGGGTACGTATCTAGCTGTGGCTTATACTAGTAGCCCATATATTACAATCTACAAACGAAGTGGGAATACATTCACAAAATTGCCAAATCCATCAACATTACCAACGGGCCCAGCACTAGGAGTAGCATTTGCCCCATCAGGTACATATCTGGCTGTGGTTCATACTAGTAGCCCATATATCACAATCTATAAGCGAAGCGGAGATACATTTACAAAATTGTCAAATCCATCAAGATTACCTACTGGTATTGCATATGGAGTAGCGTTTGATTCAACAGGTACGTATTTAGCCGTGGCTCAATATTACGACCCATATGTTATATTTTACAAACGAAGTGGAGATACATTTACAAGACTGTCAGACCCATCAGAATTACCAGCAAATATTGCGTATGGAGTCGCATTTAGTCCAACAGATTCATATTTTGCTGTAGCTCATGCTAGTAGTCCATATGTAACAATTTACTATCGAAGTGGGGATACATTCTTAAAACTGTCAAATCCATCAACATTACCAACAGGTACTGGGCGTGGAGTAGCGTTTGACCCGACAGGTACGTATCTAGCTGTGGTTCATACTAGTAGTCCATACATCACAGTCTACGAACGAAACGAAGATACATTCACGAAGCTACCAGACCCATCAACATTACCAACAGGTATTGGGAATGGAGTAGCATTTGATTCAACAAGCACGTATTTGGCTGTGGCTCATGATAGTAGTCCATACATCACAAATTATTATTTATCAACTGCTTGTTTTAAAACAAATTCAATATCTGATATTTCATCTGATACTCATATAGCTAGAAAAGCAGGATATGCCAAAGAATCAGGGGCTGAAGGAGAAAACAAAAAAATTATAGTTATTTTTGGGTAAAGGAGGTTAAGATATCTGACCAGGTACCTGCTATCATTTAGCCCAAGGTTAAAGCTGTGTTTGAAGCTTTGGGCTTTGGTGAGTTTACCTAGTAAGAAACTAATAGGAGGACAATGTTATGGATAATCTAATCACTAGAGCTGAGTATGGAGAATTTTGCAAAAGAATAGAGGCAGAGAATAATCATCAAAATCAAAGAATTAAACTTCTTGAAGAACAGACTAAACAGATTACAGAACTTGCTCTTTCGGTGAGAGAACTTGCATTAAGCGTAAAGCAGATGGCAGAGACTCAGAAAAAGCAAGGAGAAAAACTTGAGAAACTTGAAAGTAGAGATGGCGAGATGTGGAGAAAAGTGACGAGTTACGTTACAACAGCAATCATTGGTATAATCATCGGCTTTGTATTTCAGCAAATTGGTATGTAATTGATTTTTTTTGATTAATTGATTAATAAGTGCAGGGGCGGTCAAAAGTTGATTCTGGCTGCCCTAAAACTTTTTAAAAATTTTTTTAAAAGGTATTTACAAATTTAAAATAACATGATATAATATAATTAAGTTAAAAATAAAAATAAAACCTACAAAAAATGAGTGTTCAGGAGGGCAAAACAATGATAGTTAATTACAATACTTATAACAAAGAGAAAAGGGCATTCTTTAAGAAACATCATAATAATTTTATATGTGATACATCTTCTATGGATAAGTATGGACGCTATCGAAAAATATACACTTTTGAAGATGGTGCTCAGTGGTATGAAGAAATGTCACCTGAGTATGTATCTCAAGAGATTGAAGTTAAGATGTGCAAGATGAATATTGAAATTAAGATGTTTAGAACAGAATTTTGGAATACTGATGATGCTTCTTCTAAATATTATTATGAGAAATTTTAAGTCACCCTGATGAGTCTTTGAAAATTAAGACGAAACCGGCATAAGCTGGTCGGTGGCATAAGCTACCAAATTATAAAAGGAGGACATAGGTATGTCAAAAGAAAATCTTCAAAACCAAAACAAAATTTGTAAAGAGCTTAGAGAGCTTGCCAAAGAATTGGACATCTCCGGTAAATGGAATATGACCAAAGATATATTGAAAGAAAGTTTGCAAAACAAAACTTGTAAAGAGCTCAGAGAGCTTGCTAAGGAATTGGACATCGTTGGTAGATGGAATATGGTCAAAGACCAATTGATTGATGCGATTGATTCAATCTTAAGAGCGGGAGTGGTTGAGAATACCGAAGTGGTTGAGAATGCCAATGAATTTGAAAGTGCTAAAGACGAATGTAAGATTGACAATCGCAACAACGTAGAGGTGGAAGATAAAGTTG
>ERZ795062.1629-NODE-1629-length-15685-cov-6.671017_pt1 | contig 15685 bp, 9 predicted proteins | sample MGYA00375146_ERZ795062 | MGnify/ENA primary metagenome ERZ795062 (study PRJEB30191, sample SAMN05720281) | activated sludge metagenome | isolation source: Anaerobic digester | place: USA | collected 2015-07-16 ... | reverse complement strand
TCAAATGCTGGTGGAGTTGCTACTTCTGGACTAGAAATGTCGCAAAACTCTCTACGCCTTAGCTGGACAAGAGAAGAAGTAGATGAAAGATTAAAAAGAATCATGTCTGATATTCACGAGTCATGTGTAAAATATGGCTCCGATGGAAACGGATACGTTGACTACGTTAAAGGTGCTAACGTTGCAGGCTTTGTAAAAGTAGCCGATGCTATGCTTGCCCAAGGAGTCGTGTAATAATTATAACCAACCAAAACGAAAATGCCTCAATTGAGGCATTTTTTATTTTAAACATATTAAATTTTATCTTTTTCCGTTATATATATTTGTAGTCAAATAATTTTATGAAAAAACTATTCTTTTTATTGGTTAACTTTTGGTTGTTCACTAGTTTTGGACAACAAAATCTTCAATGGAAAGGATATTTTTCATTCAATCAAGTAAAAGATTTGTCTGAATCTTCAAATAGAGTATTTGTTGCTGCAGAAAATGCCATTTTTACCAAAAACTTCGCCACCGGAGAAGTAAGAACTTCAACAACTCTACAAGGTTTATCTGGAGAAACGATTACTGCTATGTACCATAGCGATACTTTCAATAGAACCGTTCTTGGCTATCAAAATGGGTTGATGGTGGTTGTAAATGACTCCGATGGAAGTGTGTTGAATGTAGTTGATATCATAAACAAATCTATTCCAAACAATATTAAAAAAGTAAATCATTTTTTTGAATACAGCGGAATTCTTTATGTATCATGTGATTTCGGAATTGTACAATATAATTTGGCGAATTTAGAATTTGGCGATACCTATTACATAGGTCCAAATGGTCAAGAGATTAAAATTCACCAAACAACCGTTTTTAATAATGAAATCTACGCAGTATCACAATATAATGGAATACTCAAAGCTAACATAAACAATCCTAATCTAATAGATTTTGCACAATGGCAGACTTGGGATTCAGGTTCATGGAACGGAATAGTTTCTTTTAACAATCAAATTTATGCTTCAAACAATAACAATCGTGTGTATAGAAATAATGGTAGCGGATTTGTTGAAGTTTTGAACATTGGTCAACCTATATTAGATATAAGAACTTTTGGTGATTACATGATTGTAACTTCTGCAAATCATGTTTATGTATTTAACTCTTCTGGGATTCAATCAAACCATATTCAATCTTCGTTGATAACAGAAGAAACGGTAACTTTTACTTGTGCAACAGTTCAAAACAATACCATATATATAGGTACAGACGACAATGGTTTAATAAGCCTACCTATCAATACAAATGATTATGAGATAATAATGCCTGATGGACCAAGTAGAAATAAAATTTTCTCTATTTCATTTAATTCAAATACTCTTTGGGCTGTATATGGCGGTTATGATATTTCATACAATCCATACACATACATAGGTTATAACCTCACACAATTTGGAGTTAGTAAGCTATTTGAAAATCAATGGAAAAATATTCCATACAGCGAAGTGCTAGGTGCAAAATCAATTTCAAGAATAACCATTAATCCCAATGATGCTAATCAAGTTTTTGCAAGTTCTTATCATAATGGGCTATTGAAAATAGAAAGTGATGTTCCTACGGAAATACTCAATGGAACTAATTCTGGTTTAGAAAGTTTAGACACAGGAAATTTAACAGAAGCCATTAGAATAGGTCCAACTACATTTGACAAAAATGGTAACATGTGGGTTATGAACGCCAGAATAAAAAATGGTTTAAAAGTTCTGAAATCTAATAACCAATGGCAATCATTTAACATGGAAAATATCCTGCAAGACTACAGTTCAAATGGTGACTATGCTGCATTACTTGTAGATAAAAATGGAACGAAATGGATAGCTTCTAATAATGATGGGGTAATTGCTTTTAACGAATCGGCAAATGAGTTTAAAAAAATTATGGAAGGTGAAGATGTTGGAAATCTACCATCCAATGATGTTCGGGCAATGGCTATTGACAACAGAAGTCAACTATGGATTGGGACAAATAAAGGGTTGAGAGTACTTTCTAGTATTGGAGCATATAACAGTGACAGTCAAATGAAAGCTAATTCAATTATTATTTTAGAAGACGGATTGGCTCAAGAACTACTCTATGAACAGTTTATAACTGATATTAAAATTGATGGTTCTAACAGAAAATGGATTGGAACTGCAGACTCAGGAGTATTTCTATTTTCTTCTGATGGACAAAAAACAATTTATCATTTCACAAAAGATAATTCTCCATTACCAAGTAATACAATCAACGACATCGATATAAATGACGAAACAGGCGAAATCTTTTTTGCCACCGAAAAAGGCATGGTTTCATTTTTAGGAACTTCAACAAAACCATCAGATAATTTAGATAATGTGTATGTTTATCCAAATCCGGTTCGTCCAGATTTTGTAGGAACAGTAAAAATAGCTGGATTGGTTTCAAAAGCCAATATCAAAATAACCGATATTGGAGGAAATTTGGTTTATGAAACCACTTCCGAAGGTGGAACAATAGAATGGGATACAACTGCTTTCGGAAAATACAAAGTTGCTTCTGGTGTATATATGATATTTGTTGCCTCTGAAGATGGTTCAGAAACTACCGTAAAAAAAGTAATGATTGTTAGATAATTAGAATGCTAATAAAAACCAAAGCTATTGTAATTTCTTCTTTAAAATATCAAGAAAAATCATTGATAGTAAAGTGTTTTACGCAATCTGATGGATTAAAAAGTTATTTTGTTCCCAATGCCTTTTCGGCTAAAAAATCAAACCAAAAAATAGCCTATTTTCAGCCTTTGACTATTCTGGAAATTGAAGCAAATCACAAGAATAAAGGAACTCTTGAGCATTTCAAAGAAATTAAATTAGCACATAATTACCAGAGCATTCCTTTTGAAATTACTAAAAGCACTATTGTTCTTTTCCTCTCCGAAATTTTACATTACAGTTTCAAAGAAGATGGAAATAATGAAACTCTTTTTATTTTTCTCGAAACCGCATTGCTTTGGCTCGATAATCATGATGATATTTCAAATTTTCACCTGATACTTCTATTGGAGTTGACGAAATTTCTTGGGTTCTACCCTCAAATTCCAAAAAATGAAAGCAATTATTTTGAAATGATTGAAGGAGTTTTCACTGAATACAACGGAGTAAGTTGTCTAACAGAAAATGAAACCATTTTGCTAAAAAAACTCATGGAACTTAAACTCGATAATTCCCAAAAACTTTTCACGGTAAATGAAAGACAAAATTTACTCAAAATCATCGTCGATTACTATTCTATCCATATAGAAAATTTTAAAAAACCCAAATCTTTAACCGTTTTAAAAGATGTTTTTGCTTAAAAAGTTTTTTTTCATAATTTTTGTGTTATTTAGCACAATTCATAGAATTTATTTTAAATACAGTCAAAATGACCTCACTTAATAAATTAAAGATTTTTGTTTTTCTTTTTAGCTTCATTACCGGAATTGGGCAAAATACAAAGCCAAAATCATATATCATTAAAAAAGAAGACAATTATGTTATTGATTTAAAAAGTGATAAACTTTCAATAGTCTTATTTTCAGAAGAACAAAAATGGGTTGGAGACAAAGACAATATTTATGTAAACCATAACCGCATTGATTATTCAAGCGCATTTGAAGAGATAAGCGATATTGAAGCCTACAGCATTTCTCCTGAAAATAAAAAAGAAAAAGTTAAATATATACAAACCGAAGATCGTCAAATAGATGCTGTTTTCTATCATGACATGAAATTCAAATACTATTCATTCCCTAACTTAAAAGAAGGTTCACAAACTTATTCTTCATATAGGAAAACGTTTAAAGTGCCACAATTGTTGGACACTTACTATTTTAAAGACAATATTGATTGTAAAGAATCCAAAGTAACCCTAAAAGTATCCAACAAAGTTGAAATTGGTTATGTTTTACAAGGATACGATACCGATTTGATTCAATTTTCAACAGTAAAAGAAGGCGATTACACCATTTACACATGGCAATTGCTCAATAGCACTAAAGTTGATTACTATGAAGATGCTCCAAATCCATCCTACTTTTTACCACATTTAATTTTTTACATCAAAAACTACACTGCCAACACAGGTAAACAAGAAGTTTTAGGTTCTATAGAAAATTTATATAAATACTATTATCAAACCATTAAAGACATCAACAAAACTGATCAAACTGCATTAAAAAATCAAACCGAAACATTAACTAAAGGTCTTAAAACCAATTCAGAAAAAGTAAAAGCCATTTTTGACTTTGTTCAAACCAAAATTCATTATGTAGCTTTTGAAGATGGAATGGGCGGATTTGTTCCAAGAGAAGCTGCCGATGTTTTTCAAAAAAAATATGGCGATTGTAAAGACATGGCTAATTTGCTAAACGAAATGTTGCATTATGCTAATATCGAGTCCTACATTGCATGGATTGGAACACGTCACAACAATTACACTTATGAAGCAGTCCCAACTCCAATAGTAGATAATCACATGATAACAGTGGCCAAAGTTGATGATAAATATATTTTTCTTGATGCAACTGGTCAATTTACAGCTTTTCCTTCGTTTACTCCGTTTATTCAAGGGAAACAAGCATTGTTGAAAATTGATGCAAACAATTATAAAATAATTTCAGTTCCAATAATTGCTCCCGAAGAAAATAACCATAGTGGATTAATTCAATACCGTTTTGAGAATAATAAATTAATTGGTAAAGCTGAATTTAAACTAAAAGGTTACAACAAATCGCGTTTTTTAGGAGTTTACAAATCTGCTATTGATAAAAATAAAGTACTAAACGAGTATCTTTCTCGTTTTATTAAAAATTTAAGCGCTTCCAATGTTGAAGTTCAAAACGATAACTTATCTCAAAATCCATTAGAAATAAAACATAGTTTTGAACTTGAAAAATGGGCAAAACAAATCGACAATCAAATTATTTTTAAACCTATTTTGTTGTTTCCGTTTTCAAACGAGCAAATTGATGAAGATAAAAGAAAAGTGCCTTTAGAGTTTGATTTTAAAAAATCATTTGATTTCGAATATGAAATAACATTATCAAAAGATTATAAATTGGAATTCGTACCTGAAAATTATACATTTTCAAATGAATTACTACAGGTGAATATCAACTATAATCTAAAAAACGATAAATTAATAGTAACACAAAACTTAAAATTAAACAAATTACTATTAGAAAAAAACAATTTTTCAGATTGGAATGCCGCCATTAAAAGCATAACAAAACAGTATAATCAAAACATTATTTTTACTAAAATATGAAATCAAATATTCTAAATAGACACCAAAAAAATTCTTTTTGCTTAAATACTAAATCTTTTCTTTTATTCTTTTTATTTGCTCACCTTTTTGCTTTTTCTCAAATCGAAGAAGTAAAAAACTATGAATGGGAAGCAGTTCCTAAATTTAACGAAATTCCGAAAGAATTTGAAAGTTATCCTGCAGTAGTTTTAAAGGATTACCGTTTTTATGAAAACCGAATCGGAAGTTATACTTATAAAGGATTTGTTGTAAAACATTGCGCTATTAAAATTCTTACCAACGAAGGAGTAAATAATTTCAACAAGGTTTCAATCGATAAAAAATATGTTCGTGATTATCGAGATATAAGAGCAAGAGTAATTAAAGAAAATGGAACAATAGAAGAACTTCCTAAAGAAAGAATCATTGAAAAAGAAAATTCAGATGAACGCCAATTTGTTTTCGAAGGTGTTGAAAAAGGCGATATAATTGAATACTTTTATGTAATTAAAGACTTTCCTGTATTATCTGGAGTAGAATATTTTCAAAGAACAATCCCAGTCATAGAAGGTAAATTTCAAATAAACGAAATTCCAAACACTTTCACTTATGCTTACGGATACAATGGAATGACCGAAGCTTCTACCCAAAAATATAAAATCTTTGTTGTAAAAAACCTGGCTGCTTATCAGTTTGAAACAAATGCAACAAATTATGCAAATCTAGCTAAAGTTCACTACTTTACTCGAGTGTTTAGTTATGGTTTTCAAGACTTTTTCCGCGATTTAAATTATTACGCAGATGGAACAAATGCTAAAACCATGGTTAAAGAGTTTATAACAGATTTGAAATTAGATGATATTACAATACCACTTGATGAAAGGTTGAAAAAAATGGATATTTATATAAAAACCAATCTTGAACTAGATTACCAACCTAGCTATAAAAAAGTATTTGAAGATAAAAAAATAACTCCTAAAATGGTTTTGAACTTGTACAAAGATGTGCTTGACTATCTTAACATAAAGTACAACCTAATTGCTTCTACCGATAAATTTGAAGACCGATTTGACGAAATACATGTAGTTCCTCAAACACTTTCAGAAATTATGATATATATACCTGAAACCAATAAACGTTTAACTCCATTTAACTATTGGATACCTTATGGTCCAGCAAGCAATGTTTGTATAAATAATACTGGTGTGATGTTCCGAACAGAAGGTAAAAACAATAAAAATGTTTACTATGATTTCGTCACAATCGATAGTCCGACCGTAGATGAAAATCTTGTAAAAACTAATAGTAATATTACCATCGATGAAAATATGGAAATGGTCAATGTTAACAAAAAAATGGAAACAACAGGTTATCGCTCCTATTACTCAAGATATTACATGAAATATGTTACAGAAGATAAATTGAAAGATTACATTAAAGAAAATGTATTTCAAGACATTAATGTTGACATCAAAAACTATACAATATCAAACAAAGAATATGAATTCAATTATGACAATACTAAGCCCTTTACTTTTGACGCTCAAGTCCAAATAAAAGAATCTTGGATTGAAAATGCTGGTAAAAATTATATATTTTCTATAGGAAAAGTGATTGGTAAGCAAACAGATTTATACCAAGAAAAAGAGCGAAAATATGCAGTCGATTTATATTATCCAAAAAAATACATTCACACTATAACACTCAATATTCCAAATGGATATACAATAAAAAACATCGATAATTTAATTTTTAACAAACAGTTGAAGGACGATGAAAATAAGGAAATTATTGGTAGTTTTACTACGATAGCCAAAATAGAAGGAAACACTTTAAAAATCTCAATTGAAGAATTTTATAATTTCACACATCTAGAAAAAGAAAGATATAATGAATACCGTGATTTAATAAACACGGCATTTGATTTTTATAAATCCTCAGTTGTCATTTCAAAATAAAGTCTCCGTAAATTTTACACTTATAAAAACCTAAATCTTTAACCATTTTAAAAGATGTTTTTGCTTAAATCTTAAAAACACAATTAGTTTTCTACACAATCACAAAAACTCACAACTCATAACTCATAACTCACAACTATTTATTACTTTCGCAAACTGATTTAAGAAAACGACAAAATGAGTACTAAGTTTACTGAATACAAAGGACTTGACTTGCCCACAGTAGCATCAGAAGTTCTTGATTTTTGGAAAAAAAATAACGTCTTTGAACAAAGTGTAACTTCTCGTGAAGGCGCAACACCTTATGTGTTTTTTGAAGGTCCACCAAGTGCCAATGGTTTACCAGGAATTCACCACGTGATGGCCCGTGCGATTAAAGATATTTTTTGCCGTTATAAAACTCAAAAAGGTTTCCAAGTGAAGCGTAAAGCGGGTTGGGATACACACGGTTTGCCAGTAGAACTTGGAACTGAAAAAGAATTAGGAATCACTAAAGAAGATATAGGTACAAAAATTTCGGTAGAAGAATACAACGAAGCGTGTAAACGAACCGTGATGCGTTATACCGACGTATGGAACGACCTTACCGAAAAAATGGGGTATTGGGTTGATATGGAAGATCCATACGTGACTTACAAATCCAAATACATGGAAACCGTTTGGTGGTTGTTGAAACAAATTTACAACAAAGATTTACTATACAAAGGCTACACTATTCAGCCGTATTCTCCAAAAGCTGGAACGGGTTTATCTTCGCACGAAGTGAACCAACCAGGAAGTTATAGAGATGTTACGGATACAACAGTTGTAGCGCAATTCAAAATCAAACCACTTTCTGAGCAATCTTTGGAAGTCTTCCCTTTTGGGGAAGATTTAGATGGGGCATTTATTTTAGCTTGGACGACAACTCCATGGACGTTGCCAAGTAATACTGCTTTGACTGTTGGTCCAAAAATCGATTATGTTTTGGTAGAAACTTTCAATCAATACACTTATCGTCCAGTAAAAGTAATTTTGGCTAAAAATCTTATCGGAAAACAATTCGGAAAAGGATTTTTTGCTTCTGTTGAACCATCGGATTTCGAAAATTTTAAAGAAGGTGACAAAAATATTCCATACCAAATACTAACAGAATGCAAAGGTGCTGATTTAGTCGGAATTCGTTACGAGCAATTGATGCCATTGGCGTTACCTTATCAAAATCCTGAAAATGCTTTTAGAGTAATTTCTGGTGATTTCGTGACAACTGAAGATGGAACTGGAATTGTTCACACAGCTCCAACTTTTGGTGCAGATGATGCTAAAGTGGCTAAAGAAGCAACACCAGAAGTTCCGCCAATGTTGGTTTTAGACGAAAATGGAAATCCTGTTCCGTTGGTTGATTTGCAAGGTAAATTCATTCAAGGTTTAGGAAATTATTCGGGTAAATACGTTAAAAACGAATATTACAACGATGGTGAAGCGCCAGAACGCTCAGTTGATGTTGAAATCGCTATTCAATTAAAAGAAGAAAATAAGGCGTTTAAAGTCGAAAAATATGTACACAGTTATCCACATTGTTGGAGAACTGATAAACCAATTTTATATTATCCGTTAGATTCTTGGTTCATCAAAGTAACCGAAATCAAAGACCGAATGTTCGATTTGAACGAAACCATCAACTGGAAACCTAAAGCAACGGGCGAAGGTCGTTTCGGAAATTGGTTGAAAAATGCCAACGATTGGAACTTATCGCGTTCAAGATATTGGGGAATTCCATTGCCAATTTGGAGAACCGAAGATGGAACGGAAGAAATTCTAATTGGTTCGGTAGAAGAATTGTATGCTGAAATTGAAAAATCAATCGCAGTAGGTTTCCAATCAGCAAATCCATTCAAAGGTTTCGTGGTTGGAAATATGAGCGAAGAAAATTATGATTTAGTTGATTTACACAAAAATGTAGTCGATAACATCGTATTAGTTTCGCCTTCAGGAAAACCGATGAAACGCGAAAGTGATTTGATTGACGTTTGGTTCGATTCGGGTGCCATGCCTTATGCACAATGGCATTATCCATTTGAAAACAAAGATTTAATTGACGAAAATAAAGCATTTCCTGCTGATTTTATTGCCGAAGGTGTCGATCAAACTCGTGGTTGGTTTTATACACTACACGCTATTGGAACGTTAGTTTTTGATAAAATTGCTTATAAAAATGTAGTTTCCAACGGATTAGTTCTAGACAAAAACGGACAAAAAATGTCGAAACGTTTAGGAAACGCCGTTGATCCATTTACCACTTTGGCAGAATATGGTCCAGATGCAACTCGTTGGTATATGATTTCAAACGCAAATCCTTGGGATAATTTGAAATTTGATATTGAAGGTGTTGCAGAAGTACGTAGAAAATTCTTTGGAACATTATACAACACGTATTCGTTCTTTAGTTTATATGCAAATATCGATGGTTTCAAATATGCAGAAGCTGAAATTCCGTTAGCAGAAAGACCAGAAATCGACCGTTGGATTTTATCAGAATTGCATACTTTAATAAAAACCGTTGATGAAGCTTACGCAGATTATGAACCAACAAAAGCTGCAAGAGCTATTTCAGATTTTGTTCAAGAGAATTTGAGTAACTGGTACGTTCGTTTGTGCCGAAGAAGATTCTGGAAAGGCGAATACGGAACAGATAAAATCGCTGCTTATCAAACACTTTATACTTGTTTGTTGAATGTGGCTAAACTTTCGGCTCCGATAGCGCCATTTTTTATGGACAAATTATATACCGATTTAGTTAATGCAACTGGAAGCGAGCGTTTTACTAGTGTTCACTTGGCAAATTTCCCAGTTTCGGTTGAAAACTTTGTTGATAAATCGTTAGAGAGCAAAATGATGAAGGCACAAACGGTTTCTTCACTAGTTTTATCTCTTCGTAAAAAGGAAATGATAAAAGTGCGTCAACCGTTGCAAAAGGTTATGATTCCTATACTTGACGAAAGTCAACGTGCAGAAATCGAAGCCGTTTCCGACCTAATAAAAGCCGAAGTAAACGTCAAAGAAATCGAACTTTTAGACGATGCATCGGGTGTTTTGGTGAAGCAAATTAAGCCCAATTTCAAGACTCTTGGACCACGTTTTGGAAAAGATATGAGTTTGATTTCCAAAGAAATACAAAATTTTTCACAGGAACAGATCAATGAAATTGAAGCCAAAGGATTGCTAACGCTTGTTATTTCAGGAAAAAGCATAATTTTAACATCCGAAGATGTCGAAATAAGTTCACAAGACATTCCGGGATGGTTAGTAGCAAATTCTAATGGAATTACAGTTGCTCTCGACATAACTTTAACAGAAGAGTTAAAAAACGAAGGAATTGCAAGAGAATTAGTTAATAGAATACAAAATATTAGAAAAGAAAGTGGTTTTGATGTAACAGACAAAATAAATGTTCAGTTGTTAAAAGAACCTATTTTGGTGAAAGCAGTAAAAGCCAATGAAATCTATATAAAAACAGAAACATTAACTGAAAATTTGATTTTTGTTGACCAATTAAAAAATGGTATAGAAATTGAGTTTGACGATATTAGAACTGGAATATTAATTTCTAAATAATTAAGTAAGATTATGGTTGAAGAAAAAATTAGATACTCAGATGCTGATTTGGCAGAGTTCAAGGAAATTATTTTAAAAAAAATTGAAAAAGCAAAAGCTGATTTAGAATTAATAAAAAGCGCTTATATGAACGATTTGAATAATGGAACCGATGATACATCGCCAACATTCAAAGCGTTTGAAGAAGGAAGCGAAACCATGTCTAAGGAAGCCAACTCACAGCTTGCTATCCGTCAGGAAAAATTCATCAGAGATTTGAAAAATGCTCTTTTTAGAGTAGAAAACAAAACCTATGGTGTATGCAAGGTAACAGGTAAATTAATTTCGAAAGAACGATTGAAAATTGTACCTCATGCTACAATGAGTATAGAAGCAAAAAATTTACAGCGATAAGCTATTTGCATTAAAATATTTAACGCTCCTTTTTGGAGCGTTATTTTTTAGAAAAAAAGATTATTTTTGCGCATCAAAAAAACCAATAATGTCACTAAGAGGTTCCATTTTATTCATCATTGTAATTCTTGCTATAGATCAAATTTCAAAGATTTATGTAAAAACTAATTTTATTTATGGCGAAGCTGGACAAATTGACATAACAAACTGGTTTAAAATACTTTTAATTGAAAATGAAGGTATGGCTTGGGGAACAAAAATCCCAGGACAATATGGTAAATTGACGCTTACTGTTTTTAGAATTTTTGCAGTTATGGGAATCGCTTACTGGTTGTATGATTCAAGCAAAAAACACAGTTCGAATTTTTTGATGGTTGCCATTTCTTTAATTTTTGCTGGTGCTGTTGGAAACATTATTGATTCCATTTTCTATGGTGCCTTTTTTGATGACAGTTACGGACATTTAGCAACATTATTCAGCGAAAACCCTTATGGAACATGGTTTCATGGAAGAGTAGTCGATATGTTTTATTTCCCTATCTGGGAAGGAAATCTTCCTTCGTGGTTACCTATTTGGGGTGGAAAAGAGTTTAAATTCTTTAATGCCATTTTTAATGTTGCTGATGTGGCAATATCTACTGGCGTTGGAATTTTGATTGTTTTCAATAAAAAAGCTTTTTCTAAAAAGACTTCTCTTGGAAACGTATCGTAGCTGATGGCGTTACACAATAATCCAACCGAACATCGTTAGGACTTGATATAATTTTATCTTCTGGTTCAAAGAAAGATAATCCAATTTTCAAGGCTTCAGGTTTACACTTCGATAAGAATTTATCATAAAATCCTTTGCCATAACCTACTCTATTCCCGTCTAAATCATAGGCCAAAAGAGGAACAAAAATAACATCAATTTTTGAAACGGGAACTTCTATTCCATCGACAGGTTCTGGAATGCCGTATTGATTTTTTTTGATTTTAGTATTATCTGTTAATAGATAATGCGTCATCTCTACTGTCAAAAAATCACACTTAGAAACCACGATTTCTTTATCTTTTCCAGCTAAAATTTGGAGAATAAATTCCGTATCAATTTCTTTTTGTTCTTCAATTGACAAGAACAAATGATAGTAGGTTTTGTCCCAAATGTCTAATGATAATAATCGATTAGCTATTGCCAAACTTTTATCTTCAATTACTTCGGGAGTTAAACCTTGTCTTAATTCTTTGTATTTTTTTCTTAAATCTTTTTTAAGCATAAACAGACGCCTTCAATTCGTCTATAAAAGTAGTTAAATGTTGTACTTCTACGTGATTCATCAGTACAATTTTGTACCATTTGTTTTCGTGATTATGAGTTTCAGGAACTAAATCATATTTTTCTGCAATTTCTTTTGGTATAAATTCTGCGTGAATAGTAACAATATTCATAAAAGGTTCACGGAAATACTTGATGCCTAATTTATCCAATTCATTACACAAAAACTGCGTTCTCATTTGCAAAACACTGATTTTTTCAAACCATTTGTGTGGTCCATAAGTAAATAAAATCATCCAAACCGCAATTGCATTGGCGCCAGAACGACTTCCACAAAGCGTTAAATCCATTCCTTCTACATATTGTGCTTCTTTGGTTAACACATTTTCGATCAATCCTTTTCGGCAAATAAAAATTCCTGTTCCATAAGGTGCTTGAAGCATTTTGTGCGCATCAATTGTAATCGAACTGATATTTGGATTATTGAAATTTATAGTAGAATTTTCATTGCTAAACGGATAAACAAATCCGCCATAAGCGCCATCAATATGAAGTTTGAAAGCTACATTGTGTTTTTCAAGAATAGTAATATAATCTTCGGGATTGTCAACAGAACCAAACATAGTAGTTCCCATATTGGAAATTACAATGAAATATTTTTTTCCATTGTTTTTTGCTTTCACAATGATTTCTTCCAAAGCTATTTTGTCAATTACTCTATTTTCAAACGAAACTGGAATTTTCAACCAATCCAATTGCAAAAGATTGGCACCTTTTGGAATAGAATAGTGGGTGTCTTCTGAAGCTAAAATCACAATTTCTTCCAATTTTGCTTCCTTTTTGTAGATAAAAAAATTACGGTACATCCAAATAGCTTGTATGTTGGCTTCCGTTCCACCCGGAGAAATATAGCCGTCAAAATCGTTGGGTTTTGATTTAAAAACATCTATTGCAAGAACATTTAAAACTTCTTTTTCCAATTCGTGTGTGCCTTTAAAAGCGCTTTCTGAATCGCCCAATGTATGGCATCCAATATGATTTGGATTAGAAACAAAGGTTTGCAAAACTGGCGCATCTTTTAAAAAGTCAGCGTCAAAAAATACTTTTCCGTCCAATTTTGATGCTGGATAACCCAATGAAGTGTCCTTTGCAAAATTGACATTTGTATTTAAAGCATTCTGAACTTTTCTTTTTCGTTCTTCTTTCGGAAGTTTTTCCCAATAAATCATACCTATAATTTTCGCCAAAACTACTTTAACCACTTAATATAAAACATGATAATTGTTAGTTTTATTAGTTGCGTTTATGGAATTTGCTTTGTGTAGAATTTAAAGTTAAATTTGTTTGAAGAATATTTGAAAACTATTTTCTCTATTCTTTTCTCTATTTTCTTAAACAATGACCAATCCATCTTTAGAACTTCAAATACAAACGCTTCCAGATAATCCCGGAGTGTATCAGTATTATGATAAAGATGGGAAAATATTATATGTTGGAAAAGCCAAAAATCTCAAAAAAAGGGTTTCTTCCTATTTCAATAAAGTGCACGATAATGGAAAAACAAATGTACTGGTTCGCAAAATTGTAACTATAAAACATATTGTAGTTTCATCTGAACAAGATGCGCTATTGTTGGAAAATAATTTGATTAAAAAACTTCAACCGCGATACAATGTTTTGTTGCGAGATGACAAAACTTATCCGTGGATTTGCATCAAAAAAGAACCATTTCCAAGAATATTTCCCACACGTAGAATGATAAAAGACGGTTCAGAATATTTTGGGCCATATACCAATTTCAAAACGGTAAATACGATTTTGGATTTAATTAAAGAACTGTATCCATTGCGAACTTGTAATTTCGATTTAAGTCCTGCAAACATTGATAAAGGTAAATTTAAAGTGTGTTTGGAATTTCATATTGGCAACTGCAAAGGCGGATGCGAAGGTTATGAATCAGCTGAGCATTATCAAATTCAAGTCAATGCTATTCGTGAGATATTGAAAGGAAATTTCAAAGAAAGTTTGAAGGATTTTAAATCCAAAATGCAAGAATTTGCAGCCAATATGCAATTTGAAGAAGCGCAACAAATCAAAGAGAAAATTGAAGTTCTCGAAAATTATCAATCGCGCTCCACGGTTTTAAATCCGAAGATTTCCAACATCGATGTGTTTTCCATTATTTCTGATGAAACTATGGCTTATGTCAACTTTTTACAAATCGCACACGGAGCTATTATTCGTTCGCACACCTTAGAATTAAAGAAAAAATTAGACGAAACCGACGAAGAACTTTTGGAATTGGCAGTTGTCGAACTTCGCGAGCGTTTTCATTTGACATCCAAAGAAATTGTGTTGCCTTTTCCTTTGAATTTAGGAGAAAATGTAAAAGTTACCGTTCCGCAACTCGGTGACAAAAAGCAAATTTTAGAATTATCCGAACGAAATGCCAAATATTACCGTTTAGATCAATTAAAACAAATTCAAATAGTCGATCCAGAACGTCATACCAACAGAATTATGGCGCAAATGCAAAAAGATTTACGACTTTCTGTTGAACCACGACATATCGAATGTTTTGATAATTCAAATATTCAAGGAACCAATCCAGTTGCGGCATGTGTGGTCTTTAAAGATGGAAAACCATCCAAGAAAGACTATCGCCATTTCAATATAAAAACCGTTGAAGGACCTAATGATTTTGCTTCCATGGAAGAAGTCGTTTACCGAAGATACAAGCGATTGTTAGATGAAAACCAACCGTTACCACAATTAATCATCATCGACGGAGGAAAAGGACAACTTTCATCAGCATTAAAAAGCATCGACGATTTAGGCTTGCGCGGAAAAATAGCCATCATAGGAATTGCAAAACGATTAGAAGAACTTTTTTATCCTGGCGATTCAGTTCCTTTATATCTCGATAAAAAATCGGAAACACTAAAAGTAATTCAGCATTTACGAAACGAAGCCCACCGATTTGGAATCACTTTTCATCGCGACAAACGAAGTAAATCGGCATTAAATTCGTCTATTGAAACTATTCCAGGAATTGGAGAAAAAACCATGTTGACACTAATAAAGCACTTCAAAAGTGTTAAAAGATTAAAATTAGCCACAGAAAAAGAAATTTCCGATGTAGTTGGTGCATCAAAAGCGAAAAAAATTTCCGAATTTTACGGAGAAAGTAAATCTTCCT